>Ga0183097_10724_pt1 | contig 42965 bp, 34 predicted proteins | sample BioMet8_FD_128883 | JGI IMG/M metagenome (GOLD analysis project Ga0183097, IMG submission 128883) | Microbial communities from bioreactor (seeded with sewage sludge) at Lawrence Berkeley National Lab, California, USA - Biofuel... | ecosystem: Engineered > Bioreactor > Anaerobic > Unclassified ... | reverse complement strand
ACACCGTGCGCCCCCATAGCGCCCTTGCCGGGATGAGCCCGGAGGAATACCGAAGAGCCATTAAAGGGGAAAAACCTGAAACCAAGAGTCCGAACTTATCCTTGGTATACTCGAGGGGGTAAGGTCATGTCCTCACGAGAATACACGCCAAGATAATGCATGCGAAAATCATCGCCGGCAAACGGACCCTGGAGATGGCAATTGAGGATATAGAAGCTCATCCCCGTAAAGGGACAAAAACTTATATTTGCCGCTTTTTTGAGTCCTACCATTCCGCCAACGGCATGATTGCGAATTACCTTGTCCATGCCAAGGCTGGAATAAAGACTCTTCCAAACCTTAAACTGTTCTTTCATTTTGAAATGCCAAACAAAGAAAAACTTGCTTTGCAATTCTTTGTAATTGGCAAGAACTTCTTGTGATTCAACCAAAGACTTTTCGTTTGCTTCGAAAATGTTCTTTCTGGTGTTAAATTCTTTATACTTAAGGCTGAACGGAATGTCTAAGGAGAATATATAGTCAAAAATATCGCGCTCGCTTTCGAGATAAACATTGTAGCAATCGATCATTACGGGAAGGTCTTTGGGGGCTTTTTCTCCGACAATAAAAGAATAACCGCCAGAATCAGCAAAAGTATCGCCGTCGATTGGTGCGATAAATTTGCCATCGAATTTAGCAATATCGCAAGCCACTGCCTCTGTTGTATGCAAGCCAAAGTCCTGCGATCTGAACCCGCCGATGAGCGAATACAGGGCAAGCCGAGTTTGTTTCGTTATCGCCAAATCAATCGCGGCATCAGTACCGGCACCAGCGACATAAACATATTGCATGATATCCTCCGTAAAGGGGGAAGGTGTTTCCTCCCCCCCCGAGTATCCTATTAGACGCTGCCCTCATACAGGCGTTCGTAGGTGGTAAGGTTATTGATCAAGCTCGGTCTGGATGAGGTCTTCAGCCAATAACCGTGGTCATTGCGAAAAATGCCGAGCTTGAGGTCCTTTTCTCCAGCCAAGTTCAGAAAGTTTTGACTGGTCAGCGCAAAGCTTGGCTTCTGGCCTTTCAGAGTTGGGATGGAGGCCGCGTAAAGGGTGTAGGGACGCTTGCCCCGCACCTCGACTTGTTCGATCTGGCCCTGGTAGCCAAGCAAGGTGACGTAACGGGCTTTACCAACATACTGTCGGAGGTCAGCAAGTTCGATTTTCTCGACCTCCTCGCCGATTTTGTGCTCGTCGGCGGGGAACTCCAGTTTCAAGAATGACGACGGGCGCGTCGATTTCTGGAGTCCTGCTTCTATATGGGCACCGGCAAAAACAATCTCTCCTTCCCGGTCCCACACATTGACTTCTGATTTCCCCGCGATGGCGGCGAGACCTCGGAGTTCACTCTCAGTTGCCTGGAATGCAAAACTGATCCCCTGGGCAATCGCAGTTTTGCCCTTTGGGCTGGCGGCACCGGCCTTGCTGCCTGCACCCTCAAGGATATTAGCCAGGTCCATGTCTACCCAGAAGTTCAAGTGGCCAATGGGTTGGAACAGCCGTGAATTCTCGATGCAGATCGGGCGTGGTCCATGGAGCTTGACCAGTTGCCGCGCCAGCCGTACGAAGGCATTGTACCGGGCAGGTTTAAAGATGCAGATTGGTGGTTCCTGAGACGCGAGATTATTCATAGATTCCATATATTCTCTTTTTTTCGATGAATTGGCGGGGGCTCCGGCTTGGAACCCCCGCACAGTTTGTTAGCCGGCGTAATTCAGTGCCAACCCCTTCCAAAAGCGGGTCAATCCTGAGCGATCCTGCTCAAATCCCCGGGAACGAAGAAGGTCGCCCAGCTGTTTCTTGCCAAGAGGCTTCAGCCCGGAATCTAACGCCCACGCCTTGTAATCCTCATGAAGGTGTTTCACCGGCATTTTCGCGTTGGCATCTGCAACGGTGCGATCAGCGAGGTAGGTCCCGATGTGGTCGTTGACCTGGAAGTACGCCTCGGTCGCCTTGCGGATGACCTCAGGAGGGTTCAGACCCTGCGCCTGCCATTCCTTGAAGCCGCGCACCATCCAGGCGAAAACCCCTTCTTTTTCGGCCATGATCTGGCTTTCGATCTCTTCTTTTCGTATTGTACAGTCAAAATTGGCCTTAAACGGCACGACCTGCAGGCGACGTCGAATGCCACGGTCACTTCCGACAAGGCTAGGGAGATGATTTACCGCCATAATTATCTTCGCCTGCGGCTTAAACTGTACCGGATTTTCTCCAATCGCTCGGCCAGACGTTTCATCTCCTCCCGTAAACGACTTTACTACAGCTTCATTAAGCGTGCTTTTATCGTTGATTTCAATAGCCAAGGCCGTGCGTTTTCCTTCCAATTGGCGATGTTCATAAGAGATACCATAACTACGTGAATTCAAGATTGAATCTGGACTTAACGTGTGTGAGTATTCTCCAGAGCCCAAAAGGTCGCGCAGGGTACCCAGGAAGAGGCTCTTTCCGTTCGCGCCTGCCCCGTACAGAATAGGCAGCACCTCCTCTTGAGTTGATCCGGACAAACAATAACCGCACAGGCGCTGGAGATACGCGGCCAATTCCTTGTCTCCACAGGTGATTTCGTCAATAAAATCTTCCCAAAATGCACACTGGGCATCCGGTATCCACGACACACGTGCCAGCTTCGTCACTAACTGCGATGGATTGTGCGGTGTCAAAGTCTGGGACTGGAGATCAAACAATCCATTTTCGAGGTTGATAGCGTACGGGTTCGCATCGAACTCTTTTGATAATGCGTGAATACGGGAGTCGAGTCGTACTAATTTCAAGACCTGCTGCATCATGCCAAGTGTGCGTACCTTTGCTTGAAACTGTAGCAAAGTCTTCAATTCAACCGGCTCGCCATACTCGTCCACGTTCAGCATTCCTTCTTGGTACTCGAGATGCACCTTCTTCAGGACTTCCAAGGCAAGCCCTTCCGCAAGATGCGGGAAGTTGCCGTAGCGGCAGCCGTCATGCACCAAAAGCTTTTGCCGGTCAGTCAAAAACCGCATACGCTGATGATACTTGTCCAGGACACGGTCTCGAGCTCCAACAGGATCAAGGTTTTTTAATACAACTTTACACGGACTTTCATTTTTCTTGTCATCAACTGGCGCTGTTTCCTCAGTATCAGCGGCCACTTGTTTCTTACTCATTCTCGACCTCACACTTTTATAAATGAGAAAAATAAGGCCACCCCGAAAGGTGACCTGCCATCATCAAAATTGTATTTACTTTAGCGTTTATCGTACCTCGGCTGCATCACTTTTACTTTGGGCGTGCGGCGTGGATCTGGCTTGCCGGTGCGGTCGAAGCCGGACACGCTGATGGAAACATCGGCTCGTACGAACTCAGCAAGCTGGCGCACTGCTGGGTTGCCATGGCCCTGGGCGAGTTCCGCAAGTTTGCGCTGGAACGTGGCCAGCCGCATGGCCGTGATCGGTGCTTCGGGCAGGAAGGGCAGTCCCGCGTCCCAGTATCGTTGCAAGACCTGGGTTGGAATAAGCTGACCTTGCTCCCAACTCGTTCGTTGCGATTCCGTGATTACCAACGCGCAATCACGAAACAGATCATTAAAAAGTCGCATTCTGCTGCTCCTTTTTCCCCGTTGGCCCGCGAGTTTCCAGGGATTCATCGTATAGGCCGCGCCAGCAAGCGACGCGGGGATGTGTGGGGTTGACTCTACCGCTTGACCTCCTTGGCCTTGGCTTGTCGTCACGAACTACATCTCATAGGCCCGTGGGCCACGTCTCAAGTCGGGGGAAGATGAAACAGGGGGTTGGTGAACAATCTTCGCCTCCCTCGCTCCCGCTCCCTGCCGATTGCGCTCAGGGACTACATCGCACAGGCTCGGCGATGCGGTCTCAAGTCGGGGGAAGATGAAACAGGGGGTTGGTGAACAATCTCCGCCTCCCCCGCTCCCGCCCCTGCCGATTGCGCTCAGGGACTACATCGCACAGGCCCGGCGATGCGGTCTCAAGTCGGGGGAAGATGAAAGGGGGGGGAGCTGCAAAAAAAGATGCCGGCAGGTGAACGCGGCGGGGGAAGCTATCCCGTAAAGCGCCGTTCAGGACTTCGCGGAACCCTAAGAACAAAAAAATCTTAACAAATCAGGATGTTGGTCTAAAAACTTCAAAAGGGGAGTGTCTATTAAGGAATAAGGGGGGATATTCGCTGTTTATTATTTATACTTGGCTACGGGAAGACTGTAGCGTTTCTTTATACTAACTTTAAAAAGCAAAGGACATCCAGATTCTTTATTGCATGGGCATATGTCAATAATTTTACTAACTCCAGGGCCATACGTCCTATTTTCAGGGGCTAACTTTTTTAATATATTTGACGCTCCAATTCTGTCTTTCTCATCTATCAAGCCAACCTTAACAAATAAATTAAACAATTGTGTATGCAGCAATTCACAGCCAAAACACCAAATTTCATTTGCAAGTCTCTCTATATGCTCATATTTTTTCTGTTCTCTTTTTAGCTTGTTCATTCTCGCGCCAACAGAATGCACCTTTTCAATTATTTTTTCATCATGCAGCGCCAAACGTAGTTCCATCTCTTTTATCGCAGTAGCTACGTCAAACGATAATTTTATATAATCAATTCCTTTGAATGCCCCGGACTCTTCAGCTTCTGCCATTTTATTAATAAGATTTGTCACATAGAATCTGAGCAAAGCCACATAGCCCATTGCAGGTGTTTGTATAAGTTTTTTGTTTTCTTGGCTTGCAATAGTAAGAATTTTACTGAATACGTCCCTGGAAATTTTCTTTACTTCCCATATATTGCGAACTTTTGGGACTATCGCATCAAGATAGCTGTCAATGTAATTTATGTTTTCATATTTTTTACTCCTATTCCCGTACCGACGGGAAAAATCTTTCTTTATTGATTCGGCATCCACTACATACCGATTTAGTTCGTCAACAATACGTAGCGAGCAAGAGAGTTCAATATATTCATCAAGCAATTCATTGACTTTTATTTCAAAATCTTCAACAGATGGCGAGTTATAGTAGATAAAATAGTTTTCAAAATCATCTGCAAAGTCTACTTGGTCTTGCTCTTTTTCACGAATACGGCGAAGTTCTTCCATGCTGCCGAGGAGGTCATCAAGCTCATCTGGTATAATATTTATTTTTTTACTCATGGATTATCTGCCCCCTGTAAAACTTAGATGTGTTGCAAATTCATGATCTAAAAAAGGATGTTTTCTGCTGGAAAGGACAATGTTGATTCATAATACAGCCTTTTTCGCGGGTTGAGAAGTATCTAACTATGGTACTGCCTCCAGCTAAATCGTACTTTTCCCGGCATCTCCCCCCCCCCTCATGGAGCGGGGCCAGGAGCGGGGGGACCAAAGGGGCCTGAAAAAACTGGTTCCCAGTGGCTCCATAGGCCAGTTGCCGCGCCTTTCCCTACATCAGCGTCAATCTTCGACGCCGCCGGTGGTGATTCCGGGGCAGCGGTTTACATCTCGGGTTTGCCTTTAAACACTGCACCTGAAAGAATGGGCCAGCAGCAAATGTCACAAATGTCACTGTGAGATTTATCCTAATATTCCTGAATGATAGATCAATATCTGACGCGGCGGCGGTGACATTTCATCACCGGCCCCTAAATCGGGCTTTGGCCCTAGGGGGGCCATCCTGGAGTAGGGCCGGAGCCGGGAAGCCCAATCCCCCAGTCCCAGGGGAACGGCCCAGGAAGGGGGCCTACCGCGCGAATCCGGGGGATGTCCGGGGCTGGCGGCGGGGGCTGACCGGGGGAGCCCCAAGAGACCACTGGGGTCAGGTAAATTCCGGGGCCTGTAGATCTCGCTCGGGCTGTTCCTGATCCTTTCCCCGCGCCAAAGCTCAGTATCGGCGTCACCTATGCGCGGTCCCATGGAAGAATTTCCCCCGGTCTGGACCTCCGTCGATTTTTTCAACGGATGCATCTGGAATGTCCAAATGTCCAAACCGGAGGGGGGATTGCTGGAGAATTCCCCAAGGGGTATTGATCTCTTTATTAGATCATCTTCTTGGAAACGTTGATGAAAATTCTGTTTCGGCGGAGGAAGGAAAGGGGGTGGTGGTGACCTCTTGAAAAAATTCAAGCGATCCCCCTGAGGGGTGCTCAGTCTGGATGGATGGTGCAAAACATCGTGCCGCCCCGGTCGGGGCCGCCAATACCTAGTGTTGGCGGGTGTTGGCGCTTAGGCAACGAAAAAGGGGTCACCGATTTCTCGGTAACCCCTTGGCATTCTTCTTGGTGGAGCTGGAGGGAATCGAACCCACGACCTCTTGAATGCCATTCAAGCGCTCTCCCAACTGAGCTACAGCCCCGCAGCGAGAGGAGAAATTATCGCGGGACGAAAAAAAGTCAAGGGAATTTTCCGGCCCGCGCAAATTTTTCCGCGCCCTTTTCTTCCAGGGCCGTTTCCCGTACAAATCGCCTCGTGAAAAAGCGCGCCGTTCGCGCCCAAAGGAGTTCGCCTGCCGTGCTCGCCCTGGCCCACCGCCTCGCCCTCAAAACCCTTTGGGTCGCCGGAATCTTCCTCGGCATCACCCTCATCAGCTTCGCCGTCATCCACCTGGCCCCGGGTTCGCCCACGGACATGCAGACGACCCTCAACCCCCTGGCCACCGTCGAAACCCGCGCCCGCCTCGAAAAGCTCTACGGCCTCGACCGCCCCCTGGCCATCCAATACGTCGACTGGCTCGGCAAGCTCGTCCGCTTCGATTTCGGCCAGTCCCTGTCCGGCGATCACCGGCCCGTCTGGGACAAGATCCGCGAACGCCTGCCGCTGACCTTTTCCATGAACATCGTCTCGCTGGCCCTCACCCTGGTGATCGCCATCCCCATCGGCCTGCTCTCGGCCTACAAGCAGGGCGGCCTGTTCGACCGGGCGGCCACGGTCTTCGTCTTCATCGGCTTTGCCGTGCCCGGCTTCTGGCTGGCCCTGCTCCTTATGCTCCTGTTCGGCATCCACTGGGGCATCCTCCCCATCTCGGGGCTGACCTCCATGGATTACGTCACCTTCTCCGTCTGGGGGAAGATCGTCGACCTGGCCCGGCATCTGACCCTGCCGATCTTCATCTATACCTTCGGCGGGCTGGCCGGGCTGTCGCGCTTCATGCGCTCGTCCATGCTCGAAGTGCTGCGCCAGGACTACATCCTGACCGCCCGGGCCAAGGGCCTCTCCACCTGGGTCGTCATCGGCAAGCACGCCCTGCGCAATGCCTTGCTGCCGGTCATCACCATCCTCGGCCTGTCCGTGCCCGGGCTCATCGGCGGCTCGGTCATCATCGAATCCATCTTCGCCCTGCCCGGGCTGGGGCAGCTCTTCTACCAATCGGTCATGGCGAGGGACTATCCCCTCATCATGGGCAACCTCGTGCTCGGGGCCGTACTCACCCTGGCCGGCAACCTGCTGGCCGACATGGGCTACGCCCTGGCCGATCCGCGCATCCGGTTGGGAGGACGGTCCCGTGACTAACCGCCTCCATCGCCTCGTCCGCGCGCTGACCCGCCACGGCATGCTCTGGGCCGGGCTGGCCCTGGTCGGGGCCATTTCCCTGGCCTCCCTGGGCGCACCGTTTTTCGCCCCCGCCGACCCCACCGCCCTGGACGTCAACGCCATCCTGGCGCCGCCGGGGAGCCCCGGCCATCCCCTGGGCACCGACGCGCTGGGCCGCGACGTCCTCTCCCGCCTGCTGTACGGCGGCCGGGTGTCGCTGTGGGTGGGCTTCGTGGCCGTGGGCCTGTCGGTGGCCATCGGCCTGGTGCTGGGGCTGTGCGCCGGCTATTTCGGCGGGCTGGTGGACGAATGCATCATGCGCGGCGTGGACGTGATGCTCTGCTTTCCCTCGTTTTTTCTGATCCTGGCCGTCATCGCCTTTCTCACGCCCTCGCTCACCAACATCATGATCGTGATCGGGCTCACGTCCTGGATGGGCGTGGCCCGGCTGGTGCGGGCCGAAACCTTGGCCCTGCGCGGCCGGGAATTCGTGCTGGCCGCCCGGGTGTCCGGCATGCGGGCGCCGGGCATCCTCTTCTATCATATTCTGCCCAACGCCGCCGCGCCGGTGCTCGTCTCGGCCACCCTGGGCGTGGCCGGGGCCATCCTGGTGGAATCGTCCTTAAGCTTTCTGGGCCTCGGCGTGCAGCCGCCCATGCCGAGCTGGGGCAACATCCTGATGGACGGCAAGGAAGTGCTGGAAGTGGCCCCGTGGCTCTCGATCTTCCCGGGCCTGGCCATTCTTTTTACCGTGCTCGGCTACAATCTGATCGGCGAAAGCCTGCGCGACATCCTGGACCCGCGGCTGCGGCAGTAGCGGCCTGGGCGAAAGCGCGGTATGGGATGCCTCCGGCGACCAGGGGGCTTGGCCCCGTGGAATCCCGGGCCAACCCACGTGCGGCAAGACGGGTCACCGCACGTGCCGGCGAACAACGCGCCGTAAGGGCACCACCATGATCGAAGTGCTGCGCATTAAGAATCTGGCCCTGATCGACGATCTGGAGCTGGAATGCGGCCCGGGGCTGAACGTCCTGACCGGCGAGACCGGCGCCGGCAAAAGCTTCATCATCTCGGCCGTCAATTTTCTCACCGGCGAAAAAATGCGGCCCGACCTCGTCCGGGCCGGCTGCGACAAGGCCGTGGTCGAGGCCCTGTTCGTCAACGACGGCGAGGAACTCGTCCTGCGCCGGGAACTGACCGCCGAAACCGGCCGCAGCCGCATCTACGTGGGCGACCAGCTCGCCTCCCGGGACACGCTCGCCGCGCTGCGCCCGAAACTGCTGCTCCACGCCTCCCAGCACGGCCAGCAACGCCTGCTCCAGCCGGCCTTCCAGGTCGCCCTGCTCGACGGCTTCCTGCCCGACCCGGCCCCCTTGGCCGAAAAGAACCGCCTGCTGCGCGAACTGACCGACATCGGCCAGCAGATCCGCGACCTGGAAGCCAAGGTGGCCAACCTGGAGGAAAAACGCCAGTTCCTGGAGTTTCAGCACGCCGAGATCGGCCGGGTCGGCCCCAAGCCCGGCGAGGAGGAGGACCTGCTCGCCAAACGGGCCGTGCTCATGGCCTCGCAAAAAGCCGCCGAATCCCTGGGCCGTTCCCTGGAATACATCGAAAGCGAACCCGGCCTGCTCGATACCTTGGCCGACCTGCATCTCGAATTGGCCCACGTCGGCGATCAGTTTCCCGACTTCGCCCCGGACGCCGAGGCCGTGGCCTCCTTCCGCCTGCAACTCAAGGACCTGGCCCTGCGCCTGCGCCGCCAGCCCATCCGCGCCATGGCCGGCGACCCCGAGGACATCGAAAAACGCCTGTTCGAACTGTCCCAGCTCAAGCGCAAGCTCAAGCTGAACCTCGACGAAATCGTCCACCTGGACAGCGACATCGAACGCAACCTGAGCTTTCTCGACGCCTGTGGCCTGGACCGCAAACGGCTGGCCCGGGAGGAACGCCGGCTGGTGGCCACCCTGGCCGAAACCCTGGAAACCCTGAGCCAGGCCCGCCGCGACGCCGCCGACCGCCTGGCCGCCGACCTCCGCCATACCCTGGCCGGACTCGGCTTCTCCAAGGACGTCCGGGTGCTCTTCGACTTCGCCCCCGTCGAGGTCTACTCACCGGCCAGCCAGGAACTGGCCCCGCTCACCGAAGACCGGGCCCGCATCCTCTGGTGCCCCAACCCCGGCCAGCCGCCCCAGCCCCTGGACCGGATCGCCTCGGGCGGCGAACTCTCGCGCTTCCTCCTGGCCCTCATGACGCTGTCCGCCGAACCCGACGGCCCGACCCTCATCTTCGACGAAATCGACGCCGGCATCGGCGGCCTCACCCTGGCCAGCGTCGGCGCCCATATCAAAAAACTGGCCGCCTCCTCCCAAATCCTGCTCATCACTCACTGGCCGCAATTGGCCAGCCTGGCCGACCGCCACTTCCAGGTCACCAAGATCGTGGACAACGGCCAGACCAGCACCCGCTGCCAACGCCTCACCGGCGACGCCATCGCCACCGAACTCTCCCGCATGGCCGGCGGCGGCGAAGCCGGCACCGACATGGCGCGGCATTTGTTGGAAAAGAAATAAGACAAAGACGAAGATGCCTCCGGCGGCCGGGGGCATGATGCCCCCCGGACCCCTCAACGCGCGGCCGTTTTGACGACAAGCGAAGACGCTTGCCGTCAAAACGGCCGCGAAAGGTGCATCAAAACAGGTCAGGGGGTCTGGGGGGAATGATTCCCCCCAGCAGGTCCAGGGCAGCGCCCTGGCCGCCGGAGGTATAAAAGCGCCGCCCCGGCCAGGGCGGTCAGCGGCGCGGCGGTGACGAGGCCGAAGCTGCCGACCAGGGTGTTGGCGATTTCGGCCGCCACCTGGGGCATGGTGACGACATTCACCAGCGGCACGCCCTGGGCCATGACCAGGAGCAGCAGGAGCAGGAAGCCGCCGCAATACGCCAGCAGCAAGGTGGTGGCCATGGTACCGACGACCACCCGGCCGACGCGGAAGCCGGAGACGGCGAGCCGCCAGAAGCCGATACCGGGGTCGTGGGCGGCCAGTTCGGCCTGGCTGGCGGCCACGTCCATGGCCACGTCCATGACCGCGCCGCTGGCCCCCAGGCAGATGGTGGCCAAAAACATCCGGCCGAGGTCGAGGAAGGCGTAGCCCGAATAGAGGAGCGTTTCGGCGAAGGGCCGCACCGCTCCGGGCAGGGCGAAGCCGGGCGCCGTGGCCAGGGCGAGCAGGCAGGTCACGGCCACGCCGCCCAGGGCGCCGAGGTAGGCGGCCAGCGAACGCCGGGTGAGCCCGCCGACCAAAAAAATCACGCCGGCCATGAGCGCCGCCAACACGGCCAGGGTGACGCCCAGCGGATCGCGGCCCGAGAGCAGGGCCGGGGCCAGCACCTTCCAGAGCAGCATGGCGGCGAAGGCGAAGGACACCACGGCCCGCACCCCGGTGAAACCGGCGTAGGCCACCAGCAGCAGCACGAAAAGCCCGAGCAGCAGCCCTTGCAGGCCCAACCGCCAATGGTCCTGGGCCACGGCGGAAACGATGGCGTTGCCACGCAGGGAAAGCACCACCAGGGCCCGGTCACCGGGCGCGAACAGCTTGTCCAATTCGAGCTTGCCGAGCAGATGGTTGTCGGCGGTGATCCGCTGGCCGGCAAAGGGCCCGGACTCCGGCACGACCACCACCCGCTGGTCGCCTTCGCGGATGAGGCCAAAGCGGTGCACCTGGCTGTCGTCCACGGCCACCACCCGGGCCTTGACCTGGAGGGCGTCGGTGGGCAGCCGGTTCTCGAAGCCCGTGGGCGCGAACCACAGGGCCAGACACACCCCGAGCATGAGGACGGTCATCACGACGTTCGGCGGAAAGAACCGGACGCGGCCCGGACACTCCTGGCGGGGGGACGGATCACTGGGGACAGCATCTTTGGCGTGCGACATGGCCTGGTCTTCCCGGTGAGGGGGACCGGGGGGCATCATGCCCCCCGGCAGGGTCCGGGGCAGCGCCCCGGTCTTCTTCGTTCCTATTTTTGCGCCCGGACGACGCCGACGCCCATGGCGGCCATGAGTTTCTTGGCCAGGTCGGTATTGTCGTAGTAGCCGGCGAATGCCTCGGCACCCGGGCCGCCGGCCGAGGTCAGGACCGGCACGCCGGTGTGGGCGAAGGAGGTCCAGCCGATGCCGGCCTTGTGGTCCAGGATATGGCTGATGGTGACGACGAACGGCTCCTCGTCGCCGTAGGCCTGATAGTCCGTTTCCGACATCGGTTGCTTGTGGTGCTTGCGCACGGTGCGCATGGTGCGGTCGAAGGCGGCCTTGAGTTCGGCCAGCTCGTAGTCCTTGAGATACATGCCGTGGGGATTGGCCGGCGAGGTAACGGTCTTGCTCGGCGTGGGGGCGTGTTGCATGGCCTCCAGGTCGGCGGCCGTGGGCACGATCAGGCCGTACTGCTCCCGGATCAGGGGCACGAAGTCGTCAAACGAGGCGGTTTCCGGGGTGTGGGTCTTCTTGTAGGCGTCCACCAGGTCGGTAAAGCGCTCGAAGGATGTTTTCTGGTACTTGAGGTAGTCGTAGTAGCTGCCGTAGCGGGTGCCGGCGAAGCCCAGGGTCAGGCCGCCGCATTCGTGGTCGCCGGTCACGACGATCAGGGTCTCGCCGGGATGCTTGGCGGCAAAATCCATGGCCAGGCGCACGGCCTGGTCCATGGCCAGGGTGTCGTCCACGGCGGTGGTGGCGTCGTTGGCGTGGCAGGCCCAGTCGATCTTGCCGCCCTCGATCATGAAGAAAAAGCCCTTGGGGTTGTCCAGCAGGGCAATGCCCTTGGCCGTGTACTCGGCCAGGGAGAGTCCCTTGGGATCCTTGTCCAGGGTATAGGGCATGGAACGGCCCCAGGTCAGTTCGGGGTTGATGGCCACGGCCTTGACGCCGGGCTTGAGGGCCAGGATGTCCGCCCGGGTGTCGGCCACCACGTAGCCGGCCGCCTTGATGGCGTCCAGGGCGTTCGGCTTGTCGCCCGGCGTGCGGGAACGCTGCCCCGTCGGGTCGATCAGGCCGCCGCCGCCGAAATAGGTGAAGCCGCTTTTGGCCAGGTCCAGGGCGATTTCATAATAATTGCCGCGCGACGGCTGGTGGGCATAGAAGCTGGCCGGGGTGGCGTGATTGAGGGACACGCTGGTGACGATGCCCACCCGGTAGCCCTTGTCCCGGGCCATTTCGGCGACGGTGGGCACGGCATCGCCCTGGCCGTTGAGGCCGAGCACCCCGTTTTGGGTCTTGCAGCCGGTGGCCAGGGCCGTCCCGGCCGCGGCGGAATCGGTGATGATGGAATTGAGCGAATAGGTGGTGGTCATGCCCTGGACCGGCAGGGTGTCCATGGCCAGCTTGACGATGCCGGGCCTGGTCTCGCCCTTTCGGGAGGCCAGCACGTATTCGGCGGCACTGCGCTGGGGCACGGCCATGCCGTCGCCGATAAAGAGGAACACGTATTTCGGCGCCCGGCCGGCATCGGCCCAGGCCGTGGCGACCAGAAGCAGGACGACAAGGAACGCTCCGACCAACCGATGGCAGAACGCGGCCGAAAAAGACGAAAACGCCGGGCGTCGCATGCGCGAATCCTCCTGTGTTGGAAACCTGCGGCGGCGCCGGACGGCGGACGCCTGTTGCCAAACCGGCCCGGGCAGCGGCCTGCCGCCCGAACAACCGGTGAGACTGACCATGGTGCACCCCGCTTATGGCGGGCCGCATCGGTTTTTGCAAGTCCGTTGGCTTTTCCGATAGCGGCCGGGCCGCAGGCCGCCGGCTTAACGGCCGCCGACGGTGTGGGAGAACGCCGGCTTGACCGGAACGGCAGCGGTTGTATGCTGGGCGATGGTCACAAAAGGTTCGGCCCGGGCCGAGGCCGCGGCCAGCAGGACGGCCAAAATGATCCAGGCCAGACGGTTGATCGCGGTCACGGGAAGGACCGGAACGGCATGACGGCGCATGGGACTGCCCTCCGTTTGGGGTGTGGCAGAGGACCTACGCGCGGCGAATGACGGCCGCGTGCCGAGCAGATGGCGTTTGCGAACGCGCATTTCTCATGGACAAACGCAGCCCGATTCGCTTTTGTCGTTGCCTGGCACACCCCTGCCGCGGGCCGGCCGAAGGCCGCGCCGGACGAGGTGCCCTGACGCTTCCGGCGGTGGCTGCCGGTCGCAACAGGTCCCAGGACCGCTGAAAGCCACATCGAACCCATAGGGAGGATTCATGAAATCGCTCAAAGGCAGCCAAACGGAAAAAAACATCCTGACCGCGTTCTGCGGTGAATCCCAGGCGCGCAACCGCTACACCTACTTCGCCTCCAAGGCCAAAAAGGAAGGCTACGAACAGATCTCCGGCATCTTCAGCGAAACCGCCGACCAGGAGAAGGAACACGCCAAGCGGCTGTTCAAGTTCCTGGAGGGCGGGGACGTGGAAATCACCGCCGCCTTTCCGGCCGGCGTGATCGGCGCCACCCTGGACAACCTGAAGGCGGCCGCCGCCGGCGAAAGCTACGAGGAGAACGAGATGTACCCGGGCTTCGCCGCCACGGCCAAGCAGGAAGGCTTCGAGGCCGTGGCCGTCGCCTTCGAAAACATCGGCAAGGCCGAGGGCTTCCACAAGAAGCGCTACGAGGCCATGGCCACCAACATCCAAAACGGCACGGTCTTCAAGCGGCCGACCAAGGTCGTCTGGCGCTGCCGCAACTGCGGCTTCGTCTACGAAGGCACGGAACCGCCGGCGAAGTGCCCGGCCTGCGAACATCCGCAAGCCTATTTCGAAATCGTGCCCGAAAACTGGTAGATCCGCCCATAGCCGGGGAGGGGCGTCACCCCTCCCCGGACCCTACCGGACCAGGGGCGCTGCCCCTGGACCCTGCTGGGGGGAATCATTCCCCCCAGACCCCCTGTCCTGTTTCCCCCATTGGCACTTCGTGGCCGCCCAGGCGGCAAGCGTCTTCGGTTGCCGCCTGGGCGGCCGCGCATTGAGGGGTCCGGGGGCATCATGCCCCCGGCCGCCGGAGGCGTCTTCGCCCCCACACACGTCAGTCCATGGGCAACGGCGCGACATGCCAGATGCGTTCGGCGTATTCGCTGACGGCCCGGTCGCTGGAGAAGGGCCCCATGTTGGCCGTATTGAGGATGGAGGCGCGGGTCCAGGCCTCGGTGTCCAGGTAGAGAAGGCCCACCTGGGCATGGGCTTCCATGTAGGCCCGGTAATCGGCCGTGACGCAGTAGTAGTCGCCGTGGTTAAGCAGGCTGTCCAGGATAGGGACAAAGAGGTCGGGTTCGTTCGGGGTAAAGGTTCCCCGGCCGATCATGTCCAGGACCTCGGCCAGTTCGCCGTCGGCGGCCACCACCCGGCGCGGATCGTGGCCGCCGGACCGGGCCGCCTCCACCTCGGGAGTGGTCAGGCCGAAAATGAAGATGTTGTCCGCCCCCACCGCCTCCAGAATCTCCACGTTAGCCCCGTCCAGGGTGCCGATGGTGAGGGCGCCGTTGAGGGCGAACTTCATGTTGCCCGTGCCCGAGGCCTCCATGCCGGCGGTGGAAATCTGTTCGGACAGGTCGGCGGCCGGGATGACCTTCTCGGCCTGGGACACGCAATAGTTGGGCAGGAAGGCCACCCGCAGCCGGCCCTTCATGGCGTCGTCGCCGTTGACGGTCTCGGCCACGGCGGTGATGAGCCGGATGATGCGCTTGGCCATGAAATAGCCCGGTGCGGCCTTGCCGCCGAAGAGCACGGTGCGCGGCGGCGCGGCGTAGTCGGGATCGCGGCGCAGGCGGTTGTAGAGGGTGATGACGTGCAGGACGTTCAACAGCTGCCGCTTGTACTCGTGCATGCGCTTGACCTGGACGTCGAAGAGCGACTCGGGATTGAGGCCGACGCCGATCTTGCGCAAGGCGTAGCGGGCCAGCCGCTTCTTGTTCTCGCGCTTGGCCACCCGCCAGGCCTCGCGGAAGGCGGCGTCCTCGGCCAGGGGCACGAGTTCGCGCAGCCGGTCCAGGTCGGTCACCCAGTCCGGGCCGATGGCCTCGTCGAGGAGCTTGGCCAGGGCCGGATTGGCCTGTTTGAGCCAGCGCCGGGGCGTGATGCCGTTGGTCACGTTGGTGAACTTGCCGGGATAGAAGGCGTCGAAGTCCGGGAAGACCTTCTCGCGCAGGATGGTGGAGTGGAGCTTGGCCACGCCGTTGACAGTGTGGCTGCCGACGATGGCCAGGTGGGCCATGCGCACCCGGCCGCCGTCCACGATGGCCATGCGCCGAGCCCGGCCCCAGTCGCCGGGATAGCGTTCGGCCACCTCCTCCAGGAATCGGCGGTCGATCTCCCGGATGATCTCCAGGTGCCGGGGCAGCAACCGGCCGAGCAGGTCCTCGGGCCAGGTCTCCAGGGCCTCGGGCAGCACGGTATGGTTGGTATAGGCAAAGGTACGGCGGCAGATGTCCCAGGCCTCGTCCCAAGGGAGCAATTCCTCATCCACCAGGATGCGCATGAGTTCGGCGATGGCGATGGTCGGATGGGTGTCGTTCAATTGGATGGCCACCTGGTCGGGGAAGTCCGCGAAGGACGGACCGGCCTTCTTGGAGCGGCGCACGATGTCGCGCAGGGTTGCCGCCACCAGAAAATACTGCTGTTTGAGGCGCAGCTCCTTGCCGGCGATGGGTTCGTCGTTGGGGTAGAGCACCTTGGAGATGTTTTCCGACAGGATCTTGGCCTGCATGGCCCCGACGAAATCGCCCTGGTTGAAGTCGCGCAGGGAAAACCCTTGGGACGAGGCGGCCGCCCACAGGCGCATGTTGGTGACGTGGCCGCTGCCATAGGCCGGGACCAGGATGTCGCAGGGCATGGCCATGACCGTGTCCGTATCCACCCAGCGGTAGCGCAGCCGGCCCCGCTGGTCGCGGTAGGCCTCGCTGCGGCCGTAGAAATGCACCTCGTAGAGATGCTCCATGCGGTCGATCACCCAGGGGCTGCCGTGGCGGCGCCAGTTGTCGGCCCGCTCCTCCTGCCAGCCGTTGACGATGACCTGGTGGAACAGGCCGTAGTCGTAGAGGATGCCGTAGCCGTAGCCCGGGATGCCGAGGGTGGCCATGGAGTCCATGTAGCAGGAGGCCAGACGCCCCAGGCCGCCGTTGCCCAGGCCGGCGTCGCGCTCCTCCTCGGCCAGGTCCTCAAGGGTGTAACCCAGCTCGGACAGCACCTCCCGGCACCCCGCCTCCATGCCCATATTAATGATGTAGTTCATGAGGAAGCGGCCGGGCAAAAACTCCATGGACAGATAATAGACCCGCTTGGACAGGGTGTCGTAGTAGGCGGCCTGGGTGCGCAACCACATGCGGATGAGCCGGTCGCGGATGGCGTAGGCCAGGCCGCTGAAGTAGCGGAAGCTGTCCGGCGGATAGATGTCGTTACCGAGGTTGGACAGGACGTGGCGGCGAATGTCTTCGCCGAGCGAATCGAAATCGTGGAAATCCTGGACGACAGGCAGGGTCATGGGCATCTCCCGGTCCATACAGGGTTGACGGGGCGCACGACACGAAGATGAGCCTATCCTCTACGAAAAGGGAGCCGGCTTGTCAAAACCACCGGAAAAGACGACAGCTTGGCGCATCGGTTCGGCCGCGCCCTCTCCGCCCCACACGGGGCCATCATCGGAGGAGAAAATGCGCATGTCCATCCGGACGCTCTGCCGCCGCTCCCTCGCCCAGCCGGTCGTGCTCCTGGCGGCCGCGCTGTTTTTTGCCGCCCCCTGCCTGGTCATCCTCGGGCAAATGCAGACTTCCGGCTTCCTGGGACGGGACTTTCCGGTCCCGCTTCTTTTCTGGCCGGGGCGGCATTGGGGCCTCTCCGTCTGGTTGCCCGCCTGGCTGAGCATGGGCGTCATCGCCGGCCTGTATCTGGTCGGCATCGGCCGGCTCGCCTGGCGACGACGCCTGGGCTCCGTGGTCCTCTACACCTACGCCGCCCTGTTCGGCGGCGTGTTCCTCAAAAAACTTACCGGCTTCTTGACGGGCTGGACCGAGCAGCAAGCGCCGCTGTCTCTCGTCGGCAAGGTGGATATGGCCCTCTTTTCCGGCAGCCATAACGCGCTGTGGGAGGAATGCGTCTTCCGAGGAATCCCCCTGCTCCTTGTGCTGTTGGCGCACAAAAAATGGCCGCGATACGATCGGGCGGTCACCCTGGGCTACTTTCTCATCCCCTCCGTCGCCTTCGCGGTCTACCATGTGCCGAACCACGGCGCATTCCGCCTCGTCGACACCTTCTTCCTGGGACTGTTTTTTGCCTACGTGGCCCTGCGCCACGGCCTGCTCGCCACCTACGTGATCCACTTTTTCGCCAACGCCGGGCGCGTCTGGTCGCTCGGCAGGATCGCAAACCTGCCCGTGAACGAAATTGCCTGGCTGGCGCAAAACGGCGCCTGGCTGCGGCAGGTCAACACCGTCATCGTCTGGCTATTCTGGGCCGCCATTCCCTTGGCCATGCTCCGGCTCCACCGACGGGAAACGGCAGGCGAACACCGCCCTGCCCCCTAAACGGGGTTCCAGGTATCGCCCCCCATTGCGGAGGGTCCGGGAGGGGAGCTTCCCCTCCCGGCCGCCGGAGGCGTTCCTTCCCCATGCTCCCCCACCGGCAACCAGGGACCTAGGACGCCCGGTCGATCAGGGAATTCCAGTCCGCCGCGAACTTCTCCAGGCCGGCGTCGGTCAGCGGATGGCCGATGGCGTAGTCCCGGACGGGCCGGGACAAGGACAGGGCGATGCGGGGAATGGGACGCAGGCCCGCCGGCGCGGGCGGACAGACCGTGGGCACGGGCATGCCCGCGGCCGCCCAGGCCAGCAGGAGCTTGGCCGGCACGGTCACGATGTCGGAGCCCAGGGCCAGGGCGGACAGAAAATGCTCCAGCGTACGCACGCTGGCCGTCAGCACCTCCACATGGCCGTCGCCCGGCGCGTAGAGGGCCAGCACGTTCCGGATGAGATCCAGACCGTTTTCCCCACGGTCGTCGAGCCGGCCGATGAAAGGTGACAGGAAGACGCTGCCGCGCCGGGCGCCCGCGGTGGCGGCGTAGACGGCGGCGGCCTGCTCCTGGCTGAAGACCAGGGTCATGTTGACGCGCCGGCCCTCGTCGACGAGCACCCGGGCCGCCTCCAGACCGGCGGACGTGGTCGGCAGCTTGATGTGGGCATTGGGTATCCAGGTATCGAATTCCCGGGCCTGGCGAACCATCTCGCCGGCCGGGGTGGTGGCGTCCGCATAGACTTCGATGGAAATGGAGCCCCCCGGCAGCATGTCCGAGAGGGTCCGGCACACGGTCCGATAGAAACCATCGATGGTGGACTGGCTGAATTTGCGTCCCTCGGCCCGATGGGCCTGGGCCTCCGGATTTTTGGCCAGGAGGCTGGGATTGGTGGTCTGGCCGTCCAGGAACCCCAGGGCATCGAGCACCTGCCGGGTTTCCGCGGGATCGGCGCCGTCCAGAAAAAGACGTGTCTTCAAGGCTGCAGGTCGCATGCATCCCCCATGTCGCGGTCGCTACGGGAAAGACGACCGCCCCGGCCGCGGCCGGGGCGGCACCCGATTATCGTTCTATGCAAACACCCTTGGGACAAAAAAAGCAAATCATTTGCCGCCGGGCTGGATGGCGTGCAACCGTTCGGGCAGCCCCAGGACGAAATCCCGGATGGCGTCGCGCACCCGGCGGTAGGGTTCCAAGGCCGCCTCCTCGGAAACGGCCTTGGCCGCCAGGGCGGGCGGATCGTCGAAGCCGGCGTGAATGCGCCGGCCGGCGCCGGGTACATAGGGACACGTCTCCCCGCCCTCGCCGCACAGGGTGACCACGACATCGAAGGGGACGTCCGGCAAGGCGGTGATGCTCTTGGAACGCTGGCCGGCAATGTCCACCCCGGCCTCGGCCATGACGGTCACGGCCCGAGGGTCCAGGCCTTTGGGCGTCAGGCCGGCCGAAAAGGCGGTCACCGCCGGCCCCAGCAGGGCGCGGGCAAAGCCTTCGGCCATCTGGCTGCGGCAGGCGTTGCCCGTGCAGACGAAAAGAATGCGCATAAGCGGCCTCCGTGCGATTCGGGTCCGCGAACTCTCGCCGCGTTCGGCGACGGTTGTATGACAACGCCCGGCCTCCGCCCGGGAAAAAAGGCGCCTTCAGAGGTCGTTTCGTTTTGTCCCAAGGGGCTTTTTTTCACAAGCCCAAAGCAACACACTGATATTGTGTGTTTTTTGAGACACATTTTTTCTCTTTCCTGTGACATGTCGACCCACTAGCCCTCCATGTAACCTTTTTACTCAAAACTGCTCCGTGGCTGGGACATCTTGTCCAAGGCCGAGCAAGCCAAGGAACCACAGTGGTTTTCGGAGCCCGGGGCGGACCGTCGTCCCGGCCGATGGCCACCGCAGGGGAGCAATGCGCCCCTCGGATGCGGCATTTTTACCAAATGGGGATTGCTAACCCTATGGAATAGTTGTATCAGGAAAATGGTCCGAGATTTGCTTAGGTCTCTACGCGTTTACGCGAGAGCCGGAAGGAAATCAGGTTTGGGGTCCGTTCACAAAACCTTAACCTTAACCCAAGTGAGGTTGGCACCATGTTGATTACTGGCAACAATTACGGTTACTTTATCCCCAGCGTGACTTTTATCGGCGTCGGCGCCATCAAGCATGCCCCCGCGAAGATCAAGGCCCTGGGCAGCAAGAAAGCGTTGATCGTCACCGATAAGGGCATCGTGAAGGTCGGCATCCTGAAACAGGTCACCGACGTCCTCGACGCTGAGGGCGTGAAGTACGCGGTGTTCGACGGGGCCGTGCCCAACCCCACTGACCAGAACGTCCATGACGCCGTTGACGTCTACAAGAAAGACAACTGCGACAGCCTGATCTCCCTGGGCGGCGGTTCCTCTCACGACTGCTGCAAGGGCGTCGGCTTCGTCGTCGCCAACGGCGGCAAGATCCATGACTACGAAGGCGTCGACAAGTCCGACAAGCCCTTCCCGCCGTACGTCGCCATCAACACCACGGCCGGCACGGGCTCTGAAATGACCCGTTTCTGCATCATCACCGACATCTCCCGCCACGTGAAGATGGCCATCGTCGACTGGCGCTGCACCCCGACCGTCGCCATCAACGACCCGGTCCTCATGGTCGGCATGCCGCCGCGCCTGACCGCCGCCACCGGTATGGATGCCCTGACCCACGCCGTCGAAGCGTACGTGTCCACCATCGCCACGCCGCTGACCGACTCCGCCGCCAAGGAAGCCGTTGAGATCATCTTCAAGTGGCTGCCCAAGGCCGTCGCCAATGGCGCCGACATGGAAGCCCGTGACATGATGTGCTACGCCGAGTACCTGGCCGGCATGGCCTTCAACAACGCTTCCCTGGGTCACGTCCACGCCATGGCTCACCAGCTGGGCGGCTTCTACAACCTGCCGCACGGCGAATGCAACGCCATCCTGCTGCCCCACGTCGAGAAGTTCAACCTGATCGCCTGCATCGATCGCCTGGCTGACCTGGCCAAGCTCATCGGCGAGCCGGTTGCCAACGTCTCCGAGCGTGAAGCCGCCGACGTGTTCCTGGCCGCCATCCGCCGCCTGTCCGCCGACATCGGCATCCCGGCCGGCCTGGTCGAGATGGGCAAGTTCTACGGCAAGGACGTCAAGGCTGCCGACATCCCGACCATGGTCGGCAACGCCCAGAAGGATGCTTGCGGTCTGACCAACCCGCGCCGTCCGACGGACGCCGACGTGGCCGCCATCTACACCGCCGCTCTGTAAGCGACACGACCAACCCGGGAGGAGCCTTCGGGCTCCTCCCGTTTTCCTGCGCGGACCGATCGGTCCCACGATTTTTCGTAGCTGTTGCGACGCGTTCTTTGGCAGTGTGGCGACTTTCCCCAGGCGGGGGAGGCACGGTCCGTTTCCCAGGGAAGTCGCGGTCCCCGCGGTCCGACGCGGGACCGTTCCCAGGCGGCGACTTCCGGTTCGGACCGGAAACGTCCCGACGATCCGCGACACATGTGCGGCTCCCGGTCTGTTCATCGGGACTCCTTTGTGGCTGCAAAACGACGCCTGCTGACCAACACATGCCCAGCTTCTCACGACATCACGCCGCCCAAGGCGGGACACACCCCGCCAAGTTCCGGACGGCTCCGCTCCGACGCATCGTCAGTTCTGTCGGGCGATTGCGCCCGGACCCCGCTGCATCCTCCGGCCTTCAGCCCTCCCGCTTTTCCGTGCAACGCGACGAGACGCATCCCGGCCGCGTCGGCGCGGCCCCGGAGCGGGCAACCGGTCGCACCCCTGCGCCGGGCTCCTTTCCGGCGACCGGAAGACGCCACGTCACCGTTTGTTGCCCCCGCTTTCGCCCGAAATGCGGCGGGCCGGCCGATATCGAAGGATTGCACCATGTATCATGACGATTTCGGTTTCGACGCCCTGCCCCTGCAAAGCCCCTTGGAACGGACCGTACGGGGGGGCGGTCTCTGGGTGCAGGAACAGGACTACGCCAACAATCTGATCGGCCTGCTCCTGGCCTCCGACCTTTTTTCCGCCCGCAATCCGGGAACGCGCCCCTGGCTGGAGGACGCGCCCCTGGCCACGTCCTGGCCGGACGTGACCGTCCGCTTCTCCGGCGAGCTGCTGGACCAGGACGACCTCGACGTCCTGCTCGGCTGCCTGCTGTCGGCCTTCGGCAATCCGGGCCGCACTGCCGGCGCCACCCGGTTCGCCCTGTCCGACTTGGCGAAGCGCATCCGCACCAAGGGCCGCCGTCTGACCGTCCACGCCGTGGAACGCTCCCTGTGGCGCCTGGCCGGAACCGGCCTCGAAATCATCAGCGCCAACGAACAGATCCGCATCCGAATGCGCCTCGTCCACGCCCTGCTGTGCGATAGCGCCAGCGGCGTCTGCTCCGTGGAACTCAATCCCCGCCTGCTGGAGGGCTTCCGGTCGTCGACCAGCGTGGAGCGCCTGTTGGCCACCCGGGCGCCCCTGGGCAGCGCCCCCTTTCCCCGCTGGCTGGCCGGCCTGCTGGCCAACGCCACGGGCTGCCTGTGCCTGGAATTACCCGGCTTGCGCCGCCTTTGCGGCCTCACCCACCAGTCCATGACCGCTTTTCGGGAACGCGCCGTCGCCGCGTTGCAGACGTTTTTGGATCTGGGTTACATTGTGGCCATCGACCGGAAAGGTCCCGACCGGCTGGTGATCACCCATCAAGTGGCCCGAGGCGAGCAGTCGGCGTGCCTTCTCGTATCCTAAACCCCATACCCCGGACTCGACGCCATGTCCCAACCGGCCAACAAGCGCACCCAACAGAGCACGGACGACGGCCAGTCCCGCCGGCCGGCCGCCCCGTTGCGGCCTCTGCCCGTGCGCCATCCGGTCGGTGAGGACCTGTCGGCCGGCGCCGCGCCCCGGCCCAACGGCGTCGCGCGCCCGACCACGACGCTCGAAGACCTCATCGGCATCGAGGACAGCAAGCTCGATTTCTACCAGGAGCTGCGCCAGAAGGTGGAGGAACTCCAGGAGGCCCACCAGGAGTCCGAACTGCGGCGCCAGGAGATTGCCGCCATCCTCGACGGCATCACCGACATCATGATGGTGCTGACCAAGGATCTGCGGATCATCTCGGTCAACCACGTCTTCCACGAACTCTTCAACCTGCCCCGGCCCGAGGGGCAGCACTGCTACCAAATTTTCCGGGGCTCCAACCGGCCCTGCCCGGAATGTCCGGCCCACCGCTCCTTCCGAACCAACGCCGTGTGCCGCTGCATGGGCACCTTCAAGATCGGCGGCGTGCCCCGGCAGTTTGAAATGGTGGCCTCGCCCATCCACAATCCGGACAGTCCCGAGTCGCGCATCCTCATCTTCAAGCGCGACGTGACCATGGAACGGCAGTACGAGGCCAAGTATTACAAGGCCGAACGGATGGCCACCATCGGCATGCTGGCGGCCAGCGTGGCCCATGAAATCAACAACCCGCTGACGGCCGTCTACGGCTTGGCCGAGGGCATCCGCCGCCGCCTGCCGGCCATCCGGGCCGGGGTCGACGACGCCATGTACGCCGACGTCGAGGAGTATATCGAGACCATCCTCATGGAATGCCGCCGCTGCCGGGACATCGTGCGCTCCATGCTCTCCTTCTCCCGGCCGCACACCCTGGCCTTTTCCCCGGTGAGCTTGAATGAGGTGGTGACCGACACCTTGAGCATCCTGCGCGGGCATCTCGACGAACGGGCCGGCGAGGGTCTCGCCCTAACCGTCAATCTGTCCGAATCCCTGCCCCTGGTCCCCGGCGACGGCGCCCAGCTCAAGCAGGTGCTCCTGAACCTCCTGACCAACGCCATGGACGCCATCACCGGCGAGGGCGAGATCACCATCACCACCCATCCGGAGAACGACAACACCGTCAATCTGTCCGTCGAGGATACGGGATGCGGCATCTCGCCGGAAAACATGGACAAGCTGTTCAGTCCGTTTTTCACCACCAAACCCGTGGGCAAGGGCATCGGCATCGGCCTGGCCACCTGTTACAACATCGTGCGCGAACACCACGGCTCCATCGAGGTCGCCAGCGAAGTCGGCCTCGGCACGCACTTCACCGTAAAACTTCCTCTGGATAGCGGCGAAACCAGTGAATAATCCTTATTGCGTTCTTGTGGTGGACGATGAACCATCGATCGGCAAACTCCTGTTCAAGGAGCTGACCACGCCGGCTCGCACCATTCACGTGGCGGCCTCGGCCCACGAAGCCCGGGCCCTGCTGCTCAAAAACGAGTACGAGGTGGCGGTCATCGACATCCGCCTGCCCGACGCCAACGGCATCGAGCTCATGGTGGAATTCAAGAAGCGGCAGGAGGACCTGGAAACCATCCTCATCACCGGCCACGCCGCCATCGACACAGCCGTGGAGGCCATGAAGCTCGGGGCCTTCGACTACGTGACCAAGCCCTTCAACCTGGCCGAACTCGAACTGCTGATCGAGCGGGCCTACCAGCGCACCTTCCTGCGCCGGGAAAACCGGCGGCTGCGGCATTTCCAGGGACAAACCCCGCCGGCCAAGCTCGTCGGCAACTCGGCCGCCATGAAACAGGTACGCTACCTGATCGAGAAGGTGGCGCCGACCGAAGTGCCGGTGCTCATCACCGGCGAATCCGGGGCCGGCAAGGAAGTGGCCGCCCACCTCATCCAGTCCCTGTCCAAGCGGGCGGACAAACCGTTCTTCATCAAGAACTGCGCCACGTTGCAAAAGGAGCTGGCCCGCAGCGAACTGTTCGGCCACCTGCGGGGCTCGTTCACCGGCGCGGTGGAGAACAGCGAGGGCTTCATGGCCTTCGCCAACAAGGGAACGCTGTTCCTCGACGAGATCGGCGAGCTGCCCATCGAGGTCCAGGCCGCCCTGCTGCGGGTATTGGAAAACAAAACCTACCGCCGGGTGGGCGAAAAGGAAGAACGGCACGTCGATATCCGGCTGCTGTTCGCCACCAACCGCGACCTGGTCAAGGAAGTGAACGAAGGCCGGTTCCACGAAGCCCTGTTCCACCGCATCAACGTCTTCAACATCGAAATGCCGTCCCTGCGGGAACGCCGCGAGGACATCCCGCTGCTGGCCGAATTCTTCCTGTCCCGACTGACCGCCGGGCAGCCGCCGTTCCGCATTTCCGACCGGGCCATGAAATGCCTGACCTCCTACGACTGGCCGGGCAACGTGCGCGAGCTGCGCAACGTCATGGAGCGCTCCATCATCCTCTCCGAGAACAACCTCATCACCGAGCACGCCCTGCCCCGGGAGTTCCTGGAGCCGACCCGGGCCGAAGAGGAGATCCTGACCCTGGAGGCCAAGGAGAAGGAGCATATCGCCAAGGTGCTCAACTTCTACGACAACAACCGGTCCCTGGCCGCCGAGGCCCTGGGCATCTGCCGCAAGACCCTCTATCGCAAGATCCGACAGTACAACCTGTTCTAGCGACGCCCCGCCCCGCCGGTCCCGCGCGCTTCGCGCCCCGGGGCCGCCCGGGCCTCCCCCTGGCGCAAAGCGCCACAGCTGTCCGTCTCTCGCTCTCTTTCACCCGAACGCCGTCGTCGATACGACGAATTCCGCTTGCTATGTTTGCTATAACATAATAACAGAATGCCCAGTCGTCCTATGTTTTAATTAGTATGACAGATATTATGCTTCAACAAACATATAGAAGTGGTGACTTTTGACTCATCAGACCGACAATATTGGATCAAAATTACTTTTTCGGAGGAAGGCCCGCAAAAGCGCCTGGGAGGCCACTCCATCGCGTCTTCAGTCACGCCGTGTTCAGAATCAACGTGTCACACTGGCTGCAATATAACCGTGACACTGCCCAACACGTACTTTTTTTCTTCAATAAATTCGGTAATATTTTATTGGCCTGGTTTTTGCTTTCCTTAGGGGCATGACTCGCACGGAAATTTGCCAGAACCCCTTTCCGGCACCGCAGGCGCCGAACACCACATGCGACAGCACAGGCGCGGCCTTTTTTGCTTCCCACTCCGTATCCTTCCTCTTCTCGAAAGGCCGCGCCTTTTTCCAGCCGCATCCCACCCTGCCAAATCACGATTTCATATCCATGCGTGACCATTATATTGGAAACACCACCACTGCCCCTAACGATGCATCGCACGGCCCGAAAGACCGTATGGTGCCGACCCGGCGGTCGCGTACTGGGCAGCCCGGCGGCGGCCGGCGAACGGCAATCCGCCTCGTCTAGTCGGTGGCGCATCGCCACGAGGGAGTCTTCATGCGCAGCATTCCCGTCGAACAAGCCCAGGGCATGGTGCTTTGCCACGATATCACCCGCATCGTGCCGGGCGAAGGCAAGGGCCCGGCCTTCCGCAAAGGGCACATCATCCAGTCCGAGGACATTCCGGCCCTGCTGCGGCTCGGCAAGGAACACATCTACGTCTGGGATCTGGCCGAGGGCCTGATCCACGAGGACGACGCCGCCGGCCGCATCGCCAAGGCCATCGCCGGCGACGGTATCACCCTCACCCAACCCTGCGAGGGCCGCATCAACCTGCTGGCCGACCGCAACGGCCTGCTCAAGATCGACGTGGACACCCTGCGCCGCCTCAACTCCATCGAGGAAGTCACCATCGCCACCATGCATTGCAACGTCACGGTGGCCACCGGTCAGATGCTGGCCGGGACCCGGGTGGTGCCGCTGGTGGTGGGCAAGGAGAAGATCGAGGCCGTCGAATCCGTGTGCGCCGAGACGGGCCCCATCGTTCGGGTGGCGCCGTTCCGGCCCCTCAAGATCGGCGTGGTGACCACCGGCGGCGAGGTCTATCACGGGCGCATCAAGGACAAATTCGGCCCGGTCCTGCGGCGGAAGTTCGATAACCTGGGCTGTCAGGTGATACGCCAGGTCATCGTGCCGGACGACCGGGAGATGACGGTACGGGCCATTCAGCAGCTGTTGGCCGAAGGCGCCGAGATGATCGCGGTCACCGGCGGCATGTCCGTGGACCCCGACGATCTTTCGCCCTCGTCCATCCGGGCGGCCGGCGGCCAAGTGGTCACCTACGGCTCCCCCACCTTCCCCGGGGCCATGTTCATGCTGGCCTACATCGGCGACACCCCGGTGGTGGGGCTGCCCGGCTGCGTCATGTACCACAAGGCCAGCATTTTCGATCTGACGGTTCCCCGACTCGTGGCGGGCGAAAAGCTCACCCGGGCCGACATCGTAGAACTGGGGCACGGCGGCCTGTGCGCCATGTGCCCCGAATGCCGTTACCCCTTGTGCGGGTTCGGCAAGAGTTGAACGGCAGCGGCGGAGGCCACGGCTTTCGAGGGAATACTCGCACGGCGGCGGCAACAGGCTCGGCACCCGGCCATCGGCCCGTCCCGTGCGCTTCCAAGGAAACGGTAATCCTTTAACCTGTCAATGGAGCAACCACATGGAAATCGCAAAAAAACTGGAAAGGACGTGGGTGATCAACGGGATCGAGCGCAAGCTCATCATCGACCCCGATGCCATCCTGTCCGATGTGCTGCGCATGCAGATGCATCTGGTCGGCGTCAAGGTCGCCTGCGGGAAGGGCACCTGCGGCGCCTGCTCCGTCATCATCGACGGCAAGGTCGTCCGCACCTGCATCACCAAGGCGAAGCGCATCGATAACCACGCCAACATCACCACGATTGAAGGCCTGGGCACCCCCCAGAACCTGCATCCGCTGCAGGTGGCCTGGGTCGTCAACGGCGCTGCCCAGTGCGGCTTCTGCACCCCGGGCTTCATCCTCTCCGCCAAGGCCCTCTTGGACGAGAATCCCAAGCCCACCCGTGAAGAAGTCCGCGAGTGGTTCTTCAAGCACAAGAACGTCTGCCGTTGCACCGGTTTTATCCCGCTGGTCGACTCCGTCATGGACGCCGCCAAGGTGCTGCGTGGCGAGATGACCCTGGACATCAACCACAACTTCCCGGCTGACGGCAACATCTTCAACTCCCGCGCTCCGCGTCCTTCCGGCGTGGCCAAGGTCACCGGCCAGTGGGCCTTCGGTGACGACCAGGCGCAGCAGCTGCCGGCTGACACCCTGCACCTCGCCATCGTCGAAGCGCGCGTGTCCCACGCCAACGTCAAGGGCATCGATTACGCCGACGCCCTGAAGATGCCCGGCGTGCACAGCGTCATCACCGCCAAGGACGTCAAGGGCAAAAACCGCATCACCGGCCTGATCACCTTCCCCACCAACAAGGGTGACGGTTGGGATCGCCCGATCCTGTGCGACGAGAAGGTGTTCCAGTACGGCGACGCTATCGCCCTGGTCGCGGCCGATTCCGAAAAGCACGCCCGCGAAGCCGCTGAAGCGGTGAAGGTCGACCTGGAAGTCCTGCCGGCGTACATGAGCGCCCCGGCGGCCATGGCCGAAGACGCCATCGAAATCCATCCGGGCACCCCGAATGCGTACTACAAGCAGGGCCTCGTGAAGGGCGGCGATCCGACTCCGTACTTCAGCGATCCTGAGTACGAAGTGTGCGAAGGCAGCTACTACACGCAGCGTCAGCCGCACATGCCCCTCGAGCCGGATGTCGGTTACGCCCTGTACAACGAAGAAGGCCAGCTGCGGATTTACTGCAAGTCCATCGGCCTGTACCTGCACATGTACATGATCGCTCCGGGCCTGGGCGTTGAGCCGCCGGCGATCGCCCTGATCCAGATGCCCACGGGCGGCACCTTCGGTTACAAGTTCAGCCCGACCATGGAAGCCCTGATCGGCGCCGCCACCATGGCCACCGGTCTTCCCTGCCACCTGCATTACAACTACGCCCAGCAGCAGTACTACACCGGTAAGCGTTCCCCGTTCTGGACCACCGGTAAGCTCGCCGCCAACAAGAAGACCGGTAAGTTCACGGCCTCCCAGCACGAGTGGCTCGTCGACCACGGTCCGTACTCCGAGTTCGGTGACCTCCTCTGCCTGCGCGGTGCCCAGTACTTCCTGGCCGGCTACGATGTCCCGAACATGCGCGCCGTCGGTTACTGCGTGTGCACCAACCATGGTTGGGGTTCGGCCTTCCGCGGCTACGGTTCGCCGGAGATCATGTTCCCGTCTGAAGTGCTGGTCGACGAACTGGCCAAGAAAATGGGCTGGGATCCGCTGGAACTGCGTTACGTCAACTGCTACCGTCCTGGTGATGTCACCCCGACCGGTCAGACCCCGGATTCCTGGACGCTGCCCGAGATGATCGAGATCCTGCGGCCGAAGTACCGGGAAGCCCTGGTCAATGCCAAGCGGCATTCCACCGACACCCACAAGAAGGGCGTCGGCGTGGCCTTCGGCATTTACGGTGCCGGTCTGGACGGTCCTGACTCCGCTGGTGCCGATGCCGAACTGAACCCGGACGGCACGGTCACCATCTTCAACACCTGGCAGGATCACGGCCAGGGCTCCGACCTGTCGACCCTGTGCGTGGCCCACGAGGCCCTGAAGCCGCTGGGCATCCCGGCCAGCAAGATCCGCCTCGTCATGAACGACACCAACACCTGCCCGAACGGCGGTCCTGCTGGTGGTTCCCGTTCCAACGTCCTGATCGGTAACGCCATCATCAACGGCTGCCAGCAGCTCCTTGACGGTATGCGCAAGCCCGACGGCACCTTCCGCACCTACGACGAAATGGTGAAGGACGGCCTCAAGACCAAGTACAACGGCACCTGGACGCAGCCGGCCACCGATTGCGATCCGGATACCGGCCAGGGCGCTCCGTTCGCCAACTACATGTACGGTCTGTTCATGGCCGAAGTCACCGTGGACACCACCAATGGTAAGACCCAGGTCGACAAGATGACCTTCGTCGAAGACGTGGGTGTCCTGACCAACCGTCAGACCGTTGATGGTCAGAACTGGGGCGGTCTGGCCCAGGGCATCGGCTTGGCCCTGTCCGAGGACTTCGAGGACATCAAGAAGCACTCCACCATGGCTGGCGCCGGTATGCCGACCATTAAGGACATCCCGGACAAGATGGAGCTGATCTACATCGAGTCCCCGCGTGAGCACGGTCCGTTCGGCGCGTCCGGTTGCGGTGAAGTGTCCCTGTGCGGTCCGCACCCGGCCATCATCAACGCCATCGCCAACGCCACCGGCGTGGTCATCCGTCACCTCCCGGCCTACCCCGAGAAGGTGCTGGCTGGCTTGAAGGCCCTTGGCAAGTAGCCCGAAAAGGGTTTAACGTCCTTAGCAAAACTGCGACGGGGCGAGCGGAATTTCCGCTCGTCCCGTCGCCTTACTCCGGGACGGTGTTGCATGGATATACAGGACCGGCTGCATGAAGTAGAAAGCCACTGCGTTCAGGAGGATTGGCCACAGTGCCAGGCCGCCTGTCCGCTGCATGTTGATGTTCGCGCTTTTTTAGGGAAAATGGCTGTCGACGACGTGGACGGCGCCCGGAAGACCCTGGAACGGACCCTGCCGCTGCCCGGCGTTCTCGGCCTGCTGTGCGAACATCCTTGCGAAAAGCCGTGCCTTCGTGACGCGCTCGGCGGAACCGTGGCCATCGGCGCGGTCGAACGCGCCTGCATCACCCGGGGTCGCCCGGGTTCCAAGCCCCTGTGCATGCCCGGCAAGGGGAAAACCGCCGCCATCCTCGGCAGTGACATCAGCGCCCTGACCGCTGCCTGGGACTTGGCCAAAAAGGGCGTCGCCGTCACCATCTTCACCTCCGGCGAACAGGCCGGCGGGCACTTGCGCTCGCTGCCGGCCGCAACACTCCCCCCCGCGGCGCTCGATGAAGCCCTGGCCATGCTCGGCCGCATGGGCGTCACCATCACGACCGGCCAAACCCTGGACGCCGCCCTGTTGGCGCGCGTCGGGACCGATTTCAGCGGCGTCTATGTCGAAATGACGCCGGGGAATCCGCTCGGCCTGGCCCGCGCCGACGTGGATACCCTCACCTTGCTCGCCAAGGAACCCAATGTTTTTTGCGGCGGCTGGCCCACGGCCGACGGTGCCCTTTCCATCATCGACATGGCCACCGACGGTCGCCGCGCCGCCGTTTCGCTCGATCGGCGCATCAACGCCACCACCTTGACCGCCTCCAGGTTCAGGGAAGGCCCCTGCAGTACCCGGGCCTACACCAATCTCGAAGGCAAAGCGCCTGTCGCCCGCGTCATCCCGGCCGATGCCACCGGCATTCCCACCCCCGAGACCGCCAAGGCCGAAGCGGCCCGCTGCCTCAACTGCCAATGCCTGGAGTGCATCCCCAAGTGCGCCTATCTCGAGCATTACAAGTCCTTCCCCAGGGTCTACGCCCGGCAGATCTACAACAACCTGGCCATCGCCATCGGGAACCGCAGCTACACCAAGATGCTCGATTCCTGCATGCTGTGCGGTCTCTGTACCGAAATTTGCCCTGAAAACTTCGACATGGCCGATGTCTGCCTGTACGCCCGCCGGGATCTCTTCAAGCGCGGCAAGCTCGGTCCGTCGATCCACGAATTCGCCCTGGAGGACATGGAGTTCTCCAACAGTCCGGAATGCTCGCTGTTTAAGGCCGAGCCCGGGCAGAGCACCTGCGCCAACCTGTTCTTCCCCGGCTGTCAGCTGGCCGGCGAACCCGACAGCAAGATTCCCGAGACCTACGCCTTCCTGCGCGAGAAATTGTCCGGCGGCGTGGGCCTCGGCCTGGGCTGCTGCGGCATGCCCGCCCACTGGTCCGCCCGGTTCGAGCGGTTCGAGGAGATCATGGCCGCGTTCCGGACCCAGTGGGAGGCCCTCGGCAAGCCGCGGGTCATCACCGCCTGCGCCACCTGCCAGGAGGCCTTTGCCAAAGGCGCCCCGGACATCCCCGTCATCAGCCTGTGGCGGGTGCTGGCCGAGGAGACGGGCCTGCCCGCCACCGCCGGCGTGGCGCCGACCGGGTCCGTCGCCATCCATGACCCCTGCACGTCCCGCCACGACGATGCCAGCCAGGCCGCCGTGCGCGCCCTGCTCAAAAAACGCGGCGTGACCATCGAGGAACTGCCGCTGTCCCAAAATATGACCCAGTGCTGCGGCTTCGGCGGCTTGGCCGACGTGGCCCATACCGAACTGGCGGCGGTCACCACCGCCCGCCGGGTCGCCCAAAGCTCCAACGACTACGTGGCCACCTGCGCCATGTGCCGCGACCGGTTCGCCCACTTCGGCAAGCGCACCTACCACCTGCTGGACGTGCTCTTCCCGGGCGAGCTCGACGATCCGGCCGCCCGCCCCGATCCGGGCTTCTCGTTCCGGCACGAGGAACGGGCCCGGCTGCGCCGGCAGTTGCTGCGCACCGTCTGGAACGAGGACATCTCGGACACGTCCCCGGTCGGTCCAGCGCTGGTCGTGTCGCCGGAGGTGCGCGAACGCATGGAAGTGCGGCGCATCCTGGACGAGGACGTGGCCGAGGTGGTCTCCCGGTCCGAAGCCGGCGAGCAGCACTTCATCGACGCGTCCAACGGCCATATCCTGGCTTTCTACCGTCCCCGCAACGTCACCTTCTGGGTGGAGTACTCCATGGAGAACGGTACGGCGGTCATCCACAACGCCTACAGCCATCGCATGATGGTCTACGGCACATCGACAGGGGCCAGACAATGAGCGAACGGACGGTCTTTCTTCCCGAAACCGGCGAATGGCGGTGCTCCTGCGGCGGCGAGATGCAGCCGGCCAAGGTGGACGCCACCTATCTGCAGGGCGGTTTCAGTATCACCCTGCTGACCTGCACGAAATGCGGCACGCCCCTGGTGCCGGAAGATCTGTGCCTGGGCCGGATGTACGAAGTGGAGCGCGTGCTGGAGGACAAGTAGTGCCACCGGCCGTCGCGCCCTACGAACGAGAGGATGTGCGCCGCGCCACCGGTGAGACCTTGCGTCCCGGCGGCATGGCGTTGACGGAACGCGCTCTGGCCCTGTGCCGTTTTCCGGCCGGGGCCAGGGTGCTCGATCTTGGCAGCGGCACCGGGGCCACCGTGGCCCGGCTGCGCCAGGAAGGCCTCGCCGCCTGCGGCCTCGATTGTTCCCCCACCCTGCTGGCGCTGGCCAAGGCCCGCCAGGCACCGCTCATCGCGGGCCTGGCCACGGCTTTGCCCCTGGCCGACGGCGTGCTCGACGGCCTGTTTTGCGAATGCGTGCTCTCGGCCGTCAACCAACCCGAACCCATGCTGACGGAAATCGCCCGGGTCCTGCGACCGGGCGGATGCTTCGTCCTGACCGATCTCTATCTGCGCCCGGGACCGACCGCCCAGGCGGGCGTGCCCGGCTGCGCCGGCGGCGCCGTCTACCAGGACGTGCTGCTGGAACGCCTTTCCCGTCATGGCCTCGTGCCGCTGCGATTCGAGGACCATACCCGTCTGTTGGCCGACCTGACCTGTCGTCTTATCTTCGAACTGGGATCGGCCAGCAAAGTGCTCTCCATGATCACCGGCCGCGACCCGGCCTGTAGCGGCGGGCCCAAGCCCCGCTTCGGCTACTGCCTGGTCCTGGCCGCCAAGGAGTCCCTATGAGCGATACCCTGATGGACATCATGCCCCTGGCCTCCCGGGGCTATTGTTGCAGCCAGATCCTGGTCATGCTGGCCCTGGAGGCCCAGGGTCTGGAAGACCCGGTGGCCGTGCGCGCCGTCTCGGGCCTGTGCAACGGCCTGGGCAAGACCGGCTCCTCCTGCGGCATTCTGACCGGCGGCTGCTGCGCCCTCGGCCTCTACGTGGGCAAGGGCGCCGACACGGAAACGAACGCCGACCGGGCCGATCTCCTCTATGCCGAATTCGTGGAGTGGTTTCAGGGCCGGGTCACCCCGGAATACGGCGGCGTCACCTGCGACGCCATCCTGAAGGGCGGGCCGCCCAACATGACCCTGTGCGGCGGACTGTTGGCCGAAGCCTGGGAAAAAATCCTCGGCCTGCTCGTCGAGAACGAAATCGATCCGTCCGCTCCGCGGGAGTAATGCCGTGGCGGACGTAGTGACCGAAGCGACCGAAAGTCTGTGCCCGGTGTGCCTGGCCCGCATCCCGGCCCGGCGCGAAATCAGAGGGGATGACGGCTTCCTGGTCCGGACCTGCCCGGAACACGGCACCTTCCGGACCCGATTCTGGCATGGCCCGCCGGGCCTGGTCGGTTGGGGGCGCGAAAAGACGCCGGGCGCGCCCCCGCCCCGACAGACCGCCGTGGATCAGGGCTGCCCCTTCGACTGCGGCCTGTGCCCGGAACACGCCCAGCACACCTGCACCGCCGTCTTTGAAGTGACCGGTCGCTGCAACCTCGGCTGTCCCATCTGTTTCGCCTCCGCCGGCGAGGACGCACCGCCCGATCCCGATCTCGACGCCCTGGACAAGCGCTTTCAGGCGGCCTTCCAGGCCACTGGGCCGGCCAACGTCCAGATTTCCGGCGGCGAGCCCACGGTGCGGGACGACCTGCCCCAAATCGTCGCCCTGGCCCGCCGGGCCGGCTACGGCTTCATCCAGGTCAACACCAACGGTCTGGCCCTGGCCGCCGATGCCGACCTGGCCAAGCGGCTGGCCGACGCCGGTGCGGACTCGGTCTTCCTCCAGTTCGACGGTGTGACCGATGCCGTGCACACCGCGCTACGCGGCCGGGCCCTGGCCGACATCAAGCGCACCGCCATCGAACGCTGCGCCGCCGCCCGTATCGGGGTGGTGCTCGTGCCCACGATCGTCGCCGGAATCAACCTCGACCAGGTCGGCGACATCATCCGCTTCGGCGTCTCCCGGGCGCCGGCCGTGCGCGGCGTCCATTTCCAGCCGGTGGGCTCGTTCGGCCGCTATCCCTGGCACAATGGCAACGAGGCCCGGGTGACCCTGCCCGAGCTCATGACCGCCCTGGAGCGGCAGACCGATGCCATGGTCCGGGTGGAGGACTTCCATCCGCCGTGCTGCGAACATTCGCTGTGCTCGTTTAGCGCCTCGTTCACCCTGGACGGCAAGGGCGGCCTCGGCCCGGTCTGGACCGGCCCGAGTTCGTGCTGCACGCCGCCGGCCAGCCCGCTGGCCCGGCCCGCCACCGCTGACGTCTACCACGCGCCGATCCGGGCCGACGAGGGATCGCGCCAGTCCAAGTCCTTCGTGGCCCGACAGTGGGGTCCGCCGCCGGCGCCCGAACCCGCGTCCCCGACCAAGGTCCAGGCCGACGACTTCAGCCGTTTTCTGGAGCGGGCCAGCCTGTCCCGGCGGTTCTCCATCTCGGCCATGGGCTTCCAGGACATCTGGACCCTGGATCTGGAGCGGGCCAAGGGCTGCTGCATCCACGTCGTGGACGCGCGCGCCCGGCTCATCCCCTTTTGCATCTACAACCTGACGGCGCCGGACGGCCGCACCCTCTACCGGGGGCGCTAGACGCGGCAGGGAAGGGAGAGGGGGCGGAAAGATGCCTCCGGCGGCCAAAGGGCACGCCCTTTGGAATCCCCCCAAGGAGAGATGGAAACATCCCTTCCCACAGCCGTCGCTACGGATATTGAAGGATGTCACGCAGTATGCGGCTTTCACCTTTCGATCCCTGGATCGCCGCCACCATCGGCTGTCCGGGGCCGCACCCCGATCCCGCAGTTCTGGCCGACTGGCAGGTAGGCGCCCTGCGCCGCACCATCGCCCACGCGGTCGCCACAAGTCCCTATTATCGGAAAACCCTGGCCGGCCTGCCGCCGGACTTCCCCCGGACCCTGGGCGACCTGGCCGGTCTGCCCACCACCCAGCCGGACGAGCTGGTGACCGATGCCATGCGTTTTCTGTGCGTGTCCCAGGACGAGGTGGTGCGCATGGTCACGGTGGCCACCTCCGGCACCACCGGCGCGCCCAAGCGGCTGGCCTTCGACGCCCACGACCTGGCCGCCACCCTGGACTGCTTCCGGGTGACGATGACCACCCTGTCTCGGCCCGGCGATACGGTGCTCGTCATGTTCCCGACCACGGTGCCCAACAGCGTGGGCGACCTCATCATGCGCAGCCTGCCCCTCTACGGGGCCACGGGCCTGGCCGGCGACCCGACCGGCAACCCCGAGACGCTGGCCGAGACCCTCCGCCGCCAGAAGCCCCAGTGCATGATCCTGGCCACCTCCCAGCTCGTCCGGGGCAAGGACGATCCGGCGGTCGTCCGGGCCGCCCGGGACTGCCTGCGCTCCATGGTCTTCGCCTCGGAGTACCTGCCCCGGTCCTGGAAGGCCGAACTGTCCGCCAGCTTCGGCTGCCCGGTCTTCGACTATTACAGCGCCACGGAAATGGGCTACGGCGGCGGCATGGAATGCGAGGCCGACGACGGCTACCATCTGCGCGAGGCCGACCACTATTTCGAGGTGGTGGACGTGCATTCGGACCGGCCGCTCCCGCCGGGGGAGCTCGGTGAGGTGGTCTTCACCACGCTTTCCCGACGTGCTATGCCCCTTGTGCGATATCGCACAGGCGATGCCGCCCGCATGTTGCCCGGCCCCTGCCCCTGCGGGAGCCCGCTGCGGCGGCTCGGTCCCATCCTCGGGCGCATCGAACGCCACGACGGGACTGTTCGCATCATCCAACCGCCAAAAGGAACGGGGAACCGCCCATGATCGAACTCATCACCCAGGTAAACGACCTCCTCGCCCAAGGCCGTTCCGTCGTCGCGGCCACCATCGTCACCAACGAGGGCTCGACCCCGCGCACCGCCGGTTCCAAAATGCTCATCTTCGAAAACGGCTCCATCGCCGGCACCATCGGCGGGGGGTCGTCCGAAGGCATGGTCATGGCCGCCGGCCCGACAATTTTCGCCTCGGGGCAAGCCACGCTCATGGATTTCGACATGACCGGCCAGGCCGACAAGGGCGCCGACCTCATCTGCGGTGGCAAGATGCGCGTCTTCCTCGAGCGCCTCGACCCGGACGCCGCCACCAAGGAACTCTACGCCGCGCTGGCCGACCTGCTGCGCCGGGGCGGCCGGGGCTTCGTCATCACCGCCCTGGACGGTGCCGGGACCCCGGACCGCTGCCTGCTCCTGCCCAATGGCACCGTCATCGGCCCCCATCCCGGGGAAGCCGTCCTGACCAAGGCCAAAAGCTGGGGCCGCGGCATCCTGGCCCCCATCGTCATCACCTGCGACGACCGCCGCTATTACCTGGAGCCGGCCCTGGCCCCGGACCCGCTCATCATCTGCGGCGGCGGCCACGTGTCCCGCCCGACCGGCCAACTCGCCACTACCGTCGGCTTCCAGGTGACCGTGCTGGACGACCGGCCGGAATTCGCCAACGCGGAACGTTTTCCCTTCGCCGCCAAGACCGCCGTCATCGATCCCGATGCCGGCTGGCTGCCCGGGCTGCCCATCGGCGAAAACGCCTTCGTCGTCATCGTCACCCGGGGGCACGCCCACGACAAGGAGGCCCTGGCCGAGGCCCTGCGCACGCCGGCCTGCTACATCGGCATGATCGGCAGCATTCCCAAGCGGGACGCCGTCTACGCCCGGCTGCTCGCCGAGGGCTTCACCCAAAAGGACCTCGACCGGGTCCATAGCCCCATCGGCCTGGAAATCTACGCCGAGACGCCCGAGGAAATCGCCGTGAGCATCGTCGGGGAGCTGATCGAATGTCGGGCCAGGCACCGCTCGTGAGCGACGGCCGCGTCTGCGCCCTGATTCTGGCCGGGGGGCTTTCCTCGCGAATGGCCCCCCGGTTCAAGCCGCTTTTGCCCCTGGCCGGACGGACGCCGCTCAGTTGGCTGGCCGCCACCTTCCGGGCCGCCGGCGTCACCGACATCACCGTAGTGGTCGGCCACCGGGCCGAGGAGGCCGCGGACGAGGCCGCCCGGCTCGGCCTGTACACCGTCTACAACCCGTACTTCAAAACGGGCATGTATTCCTCGATCAAGGCCGGCTTGGCCGTGCTGCCGGCCGAGGCCAGCCGGTTCTTCCTCACGCCGGTGGACGTGCCGCTGTTCCGCCCGGCCACGGTGCGCCGGCTCCTTGCGCGCGCGGCCGAGCCGGACGTGCCGCCGGCCCTCTATCCGACCTTCTGCGGGGAACGCGGCCATCCGCCCCTGCTCTCCACCGCCGTCATCCCGGCGGCCCTGGAGTATGACGGCGAACGCGGCCTGCGCTGCACCCTGGAGAATTTCCCCTTCGAGGAGATCCCGGTGGCGGACGGCTGCATCCTGCGCGACATGGACCGGCCCGAGGACTATGCCGCCCTGAACGCCCTGGCCGGCCGCCTGGACATCCCCACCCCGGCCGAGGCCGAGGCCCTGCTCGCCATCAAACAGGTCCCCCTGGGCGGTCTGCAACACGCCCGGGCCGTGGCCGCCGTGGGCGTGGCCCTGGGCCGGGCCCTCAACGCCGCCGGGGCGCACCTCGACATCGAATGCATCGAATCGGCGGCCCTGCTCCACGACGTGGCCAAGCCCTGCCCCGACCACGAGGCCGCCGGCGGGCGGTGGCTTGCCTCCCTGGGCTTCGACCGGGCCGCGGCCATCGTGGCGGACCACCGCGACATCGACCTGCCGCCGGACGCGCCCCTTGGCGAGCGCGAACTCGTGTTTCTGGCCGACAAATTCGTGTTCGGCCACTGGCTGGTCCCCGTGGTGGCGCGTTATCAGCAAAAGATGGACCTCTACGCCGACGACCCCGAGGCCGTGGCCGCCATCACCCGGCGCCGGGACAATGCCCGGCGCATCCTGGACCGGGTCGAGAAGCGCCTCGGCACCACGGCCGAGGCCGTCATCGACGCGGCCGGGTTCCGTCCCGGCCCGCCGCCGGAGGCCGCCTACGAGACCGCCCGGCGGCGCTTTCGCAACCGGGGGCCCAAACCCGCGCGGCCGGCGCCGGCCGACACGCCGTGCACCGCGGCGGAGGGGCAGGGCGGATGAGCACCATCTATCTCATGCGCCACGGGGCCATCCTCCAGCGCCATCCCCGCCGCTTCGTGGGCCAGACCGATTTTCCCCTGACCGAGGAGGGCCGGGTGCAAGCCGCCCTGTGGCGGGAGAACCTGGCCGATCTGCCCTTCACCGCCGCCGTGACGTCCGATCTCTGCCGCTGTCGCGAGACGGCCGCCATCGTGCTGGCGGACCGCGACGTGCCGGTGCGCAACGATCCGCGCCTGCGCGAAATCCTGCTCGGCGGCTGGGAGGGCCTGACCGTCGAAGAAGTCCACGAGCGCTTTCCCGGCGCCTACGAACGCCGGGGCTGCGACCTGTCCGGCTTCCGCCCCGAGGGCGGGGAGAGTTTCGCCGAGGTCCAGCAGCGGGCGCTGGCCGTCATCGCCGAACTGGCCGACCTGCCCGGCAACGTGCTGGTGGTGGCCCATGGCGGCGTCAACCGAACCATCCTCTGCCACGCCCTGGACATTCCCCTGGAACACCTGTTCCGGCTGGGGCAACAATACTGCGGCCTCAACATCCTGACCCCGTTGCCGGACTGTTGGCACGTGGACGCCGTCAATCTGGCGCCGGTGCCGCCCTGGCGTTTCCCCGGTCCCTGACCGCGTCCCTGCCACGCCTGCGTATCCTTTGGTCGGCCGCCTCAAGCGGCCGGCTTTTTTATTTTTTCCGGTGCCCGCTGCCGCCCTTCCTATTTCATACTATTTACATGGGAAATTTGACTGTGCTAGCGTTCCGCCCAGGAAAAACAGACGCCGCGGTGGGCATTCCCCCCGCCAACCGCAGCGGAAACCGCCCCCCCCTTTATTGCGGACAAGGGGCACGCGAGGGTGCTTGTATGGCGAAGGTGAATTGTTGGGAATTCAAGCAGTGCGGTCGCCAACCCGGAGGCGAAAAGGTCGCGGAATTCGGCGTCTGCCCAGCCGCAGTGGAAAAACGCCTCGACGACGTCAACCACGGACAGGCCGCAGGTCGGTGTTGCTGGGCGCTCACCGGAACGCTCTGTGGCGGCAAGGTGCAGGGGTCCTTTGCCATGAAGCTTGGAAACTGTCTGAAATGTACCTTCTTCACCACGGTCCGGCAGGAAGAGGGAACGAACTACGCCGCCTCAACGCAGATTCTCAAAATACTGCACGACGGCGGGCGATAATCTGTTACGGGGGCGTAAAACCCGTACTCGAAGAGGGGATAACGCCCCCTGATCGCAACAGACGTGTTTGGCCGGGCGGTTCTCCGATGCGATTCCGCCCGGCAAGGCTCTGTTTCGCCCTGCACCCTGCCAGCCAAGAATTCGGCGTCTCCTCTCGGAAAGCGCATCGCCCCCTCCTGGTTTGCATTGACAACCGATGTACCCCGTGGAATGGCATGGATCATGCGACCACGCTCCCTTTTTCCACTGTTGCTCATGGTCTGCCTGACCGCCTGTTCCGGGGACAAACCCGAGGCGACCACGGCGCCCCGCGTCGTCGACGCGCCCACCCGGCCGGTCCAACTCCGCGAGGTCATCGAATGCCGGTCCTTTCCGGCCCAGGTGGAATCCCAAAACAGCGTCACCCTGGCCAGCAAGGTAGCCGGCACCGTGGAGGCGGTCACGGCCCGGGAGGGGGACCTGCTCCGCGCCGGCCAACCCATCATGCGCATCGACGACAAGGACCTGACCAGCCAGGAACAGGGACTCAAGGCCAACCGGCAGCAGGTGCTCCAGGAGAAACAGGCCCTGGCCGCCCGGGCCACCCTGGCCCGGACCACCATGGGCCGCATGGGCAAGCTCCTGGCCCAGCACGCGGTCAGCCAGGAGGATTACGACAAGGCCAAGGCCGAATACGACGCCCTGTCCCGCCAGGTCGAGGCAGCCACCGCCCAGGAGGCGGCCACGGTCTCCAAACTCGGCGAACTGGCGGCGCTGCGAGCCTATACCCGCATCACCGCCCCCTTCGACGGCATTCTGGCCCGGCGCTACGTGGACCAGGGGGCCTTCGTCACGGCCGGCTCGCCCCTGGCCCTGGTGGACGAGGCCACCGGCGGCTTCGAGCTGACGGCCCAGGTGGACGAATCGTTGCTGTCCGAGCTGCGCCAGGGTCAGCCCCTGGTAGCCGTGATCCCCTCCCTCAGCCACGAACCCTTCGCCGCCACGGTGGCGGCCATCGTCGGCCGGGTGGACCCGGCCAGCCGCACCTTCAAGCTCAAATGCGCCATTCCGGCAACAATTCCCGGCGCCGGCGGACCGCCCCGGGCCGGCATGTTCGGCCGCGTCTTCGTGCCCGCCCGCAAGGCGCACAAGCTGCTCCTGCCCGAAACCTGCCTGGTCCGGCGCGGCGACCTGCCGACCGTCATGGTGGCGGGGGGGGACGGCATCCTCCATTTCCGGGTGGTCAAGACCGGCGCGTCCTACCTGGCCGCCGAGTTCCACGGCCAGACCTACCTGACCGATTCGGAAGCCTTTGACGTGCCCGGCCGGGAACGCTTCGTGGACGTCTTAAGCGGCCTGGCGCCCGACGAGGCCGTGGCCTGCGACGCCAAGGCCACCCTGCGCGACGGCGACCGGCTGGCCGGAGCGGCGACGAAATGAGCGAACCGTCCTCCCCCCAGGGACAAGGCGAGCATCACGGCCACCACGCCGACTGGCTGGCCCGCCTCACCGCCGTCTTCGTCGATTCCAAGCTGGCCCCGCTCATCATCCTGGCCGCCGCCCTGACCGGCGTCCTGGCCGTCTGGTCCACACCCAGCGAGGAAGAACCACAGATCATCGTGCCCATGATCGACATCCACGTGACCATGCCCGGAGCCACCCCCAAGGAGGTGGAAAACCGGGTCATCGGCCCCATGGAAAAGATCCTCTGGGAGATCCCGGGCGTCGAATACGTCTATTCCACGGCCTCCGACGGCGAGGCCATGACCGTGGTGCGCTTCACGGTCGGGGAAAACACCGAAAAGGCCGTGGTCGAGACCTACGCCAAGCTCTACCAGCATCTGGACTGGATTCCGCCCGGGTGCAGCCGGCCGCTTTTGAAACCCCATTCCATCGACGACGTGCCGGTGCTGGTGGTGGCCTTCTGGGGCGGCCCCTACGATTCCCGGCAGTTGCGGACCATGGCCGCCGCCGTCAACGACGAGGTGCGCCGCCTGCCCGGCGTGGCCGAAACCACCATCACCGGCGGCCGCAAGCGCACGGTCATGGTCGAGCCCGATCCGGACCGGCTGCGGGCCCAGGGCCTCGACGCCGTGGACATCCTGACCGCGCTCGGCGAGCAGAACAAAGGCCAGACCATCGGCGAAGCCTTCCAGTCCGGCCAGGCCGTGGCCATCCGGCTGGACAACTTCTTCCGCACCCAAAAGGAATTGTCCCGGGCCGTGGTGGCGGTCAAATCCGGCCGCCCCGTCTACCTGGCCGACGTGGCCACGGTGACCGACGGCTTCGACGAGCCTGGGGACTACGTGTTCTTCGTGCCGGGCAAGGGCCTCGCCACGAAAGACGCCCGCTCCGGCCAGGCCTACCCGGCCGTGACGCTCTCCGTATCCAAACGGGCCGGTGAAAACGCCTCGCGTATCGCCGCCGAGGCGCTTACGCGCATCAAGGCCCTGCGCGGCTACGTCCTGCCGGCCGACTGCCGGATGACGGTCACCCGCGACTACGGCGAAACCGCCCGCCAGAAGGTGGACGAGCTCTTAAAGCACCTCATCCTGGCCGCCGTGACCGTGGGCGGCGTGGTGGCCGTCTTCCTGGGGCTGCGGGCCAGCCTGGTGGTCATGGTGGCCGTGCCGGTGACGCTGGCCATCACGCTGGCCACCTACTGGCTCATGGGCTACACGCTCAACCGGGTGACGCTTTTCGCCCTGATCTTCTGCATCGGCATCCTGGTGGACGACCCCATCGTGGACGTGGAAAACATCGTCCGCCACATGGCCTTCCCCAGCTCCAAGGGCAAACCGGTCTCCCGGATCATTGTCGACGCCGTCAGCGAAGTCCGGGCCCCGCTCATCCTGGCCACCTTCACGGTCATCGCCGCCATCGCCCCCATGGCCTACGTGGGCGGCCTCATGGGCCCCTACATGCGGCCCATGCCCATCGGCGCCTCGGTGGCCATGCTCTTCTCCATGGCCGTGG
>Ga0183097_10717_pt1 | contig 43521 bp, 46 predicted proteins | sample BioMet8_FD_128883 | JGI IMG/M metagenome (GOLD analysis project Ga0183097, IMG submission 128883) | Microbial communities from bioreactor (seeded with sewage sludge) at Lawrence Berkeley National Lab, California, USA - Biofuel... | ecosystem: Engineered > Bioreactor > Anaerobic > Unclassified ... | reverse complement strand
TTTTTGACGCTTTACCCAAAGAGTATTACGATACCGCATTTTTGGACAGAATTCATTGTTACTTGGCAGGATGGGAAGTTCAAAAATTACGTAACGAGATGTTTACAGATAATTATGGATTTATCGTTGATTATTTGGCAGAAGTTTTAAAGGAACTTCGTAAAGAAGATCGAATGAACGATTACAACAATTTTTTTAAGCTATCTGATTCCATAACAACTCGTGACAAGACTTCCATCGCTAAGACCTTTTCTGGATTGAGTAAAGTGATTTTTCCTGATGGGTTATTCAATGAAGAAGAAGCACAAGAATTACTTGAATTTTCTATTGAAAACAGAAAAAGGGTGAAAGACCAGCTTCGTAAAATGGATGAAACATTTGAAAAAGTTGATTTTTCCTATATCAATAAAAGAACCAGTAAGAAAACCTATGTCCAAACACTCGAATATATTGAGTATAAACTATCATTAGGATTAGAAGACGATGAACCAGTATCAGAAGAAATCCTGTCCATAAATATTGATAAGAAGGAAGAACCTAAACAACATTTTGAATTAATTGAAGGACAAAGGATAATTCGTGATAACCAGTCAGGAATATCTTACGATCTATTATTTGGGGAATATCTAACAGGCGCAAAAAAAATAATCCTTATTGATCCATACATACGATTGCCATATCAATTGAGAAATTTTATGGAATTTGTCAAGTTAATTTCAAAGAAGAAAGACGGAATTGAAGAAGTCAAATTACATCTGATAACCAATAATAATGAAGATTACATTGAGAATTCCAAAGAAGCATTTAAAGAAATATCAGATTCATTAGAATTACTTGGAATTATTCTCACATACGAGTTTGATGACAACAGCCATGATCGTTCTATAGACATGGATAATGGTTGGAAAATTGTGCTTGGCAGGGGTTTAGATATCTTTCAGAAAACAAATGGCTGGTATGATATTGCAGAATACTATCAGGAAAAGAGACTTTGTAAAGGATGTGAAATAACGTATGTCAAAGCTAAACAACTATGAAATGCTTAAACAATGACGAATGCAATGAAAAAATCAGTTCCTATTCAGTAAATGATTTGAAGCCTCTATTAGATTTAATACCAGAAATACGTGAAAACAAAGAATTCGGAAAAATAGATGAAGAACTTGATTTTAATAACCTTCAGAACCAGACCAAACAAAATTCTGAATCTATCAACAGAATTGAAGTTAAAATTGAATCATTGGAGCAAAAGAAACTTGATAAAGAAATTTTTCAAATGGTTATTCAGGCATTAACAGAAATCAAGAGACATTAGAACAATTCAGCAAAATATATTGGACAATAAGAAGAAATAAAAAAGGTGAAGAATTACCTTCACCTTTTTCCCAGTTAATGAATTCTAATTCTCTTTTTTTTAAACTTAAAATCAATAACTTTTTTACCGTAATACAGCACAAGCAGTAAAGCAACATTAACAATTTCATTAACCGAATTTTCTAAAAAAGTTTTTATCATTTGATATTTGCCTTAGTCAGATTTACTATTAAAATCTATATTGCTCGTTTATTGAATTATACGAACTTACAAAGGTTCAATAAATTCACCAAATTTTTTGGACTTTTTTATATAAAAGTTATCAACTTTTTAATGCTATAATATTGAAATATAGTATTTTAATAATCTGATAACTTCAAAAAGTTTACCGAAATAAGAATGAGAAATAGTAGACAATGCAGGTAAATAACCATTAGCAGGAAAAGCAGAATTTGCAGGAGAATTTAAAACTTTTCAACCACCAACATAATATCAAAAAAAATGACTGCCATTTCTGACAGTCATTTTTAATTTTGTACCTGATTCTTGGGGTTCAAAATGATTTCTTTTTATCTATTGTGACAGCTTATTTTATGCTTTCATAATATCCTAATCCGAAGAGAGCAAAATCATACCTAACTGGATCATCTTTATCCATTAATCTTAGATTACTGTCAAGTTCTATTAGTGCTTTGGCATCGTTTTGTCTTCTTTGAATCAGACCGTAATGTCTTGCAACTTTCCCTGAATGTAAATCTAAAGGACAAGATAGAGATGAAGAGGGAATATATTTCCATATTCCAAAATCAACCCCAGCATTATCTTTCCTGACCATCCACCTTAGAAATAAATTAATTTTTTTTGCAGCCGAGCCTTGAAATGGGTCTGAAATATGTTTTCTTGTTCTTGATAAATGTGGAATTGAAAGCATTTCTTCTCTTAGATGATGAATGGCTGATTGCAAAGAATCAGAAGTTTGATATTTTGTAAAGATGCTTTCTAATCCCTCCCTTTCCGTATATATATATTTTAGTGCTTTAATAAAAAATAAAAAATCATCTGAATTGAAAGTTCTATATACGAATGATTCAAGTCTTTTGAGATGTTTTTCTTTGTGGTTTACAATGAAATCGTAAGGTGATGATCCTAATAAATCAATCATTTTATTAGCATACTTTAATATAGTGGTTCTTTTTCCCCAAGAAATGGTTGCTGATAAAAATCCACTTATTTCAATGTCTTCTTTTAATGAAAATCGGTGAGGTACTTGAATCGGGTCAAGTTCTATAAATGTCGGATTATTATATTGAAGAACTTTAATATCAAAAATTTCACGTAAACTTTGCAAATCCATTTCAATACTTTTACAAAATTGTAAAAATAAGAAAAATGATTATAAAGTATAACACATTAATTATCCGAATCAACATGTTTCTGCGCTGGATGATACGAAAACCGGGGGTTGATTTTGGGTTGTGGAGATCGATTCCTTCCTCGGCTCTAATGATGCCGCTTGATGTACATTCTGGAAATGTAGCCAGAAAACTTGGATTGCTTCAGCGTAAACAGAACGATTGGCAGGCTGTTGAGGAACTTACTCTGCGGCTTAGGACTTTCGATGCCGGAGATCCTGTAAAATATGATTTTGCATTATTTGGATTGGGTATCTTTGAGAAATTCTGAATCGCAGAAAATGGGCAGGAATAATTGGTTTGAATTCAAAAAATTCAGGATAGAGCAAAAGGCATCTGCCATGAAAGTTGGTACCGACGGGGTTCTGCTTGGTGCCTGGACTTCAGTAAAAAATGAATCCAGGATTCTTGATGTAGGCACCGGTACCGGTCTTATTGCGCTTATGCTGGCCCAGCGTTGCGATGCAGCTATCGATGCTGTGGAAATTGACGAAGGAGCCTGCCGTGAGGCTGAGTATAATTTTAATCAATCTCCCTGGAGGGAAAGATTGAAAGTATTTTCTGGTGATTTCCTGGAATATCCGGGAAGGGAAGATAAAAAATACAATTTGATCGTCTCCAATCCTCCCTTTTTTATCAATTCATTGAAAACCCCTGATACTAAACTTGCCCTTGCCCGGCATAATGTCATTATGTCCGTGGAACAGTTGGTGAACAAGTCAGTATCTTTGCTGGAAACAAATGGTCGGCTGTCCCTTATTTTTCCTTACGAAAATCTGGATTTAGTAAAAGAAAATGCACGTCTGGCCGGTTTCTTTGTTAAACGCCGTACCGATGTAATTGCCAAGCCCTCGAAACCGGCCATTCGTGTGATGATGGAATTTTCATTGACACCGGTGATGCCCGAAATTAATCAGATATTGATAAAAGATGAAAGCGATCAATTTTCCGAAACATTCAGAAAATTGACGACTCCGTACTATTTAAATTTTTAAGCAATCAATCTGCTCTTCCGTTTATTTTTTGTAATTTGTTAATGTAATTTTCATTTTAAGATCCTTTCATGTTTCCGGATTCTCTTTCACATATTAATTTCTGGGCCGTTATCATCGCCGCCATTGTAAATCTAATCATCGGTAGCCTATGGTATTCTCCTTTTATGCTTGGAAATCCCTGGATGAAAGAACAAGGGTTCACCGAAGAAGATTTCAAAAATGGCGGGCTATCCATGCGCGTTATTGTCCTCCTTTCTTTTACGGCTTCTTTTATTGCAGCCCTGGCAATAGCTGTTTTTATTGGTCCTCATGCCACTGCACTGAGTGGTGCAATTACCGGCTTTTTTGTTTCCCTTTGCTGGATCACGACTTCAAAAGCCAATCATCTCTTGTTTGAACATCGCTCCTTTAAATTGTTCCTTATCCATGCCGGTTATGATATCTGTGGCTACATTGTAATGGGGATGATTGTTGGGGCATGGCATGGCTGATGTGCTAATTTGCTGATGTGTTAATGTCCTGGTTCCGGATCAATACATCGCCACACCAATACATCAACAAATCATCTTGTCATCTCATCCTTGCATCATCATATCAGCACATCAGTTCATAATGTGTCATAACGTGTCATAAGGTTTCATTATTTGAATTTGTACAACCCTTCTCCTTACCTTTACATTGACCCTGACAACGCCGGACCTGGTCCATACCAACCTCGTAACAGGTTCGGTACAAGGTTGGGTTGATTCCCGCGTCATGGAAGCGAACAAATTCCACTAATGCTACGCATTAGTGCCTTTGGCTTCAGGTGCAAACGAATAAAAGTAACTTTTCTCTTTCCCGGTTCTAAAATTTTTGCTTGATGAAAGGTTCCAAAACTATTTATAGTGATCCCAAATCATCCCATCAGGCCATTGGCAAATCATCGCATCGTCACATCACCCCATCAGCACATTAGCATATCAGCACATCTACTCATCATCACATCGCCACATCAGATAATTTATGTATTTTTGGCCGGCAATTTCAAACAGTATCATGAAACGCATCCTGATCTTTTTTTGTGTAATATTTGGCCTTTTTACAGAAGGCAAATCCACGACTCTTTCGCCTGAGGCTCAAATCAGTCTTTTAACCTGTTCGGCAGGCACTGAAATATATTCCTATTTTGGACACAGCGCCATCCGCGTAAAAGATACAACCCAGAATCTGGATTATGTATTCAATTATGGAGTTTTCAGCTTTGATACCCCTCATTTTGTCTGGCGCTTCTGCAAGGGAGAAACTGACTATATGCTTGCGGTTCAAAGCATGAAATCATTTTTGGATACTTATTATGAGGAGAGGCGGGACGTTTACGAGCAGGTTCTTAATTTAACTCCGGAAGAAAAACAAAAACTTTTTGATTCCCTGATTGAAAATTACAAACCGGAGAACCGCTACTATCGTTACAACCATTTTCTTGACAATTGCGCCACCCGTATTCGTGATCAGTTCGAAAAGGCCACCGACGGAAAGATGGCGTACGATACTTCCATCAACCAGCCTCTTTCTTTCAGGCAAATGATTCATGCGGCTCTTCCTGATAACAGCTGGAGCGGATTTGGTATTAAGCTGGCTTTGGGAGTCCCCTGTGATCGTAAAACCACCTTCGCGGAAAAGATGTTTCTTCCTGCCTATCTTCAAAAAGATATGGCCAGTGCCTCGCTGTTGCGCTCCGATGGAAAAGTTCCCTTTTCACAGCCTCTGCAGACTCTTTACAAAGCTCCTTCGCTCAGTCAGGATTTCAGTTTGACATCTCCGGCAATTGTGATGATGTTGTTTTTCCTGATAACCCTTATTCTTACAATTAGGGAATACCAGTTAAAGAAGAGATTTTTATGGCTTGATTTTTTTGTTTATCTTTCCTTTGGAATCGGCGGACTGATCCTTGGATTCTTATGCTTCTATTCTAAACTGGAGGCCACCGGATGGAATTTGAATCTGCTTTGGGCATTGCCTACCCATTTTATTTATGCCTTTGTATTATTCATGCCATCCCTAAAGGATAAACTGAACTGGTACCCCAAGATTATAACCTATATCTTATTGGCATTTCTTGTCTCCATGTTCTTTTTGCCACAGACTTTCCATTGGCTGGTAATCCCGCTTTCCCTGACCATGCTGCTCCGGTCCGCTGGCATTTCTTCCATTGTCAGAATTATTGAAAAGAGAAAGGTTCTTTAATGTGCCGATGTGCTGATGTGATGATATATTAATTTACTGATTTACTGATATGATGATGAATAGATTTGCTGGTGCACTAATGTCTTGGTCCCAGATTAATTCATCCCCACATCATTTCATCATCACATCAACATTTCAATTAAACTCTTATCTTTGCTATCATCTCTACTTGATTAACCGGTTTGTCGCAAAACGAAAATAAATATGCTGAAACGCCCTTGATGAAGCAGTATTATGCTGTCAAGCGCAAATATCCTGATGCGGTGCTGCTCTTCAGGATAGGTGATTTTTATGAAACTTTCGGTGAGGATGCGATAAAGTCCTCAGGGATTCTTGGAATTACTCTTACCAGAAGGGCCAATGGTTCTGCGAGTTTTGTGGAGTTGGCCGGATTTCCTTATCATGCCCTTGATACCTATTTACCGAGATTGGTGCGGGCAGGTCAGCGCGTAGCTATCTGTGAACAGCTTGAAGATCCCAAAACCGCGAAGAGCATCGTTAAGCGTGGAATCACCGAAATGGTGACTCCCGGAGTCTCTATTGATGATAATGTACTGGAGCACCGTGAAAATAATTTTCTTGCTTCGGTCCACCTGGATAAAATTGCTGCCGGTATTTCTTTCCTTGATATCTCAACCGGCGAATTTCTTACCTCAGAAGGTTCTTTTGAGTATGTGGATAGACTTCTGAACAGTTTCCAGCCCAAGGAAGTTATTTTTCAGAAAGGGAAGGAAAAACTCTTTAAAGAACATTTCGGGAGTAAGTTTTATACCTTCAAACTGGATGACTGGGTTTATACCTCGGAAGCTGCCAATGACCGCTTGCTTCGGCATTTTGAAACTGCCTCGCTGAAAGGTTTTGGAGTGCAGAAACTCGAACTTGGTATCGTAGCTTCGGGGGCCATCCTGCATTACATGGATCTTACCCAGCATACACAGATTCAGCACATCTCTTCACTTGCCCGGATTGAGGAGGAACGGTATGTTTGGCTGGATCAGTTTACGATTCGTAACCTTGAACTTTTCCATTCCCTGAATGAGGGTGCCAAAACACTTATTCAGGTGATTGATAAAACGATCTCCCCGATGGGGGCAAGGTTATTACGCCGCTGGGTTTCCTTGCCTTTAAAGGATATTCAGCGAATCAACGAACGGCTGGATGTGGTTCAGAAATTTTCGGAAAATCAGGAGCTAAAGGAAAAGCTTGAGTCCCAGATGAAGCATGTCGGCGATCTGGAACGGCTGATATCCAAGGCTGCAGTCGGGAGAATGAATCCAAGGGAAATTGTTCAGGTAAAGACAGCCTTATTTGCCGTTGAACCCATCAAAGAATTATGCGCCGGTTCCGGTAATCCTGTTCTTTCCCGGTTAGCCGAACAGCTGAATCTTTGTCAAACCATCCGCGACAGAATTGAGAAAGAAATAGTGCCCAATCCACCGCTTGCTGTGGCAAAAGGACAGGTGATAGCTAAAGGCGTTTCTGCTGATCTTGATGAATTGAGGGAACTTGCCTATTCAAACAAGGATTTTCTTCAACAGATGCAGGAGCGCGAAAGTACCCGAACAGGTATTCCTTCTCTGAAGATTTCGTTCAACAATGTTTTTGGATATTACATCGAGGTACGGAATACCCATAAGGATAAAGTGCCCCCTGAATGGATCCGCAAGCAGACTCTTGTTAGTGCAGAACGGTATATTACCGAGGAACTGAAGGAGTATGAATCCAAAATACTGGGTGCCGAAGAAAAAATACTGGCGCTTGAAAATAAATTATTCAATGACCTTATAGCCGAACTTACCGAATACATTCAGGCCATCCAATTGGATGCCAATGTACTTGCCAAAATCGATTGCCTGATTTCGTTTGCAACGGCGGCACTTCAGAATAATTATGTCCGTCCGGTTGTCAATGAATCCAAAGTAATTGATATTCGCGAAGGACGTCATCCGGTGATAGAACAGCAGTTGCCCATTGGTGAAAAGTACATCACCAACGACGTTCTTCTTGACAGTGATGACCAGCAGATTCTGATCATTACAGGCCCGAATATGGCCGGTAAATCGGCCCTTTTGAGACAGACTGCCTTGATTGTCCTGATGTCTCAGATGGGATCTTTTGTTCCGGCTCAATCGGCAGATATTGGCCTTGTTGATAAGATATTCACCCGCGTGGGGGCCTCCGATAACATTTCTCTCGGGGAATCGACCTTTATGGTGGAGATGAATGAAGCGGCAAGCATTCTGAACAACATGTCAGACCGAAGCCTGATTCTTCTTGATGAACTGGGAAGAGGTACCAGTACCTACGACGGGATCTCCATTGCCTGGTCCATTGCGGAATATATTCACGAGCATCCCAAAGCCAGGGCGAGGACTCTTTTTGCTACCCATTACCATGAGTTGAACGAGATGGAAAAATCTTTCCCAAGGATCCGGAATTTCAATGTTACGGTGAAGGATGCCGGAAGCAAAGTTATCTTCCTCAGGAAACTGGTCAGAGGGGGAAGTAATCACAGTTTCGGAATTCATGTGGCCCAAATGGCCGGAATGCCGAAAAGTGTAGTGACCCGCGCTGCTGAAATCCTGAAACAGCTGGAAAAAACGAACCGTAAGGACCTGCCTGTAAAGAAGGTGAAAGATCTTGCCGAAACCAGGGAAGGATTCCAGCTGAGTTTCTTCCAACTTGATGATCCGGTGCTCAAACAAATACGTGATGAGATCAAGAATCTCGATACCAACAATCTTACCCCCATTGAGGCCCTCAATAAACTGGATGAGATAAAGAAGATCATTGGAAAATAATAAGGAATTCAGTATAGTTTACCCTTATTCATTGATATCAGTTTTAGAATTGCACTTCAACTTTAGCCTTCATCGGCATTTCTGCTTTTGTCTCCATTGCCGTCAGCTTTAGCTGACGGAAGAGCTTGTCTCAGTGAATTGGCTTTAGCCACATTTGGTAAAATGAACTAAGAATGGGGCTAAAGCCTATTGATATTTACTCACTTATCCGTCAGCTGAAGCTGACGGCAATGAAAATGCAGACGACAATATTCAGGAAGTTTTAATTAAAGTCCATCCATATTTTCCCATAAACTCATTGATTTCATCATCAAATGATTTTTTCTGATGATTTTCTTCCTGGTTGAAAATGTAATTCCTTACATATTTAATATGACTTTCACTTACTCCAACTGCCCAGAAATCGTCCTGCCAGCTAAATTGATTTGATGTCAATCTGTTTTTATTGATCCAGAATGAAGATTCTCCTTTGAGGAGTTGAGCTACCTTGCTGATGGATTGTTCTTTACCCAAAGAAATAAGACAATGAACATGTTCTTTTGAGCCATTCAAACAGTCAAGTCGTATTTCTTTCTCTGCAGCATGACTCTTAATGTGCTGAAAAATTTGTTCTCTCAGCTCTCTTGAATTCAGGAAATGCTCTCTGTTTTTTGTGGCAAAAACCATGTGAATATATACTCTTACCCAACTCATATCAAATAAGATTTTGTTTAATATAAGAATTGTTGGTCAAATAAAAAATTAATTGTAGCACTGGACTCGTCTCCATGCTACTCATCCATTGCCGTCAGCTTTAGCTGACGGAAGCCTGTCTCAACTGAGTTGGCTTTAGCCACATTTTCTAATAAGGCTAAAATGGGGCTAAAGCCCATTGGAATTCATTCACTTACCCCGTCAGCTAAAGCTGACGGCAATGGATGCCCAAAAAAATAAGACAATGAACATGTTCTTTTGAACCATTCAAACAATCAAGTCTTATTTCTTTCTCTGCAGCATTTCTCTTAATGTGCTGAAATATTTGTTCTCGCAATTCTATTGAATTTAGTAAGTGCTCTCTGTTTTTTGTGGCAAAAACCATATGGATGTAAACTCTTACCCAGCTCATGTCAAATGAGATTATTTGTGAAATCCTGTTTAATATAACAATTCGCCCGTTAAAAAGAAAATATTTTCCCGAGGTACCGCCTTAGCATCCATTGTTTTTTATCCATTTCTGTCAGCTTCAGCTTCTTGAACAGTTAGTACGAACAGATCCTTCCTTTAGAAATTTTTCCAATCCCTTGCCGTCAGCTTTAGCTGACGGAAGAAATTGTGTTATGAACAGGCTTTAGCCACATTCGTTAATGTATTTTATGAAAAATGTGGCTAAAGCCATTGTATTCCAATCACTTTCCCGTCAGCTAAAGCAGACGGCAATGGATAGCCTCATTCGGAATTTTCTATTTTTCTATCCTTATCCTTGCATCCACCGAAATAATTTTATCTCCTTTCCCGATTAAAGGATTCAGGTCCATTTCCTTGATCTCTGTGGCAAACCTCAGCATCATGGAGAGCCTTACGATAATCTGTGCGAACTTGTAGCTGTCCACTCCCGGTTTGCCCCTATATCCCTTGATGATTGGATAGGCTCTCAGATTGCGGATCATCGAAAGCGCTTCGTTCATGGTTAGTGGAGCAAGGCCTGAGGTTACGTCTTTGAATACTTCTACAAAGATTCCACCTATCCCACAAAGTACGATATGCCCGAACCTGGGTTCGTAAACCGCGCCGACGAAAAGCTCCGTTCCCTCCAGTTGCTCGGAGATACTTACTTCAAGGGCTCCCTCAATATTCATCAGGCGGTTGAATTCCAGCCTGACCGATTCATCGGACCGGATGTTTAATGAAACTCCTCCTACATCGGTCTTGTGAACAGGCCCGACTACCTTCATCACAACAGGAAAAACTATCTCATGCGCGGCTTTTAGCGCTTCTGCCTCCGATTGTACAATCATCTCCCGGGCCGTAGGAATTGAAGCCGCCGATAATAATGCTTTGATCTTTTCCGGAGGCAGCTGTCCTGACTCAGAATTCTCAATGATTTCCCTGATTCTCTTTATATCAACTCCTTTCAGTTCAATCACTTCATCAGAAGGTGCGGGAGTGCTGTAAACCCTGGTTAAGGCCCTTCCCAGAAGCACTTCATCGGGAAAATTGATGTTGCCGTGCGAGAGAAAATAGGCAAGATCTTTCTGTACGTTCAGTACGGACGGGAGTATCGGATATATCGGCTTTTTGCAGGTTTTCATCTTCTGGTCCAGCACCTCATAAACATCTTTTACGGATGCAAGTCCCGTACTTCCGTGGATGACCGCCATTCCGTCGATCTCTTCGAAATCGTTCTCGCAGGCATCGATGATGATCCCAAGCTGTTCGGCCGTACCGGTGGCCAGAAAATCAATGGGATTTTCAACCGAGGAACCAGAAAATAATTGTTCCTGCAAGCGTTTTTTAGCCGAAGTGTCGGGCAGGTGGGGAATGATAAGCCCTCCCGCTTCAAGGGCATCGGCCAGCATCACAGCAGGGCCTCCGGCATGGGTGATGATGGCCATGTTTTTCCCTTTCATCTTTCGGCTCGTCAGGACTCCGGCCACGGTGGTCAGCTCCTCTCTGCCGTAACACCGAACGATCCCGGCCTTGCGGAAAAGCGCCTCGACCGCCGAATCGGAGCTTGCCATCGCTCCTGTATGCGAGGTGGCGGCACGGCTTCCGGCTTTTGAACTGCCCGCTTTAATGGCTGCAATCCGGAACCCTTTTTGTACCAGTGAACGGGCAGAAAATAAAAACTTGTCAGGATCGTTGATCGATTCCACGTAAAGGAGCTTCACTTTGGCCTCCGATTCTGTCTCCGAATGATGATCCCAGTATTCCAAAACATCTTCAACCCCGATTTGTGCGGAATTGCCAACCGAGATCACCCTTGAAAAATGGATGCCTTTCGGAATGGCCGACTCCATGATAAAGACGGCCGTAGCTCCTGATCCCGAGACAAAATCAACGCCATCGGGCTCCAGGTGGGGGATAGGTGTGGTGAAAACTCCGGCATAATTAGGGGTCAACATACCGATGCAATTGGGCCCGATCAGGCAGCCTCCGGTTTCATTCACGGTATCGGCCATCCGTTTTTCCAGTTCAGCGCCCTCTTTTCCCATTTCGCTGAATCCTCCCGAGATCACGATAAAGGCAGCTACACTTTTCTCCTTGGCCAATCTTTCAATCGTTTCGGGGCACAATTTTGCCGGGATCGCCAGGATGGCCAGATCCGTATCGGGAAGATCATTGATCGAATTGAAGGTGGGGACTCCCTGAACGTTCTTATCATTGGGATTCAGGGCATAAAGCTTCCCCCTGTATTCGTGCCCGATAAGGTTTTTCAGGATCTTTCCTCCCGGTTTGGTTATGTTGTTTGAAGCTCCCACCACCACGATGCTTTCCGGAGCCAAAAGTTGTTTGTTCAGCATGAATTTTTCGGATTCCTGGTTATTTGATCAAATTTACATATAAATAAATTGTAATTGAATGAGATTTTCAAAAACAGTGTTTTTAGGGTAAAGAAATATGCTTAACTTACATGCTTTATGGATGGGAACTGAGTTTTACAATGAAAAACAAAAACCGATGAATTGATACTCTTGAAGCATAAAAAACTTGCCACCAAAACGCTAAAGCACCAAATTTACACCAAAAGATTTCCATTCAAATATTTGGTGAGACTTGGCGATTTTGTGCTTTGGTGGCAAAAATAAGAGTAAGAAAGCAAAAAATACAATAAGAAAAATTATCCATGAATTTGAACAGTTTAAAATAATAATCCTTAAATTTCAATAAAAATATGATATGCCTCCAATTATCCAGAACACAAATTTCCGACAAAGGTATACAAGTCTTATTCCAAAAGAATTGGATGAGATTGGACGGTTAATTGTCGATTCTGCCTATACCGTTCATAAAAACTTAGGTCCTGGATTGCTTGAAAAAGTATATGAAATTTGTTTTTGCCACGAATTGGGGAAAAGAGGCCTTTCTTTTAAGCGTCAGGTTGATATTCCTGTTGTTTATGACAGTCTAATATTCGATGAAGGCTTACGTTTGGATGTGCTTGTGGAAGACGAAATTATCTGCGAACTGAAAGCGATAGAAACTGTAAATCCAGTCTGGCAGGCGCAAGTATTAAGCCATTTAAAGCTTACCAATAAACGTTTAGGCTATCTCATCAATTTTAATGTCGTAAATATCGGCAGCGGAATCAAGAGGTTTGCAAACTAATTTGTACAATTTTTGTATTTGCATGCATGGATTGCAAAAAAGATTGCCACCAAAACACTAAAGCACCAAATTTCACTAATTCTCCATTTTAATATTTGGTGAGATTTGGAGTTTTGGTGCCTTGGTGGCGAAAACTACAAAATGAAATTAATAACATTACATAAGATCAATTATCATGATCTTTATTATATTTGTGATAACTAATTTTAAACCTGTGATCTTTGAAAGCCAAAAAATCATATAAATACGTCCTGGGAAAACAATGCCAGGGAGGTACCAAAGAGGGGTTTGCTGTGCACTTGCTGTGCATTCACTGTGCAGTTGTTGTGCACTGGCTGTGCTAAAAATGCACAGCAACTGCACAACCACTGCACAATGTATGGTCATTAAATAATAGTTTGCTATGGCACGGATAAAAGGAAACAAAATGATCGGCAAGGTAGGGAATGTTGTTTACACGGAGTGGAACGGCATTGAAGTAGTCAAGTCCCTTGCCTCAAGAAGTAAAAATTCATGGAGTGATAAGCAGGAGCTTCACCGCCAGCGGTTTGCCGCGATCAATGAATACTGCGGAAAGAACGCGTTGGTGATACAGACGATCTGGAACCTTGCCGCGGAGAACCGACACGGGTACAATCTCTTTCTGAAAGCCAATGCTCCGGCCTTTGACCAGGATGGACAGCTGGCTTTCACGGATAAACTCCATTTCTCAGCGGGTAAAATTCCGCTACCCCCGGTTTTTACGGCAAAGCGTTCTGCGGAGGATCCCTCCAAAATTGAGGTCAGCTGGGCGGACGAGGAATATTTTGCCGGACTACACTCCCATGACGAGTTGATGATGGTTGCCGGGAATGTGGGCCAGTTTACCCAACCCATTGCCACGGGAGTGCTCCGAAAAAAAGGCGAAGCCTTGCTTAATCTGCCGCAAGGGTATGAAGATGCGACGGGGATCTGGCTGTTTTTCAGGGGGGATAAGAAGGATGGGTATTCGGAAGATAGTTGGTTTGGGATATGAAAAGTATTAAGATGAGAAGATTAATCAAATGGATATTTATAAGTGCGGGTTTAGGATTCTTAATCAGTTTAGGATTTTTGACATTTGTATTTTTTTCTGTCAGTGGTTTATTTGATCCTTTTCATTCCTATCAGGAACTTTTAGATAATTACAAATCAAGGACAAGAGAAATTTACGAATTGAGGGATTATATAAACAGTATTGTTTCTGATGATAAAAATGTAGATATTGAATTTGAGAATAACAAAACATTAGCATATTTTCATATTGTGGATGATGGCAAGTATTATAGTAATTGGGATCTGAAAATAAAATCCGGAAAAGTTGATACTTTACTGCAAATATTAGGCTGGACAAATGAAACATTAAAAACGCTTAACGGGAAGTTAAACGACGCAAATTGTATCTCAATTGCAAAGGGGAATCCTTGTAAGATCGGATTTCAAAGGAGTGGCATGGGTATGTATTTTTACAACTTGTTTGATAAACCTATCCCGGATAGTTTAATGAATAATTATAATGACAGTTGCACTTACATTCTCTTCAACAGGAAAGTAGTCTTTGAATATGGAGGTGGAGTATTAGGGCCTCAATGTTTCCCGGATTTTAAACACTAATGAAGATTATATTTTTTATATTTCCCGGATAGTAAATGATTCCTCGCATATACGGCTTTCGACGCTTATGCAAATTGTCAGGCAAGGATTTGGGAAGCATTTGAAACTGAGCATCTGATTTATTCAGAAATGGAGAATTGATCGATCTGGCCGGAGGATATGAAGATGTAAAAGGGATCTGGCTGTTTTTCAGGAGTTATAAGAAGGATGGGTATTCGGGAGATGAGTATTTTGGAATATAGAAAAGAGTTGTTGAAATAAAGTAATCAATTCATCATTTTATTCTTTCTCTATTGGTTAATAGGGCAAGTAGTTCAGCTGTATTAACGATTTTTTTGAAGCCGGCCTTTCGGAGGCCGTTGTATAGCAATTTGTCTCCTGTCCAAAGAGTTGCACGTAAAAACTTTGTTAAGGCTACAAAATCGATGTCGTCAGCATCTATTGCTTTAGTAAGTTTTTCCGCTGATAACCATGTTTTTGATGGAATGATTTCTTCGTTGATGAATTTTAGTCTGGAAAGTACCATTGTGCGAGATACCTCAAGTTGTTCGTTGGATAATTTTGAAATCTTTTTCAGTTTTTCCCAATGCTTTTGGATTTCATAACGCATATAGTTGCAACTATAAAATTCAAGATTCATATCCGGATTGAATAAAATGTCTCCGAAGGTGGTATTTGAATTTAGCAGTGTACTGAAAATTATATTGGTATCGACTACAATTTTCATTTAATAAGACGGTCTCTGTTTTTCGTCCACCAATCCTTTTTAACTTCTTTAGTTAAAATGTCGACATCCGATTGTTTGGCTTTTGATAACGCAGTAGCCTCCTTATAAGTAAGGTAGTCAACAAAGCGCTGCAATCCGTTTGTATCCACATACGATGGAAGCCTGATAATAACTTCTTTAGCTGTTCTCTCAATGATCATGATACTAATTATTTATTTCAAAGTTAAAAATTATTCTTTGATTGTTGACAGTTATGTATTTTCCTTTTTAGTTACTGTGAATAAATAAAAATATATGTAATATTGGAGTTAGCAATTAATGATTTCCGTTTATTTCATCGTTTTGTCGAATCAATCGCTAAACAGGAGTTATCCGCACAAAAGGCGGGGCCACTGATTGTTCTCCCCGAAGGCTCTGAAAATATATCAGGAATCTGGCTGTTTCTCAGTGCTTATGAGAAGGACGGGTATTCGGGGAATGAGTATTTTGGGAATAGGAAAATATGCTTCTTTTTAAGGAATAAATTTAGCAACAATATTTGTTTCCTTATTGAGAAACATTTATCTTTGAATTAACATTATTATGAATGAAAGATTTCAGGTTCAGTTTTTAAAAGAAGCAGTTGAGTTTATTGACAGCCTCGATGAAAAGGCAAGAGAGAAAGTACTCTACAATATTCATAAGGCAAGGTTATTAAATGACAATGAACTATTCAAAAAGTTGAAAGGTGAAATCTGGGAGTTCAGAACTTTTTTTAATAAAACGTATTACCGGCTCTTTGCCTTTTGGGATAAAACAGAAAATACCGGGACAGTTGTGATAGCAACACATGGATTCATTAAAAAGATGGCTAAAACACCTTCCGGTGAAATCGAAAGAGCAGATAAGCTCAGAAGACTTTATTTTGAACAAAAAATCTCAGGAAATGAAAAGTAAACCACTCAAAACATATAGTTTAGAAGAAATTACCGATAAATATATTGGTAAACCCGGAACGCCCAAGCGTGAAGAATTCGAAATTGAATTAAGGCTTGACCTGTTGGGAGCAGCGATCAGGCAAGCACGTAAAGCCCGCAACCTGACACAGGAAGAGCTTGGACAGCTTGTGGGGGTAAAGAAAGCACAAATATCCAAATTGGAGAACAGCCTGACAGATGCAAGGTTTGAAACAATCATTAGGGTGTTTAAGGCCTTGAATGCCAAAGTTAACTTTAATGTTGAACTGCTTAATCAGACTCTTAAACTCACCTAAAGGGAGCGCTTTGATCGATCTGGCCGGGAGGGTCAGAGAATACAACGGGGATCTGGCTGTTTTTCAGGGGGTATAAGAAGGATGGATATTCAGGGGATGAATATTTTGGGATATGATTATATACTATTTTGGATTCCTTGTCTATATTTGAACATAAATCAAATGATGAACTTTAGACAACAATTAGCTAAGTTTGTGACAGGCAATATTACAACGGATCAGCTTCCTATGGTTGGCATGAAAGGACTTGAACAAGGATTGGACTCATCATCCCTCCGGATTCTTGCAGGTCTTGGAAAAGATGAAAATCCATTTGTAATTGAGCATTACTTTAATCTTGCACTTGAAGAACTAAAGATTGAATTTCCTGACAGAAGACAAGCTGCCATTGAATATTCGGACGCAATAATTGAAGAAATTTTTCGTGGGGGGAAAGATATAATAACAGGAATAAACGAAATAATTAACTCGATTGGAAGTTATGATTTTTTGTCGGAGAGTTTGAATTATTGTTACGATAGTATTGGTTTTGAAAAGTTATATGGACTGTTTGATACATACAATGAATTATTAGTTGCGGATAAGCCATGGCAACCAAATAAAACAAATAATGAATTAATTGAAGATGTAAAAATTCAATTGGAAATAGAACTCAGGAAATGGAAAAAGAGGATAATTAGAATGAGAAAAGAGGAATAAAGTTAGCTCAAAATGATTAAATAATATAGCATAAGGTGATCAGATATCCCGGGATTAGAATCTTAATAATTGGATTAATGGTTTTAGGTTGTAATCAATTAAGTGAATCAAAGGACCTGACAGCAACCAAAAACTCAACCGTAGTCTCAAGTGACAAGGAAGAAATTCAAAAGCTTATCAGACAAGTGCTTGTTTGGCAGGAATCTAAAAATACTATTGACTTGTTACCTGTATTGGCTGACAACAAAGACAGTATTTATATCGGATTTGATCTTGAAAAACACAAAACAAATCTGGGCAAACTTAGAGAGACGAATTTTTTTGCTGGCGAATTTATTGAGAATTACAATCAAATCATTCTGACACTTGACAGGAAGATGAAAAACAAAGAGTTTGATAATTGGCTTGTTGGAGATCTTCCTCCATTCATTTTTGCTAATGATGTAAACCCTTGGTGTCTTTGTCAGGACGTTCCATACGACAAACCAAATCCTTGGGAATCAGTTGAGGTGAAGTTTATTAGTTTTGAAAAAGGAAAAGCTGTATTGACATGGACTTGGGGTAATTCAAAATGGAGCAAAGATTTTAAATATAAGGTACAAGTATGTAAAGAAGGGGGAAGATGGAAAATCATTTACCTGCAGGGTTTCGACTATTTGGAGAGTACCAGAAAAGATGGACTATGAATGGAGAAACGAATAACGACTCGCTCCCGCAAAAATGACAGTGTCTTGATCGATCTGTCCATAGAATATGGCTGTTTTTCAGGACCTATAAGAAGGAAGGGTATTCGGGGATGAGTATTTTGGATTGTAATATATTGTTTTTGTTATCTATTTAGCTGACTTTGTATGAAAAACAGTATTCCGATGAAAAAAAGGAATAATTTAACATCCTTTGCTGATCATCTGGATGAACAATATGGTAAAAGGGGAACAAAGGAGCGGGAAGAATTTGAAGAAGGATTCGAAGCTTTTAAAATAGGGGTTATGCTTCAGAAATTACGGAAAGAGCAGGGAATGAAACAGGAGGAGCTTGCAAAGAAATGCGGGACTACAAAAACTTATATTTCCCGGATAGAAAATGATGCTTCGGATATCAGGCTTTCAACACTTATGAGAATTGTCAGGCAGGGGTTTGGGAAACATTTGAAATTGAGCATCTGAATAACAGAGATCAGGCTTTTCTTTTATATTACAAACAAAATATATCTGACTTATGAACCAGTATCACCTGCTGAACAGACCCAACAGAGAAATAACATCCGAGGAAGAGATTGCCGGGATTTTAAGAAACGGCAAATATGCCGTGATTTCAATGTGCCGGGATAATGAGCCTTATGTGGTTACATTAAGTTATGGCTATGATCCGGAGGCAAAGACCCTGTATTTTCATACCTCCAAGGTGGGTTTAAAACTGGAGTTTTTGCGTGAGAATCCTGTAGTCTGCGGAACGGTTATCGAGGATGGAGGCTATGTAAAGGGAGTGTGCGAACACGTGTTTAGAAGCGTGGTTTTCTGGGGAAATATGGGAGTGGTTACTGATGCCGAAGAAAAAAAGCACGGTATGAGTGTGTTGCTTACTCATCTGGAGCAGGAGGATTCGGTGATCAAAAAATACCAGTTAAAGGCTGAGGGGGCTTATTCCAGGATGGAGGTTTTGAAGCTTAAGATTACACAGATACACGCAAAGGCGGGGCGATAGTTGAAAGTGGTATGGAAAGGATTAAATATGAAAAATAAAAATTTACAGACAGAGATAGACGCTTGTTATCTGTATCGGAAACTGGCGGAACATGAACCTGATCCGGCCATCGCGGAAGTTTACCGGCAGATGAGCGGGATCGAAAAAGGTCACGCTGAGGCTTTTGCGAAAATATTGAATGTCAGTCCGGAAAACCTGATTCAGCCGTCCTGGAGAGCCAGAACGTTAAACCGGATCGGAAGGATTTTCGGGTACAATTATGTGCTGGATGCCTTGATGGATACGGAAAAGAGTCTCTCTAACGCTATCATTTCATCAAAGAAAAGGAACAGACTGGCTATAACAGGTTCCGAGACAAATCATGTAAAAATACTCCGTTCGATTCTGGAGAATGAGGGCCAGATTACCGGTGCACAGATTACAAAATTTGAACGTCAGCATCGTACAGTTGGGGGAAATGCAATCCGGGCTGCAGTATTGGGCGGGAATGACGGATTGGTTTCCAATTTTAGCCTGGTAATGGGAATAGCGGGTGCAACAGCAAGGCAGCAAGGGGTATTACTGGCGGGACTGGCAGGACTGTTGGCCGGAGCGCTGTCCATGGCTTTGGGGGAATGGATTTCGGTCAAAAGTTCGCAGGAATTGTACGAGAACCAGATGCAGCTGGAAATGGATGAACTGGAAACAAATCCCGAAGGAGAGAGACAGGAAATGGCTTTGATCTATATGGCCAAAGGATTACCGGAAGAACAGGCTCATCAGATGTCCACGGAGAAAATAAAGGATATAGACAGCGCGCATCAGTTTTTGGTCCGGGAAGAATTGGGCATAAACCCTGAGGAGTTGAAAGGATCGGCCATAGAGGCTGCTCTTTACTCTTTTTTCCTGTTTTCAATCGGAGCCGTTATACCGGTCTTGCCGTTTATGTTTTTAACCGGATTCAGGGCAATTGTGTTGAGCGTGAGCCTGAGTGCAGCGGGATTGTTTTTAATCGGCGCCGCCATCACCCTGTTCACCGGTAAGAATCTCTGGCATTCCGGCATCCGGCAGGTTGTATTCGGTTTAACTGCGGCTGCCATCACCTTTACCATTGGGCATCTGATAGGGGTTGCTGTGGGATGAAAAAGGGAGAAGGGAGACAGGAGAAGGGAAGACAGGAGACAGGAAGAGGGAAACCGGAGAAGGGAGACAGGAGAAGGGGAAAAGGGAAAAGGAAATTAATTTTTAATTGATTCATAGGTTAAAGTTCTTCATCCCTGTACTTAAGAACGGATTTTTTTTATTAGGATTGTCAGCGATCTTTTTAGTATCTTTGGTTTAGAGAATTATATTTAGTAAAATAAAATGAGTATCCTGTATGTTGCCTAACGTTTATAGACCGCGTCATTAAGTTGTCATTAATAGTCATTGTGTAGTAAAAAAAACAATAAATGACAATCAAATGATCATAAATGACAACATTTGACAAAGAGAAATCTCAATTAAGTAATGTCAAGAATATAATGTCGTATTTTTAGTGCCTTATCTCTTATATTGATGCATTTTTTGGCACAATATTTTTGATTACCTTCTGCAAGCCTTTATTGATAAGGGCTACAGAAGAAAATATTTTTATCCAACTTTTGAAAACCTATATGGTTCTGGCTTGTCCAGGTTAAGGAAGTAAACGGATATTCAGTTATTTTTTTGCGGAACAAGTGTTAGTCTGGCAGTATCATAGCCTCTGTCCTTTGCCTTTTGAATTATCGCAGAATAGAGTTTCTTATCAATGTGTGGAGAACGGCTTAGAATCCAAAGATATTTGGGCGTAGAGCTTCCAATAAGAGCCCATTGATAATCCGGATCAAGTTCCAGGATGTTGTAATCGGCGTAGAAAAAGAGAAAAAAAGCAACTTTAAGTCTTCCCGGATCATTGGTGGTTTTGGCTTTTCCGTAAGCCTTTTTTAATTCGCCATTAAAGCTCTTTTTGTAACCCTGATTAAGCACCTGAATTCGTTCATTCTCCAACAGGGTATAGGTAGCTGTAACTCCCACCAGATCCTTTTCAAAGGAGTGGGGGAATCGGGCAATCTCGTACCATTTACCCAGATATCTGTCTAAATCAAACTCATTAATAGTGGCTTTATTGATCATAGGTCCGTTATTATGTAATTTACAGCTAATGAAAAGTAAAACAAATAAAAAAATCAGGAAGTTTTTCAGGTTAATCATTTTTTGTCAGATATCATAAATGATTTTTCAATTACAAATATATATGTTTAATTAAGAATATTTTGTTTTGAAATCAGAACAGTTATCCGGTGATCTCTTTCATGGCTTCCTTCACCTCAAGGTGATAACTCCTGAATTTTTCCTTGGGATCGTCTTTCCCAACTGTTTCAATGGGAAGAAATCCACGGTAAGTTGATCTTTTGATGATGTCGGCAATTTTGAAAAGATCTGTTGCTGTTTCAACTTTGTTAACATATACGGATTCCTTTATTTGCCAATTGACGGCATAGGGAAGAACCTGCTCAATTTCTTTATAAGGATCGTCGGAAGATTGGAAACCGCCGATATTCAGCATCAATCCTAACCAATCTGAATTGACGCGTTTCATTAATTCTTCCACCTGGTCGGCTGTTTTAAGAAAGTCGTTATGATTCTGAACAGCAAGGATGACTCCATGTTGGCCTGCAAAATCAGCACATTCTTTCAGGTCGTTCACGATCCAGTCCAGCATTTCTTTTCTGGAATAAGCATCCGGAGGAGTATTTCCTGTGAAGATCCGAAGACAGGGAGCGCCGATTTTTTCAGCAACCAGTATCCAATTCTTTACCAACTGAAACTCTTTTTTCCTTTGTTCCTTATCCGGGATTGTAAAATCATTTTTAATCCCGGTTCCGCAAATATCGACCCTTAAAAGAAAGGCTTTGCGCTTAATCCTGTAAATTTCCTCATCATCCGGGACAATCGGATACGAAAGAAAATAATATCCCGTCAAATCGACGGCGTCTATTCCGTTTGCGGCACAATAGACCAGGAGGTCCTCATAGGTCATGGCCCTCGCAATCAAAGGCGCATTAAGAGAATAAGCATTCATCCCTACTACTACTTTTGGCTTTGATAGACGTGTGATCTTATCAATGGGGAAGGCAAATTCGGTGGGGCAAAATGCCAAACCAGAAGCCATTGCGGCAGAGGTTATAAACTGGCGGCGATTTACGTTCATACTTAAATAGATTTAATACATTAAAGTTATGAAATATTGTTTACATATCCTTTATACAGGTTACTTATCCCTTATTCATGATTTTAAATTTTATCAGACTAACTTATTTCTGCGTTTATTGAAATCGGGTAGTGCAAATATACTTTGTCTGAAATACTGTTTTTAAAATGATTAAATGATATCGATTTAAATGATTTATTAATGATTTAAATAGATGGTCCAATCGATTTTTTTTTTACGTTTGATACCTGAAATTCACCATGCTTACAAAGATTAACTAAGCAGAAATTATGAAAAATATTTATCCTTTGCCTCGCTTGCTTTTGGCTGGATTGCTTTTGATTTTTTTCTTTGGCTGCAAAAAAGAAAATACCAGGACAATCCCTCTCATCACTATAAAAGTCTCCGAAATCACATCTAATACAATTTCGTTTTTGGAAATGATCACTATTGATGGTGAAGATTCAATTGTGAACAAAGGAGTGTGCTGGAGTAAAAACCAAAACCCAACAATAGCTGACAATAAAACTACCAATGGTAGCGGCTCCGATAGTTTCAATAGCTTAATCACCGGGCTTACCCCTGCTACAACTTACTATGTCAGGGCTTATGCAACCAACTCTTACTGTACTGCTTACAGCAGTCAGTACATTGTTCAAACATTAGCATTGTCACCATCCTTGACCACCTGGGCGGTCAGTTCTGTTACCGATTCCAAAGCAACCGGCGGAGGAAATATCACAAGCGATGGGGGTGCACCTGTAACGGCCAGGGGAGTTTGCTGGAGTACTTCTCAAAATCCTACCATTAATGATTTGAAAACAGCAGATGGTTCGGGTACCGGGAGTTTTACAAGCAGCATTACCGGATTGATCGCGAATACGATTTACTATCTCAGGGCTTATGCCAACAATAGTTCAGGAACCTCTTACGGGGATCAGGTGTCATTCACAACACAGACTTTCAGCGATGGAAGTTCTGTGGCATTAAAAAAGGCTGCCATTGGCCGTGGAATCGATCTCGTGTTTATGGGGGACGGTTACTCGGTCCAGGATATTACAAACGGAAAATACGAGTCTGATATCAGACAGGCCGTTAACTACTACTTCGCGATTGAACCTTATAAAACTTATTCTGCCTATTTCAATGTTTACATGGTTTATGCTATTTCAGCAGAAAGTGGCATCAGCAATACGACGACCACCGTTAATACTAAATTTGAAACCAAATATACCAAGAGTGGTTCTTCTGAAATGTCTGTAAATTTAGCAACCTGTCGCACTTACGTTTTAAAAGCGCCTGTTGCTGATGTTAATAATACGGTAGCCGTAGTGATTGCAAACAGTACTCAATATGGCGGAACCACTTATATGCATTCGGGAACTGCAGGATTAAACACCTCCATTTGTCCGGTAAATTCTACCTATTCCCGGGGTATTGTGCAACACGAGGCAGGTGGCCATGGCTTTGGTAATCTTGCCGACGAGTATGTTGATAATTACACTCAAATTCCGCAAAGCGAAATAGATAATTTGCACGCTGATCAAACTTATGGGATCTTTTTGAATGTTGATGTAACCAATGATCTGAACAATATTGTGTGGAAACACTTTATTGGCCTTCCAAAATATTCCTATGTCAATGCTTTTGAAGGAGCCTACTTATATTCAAAGGGCGTCTGGAGACCGGAAAGCCGCAGCCTGATGATCAACAACATTAATTATATCAATGCACCCGGGCGTGAATTGATCGTTAAAAAAATAATGAAACTTGCGGGATTGACTTACTCTTTTGATGATTTTCAGGCAAAAGATGTGATGGAACTCACTCCAACCACTAAAGCCGCAAGTCTGATCATCGATAAATCCAAAATATTGCCACGGCCGGTTGTATTAAGATAGCCTTGAATGTTAGAATTCCCTTACAACTCCATTGATTTTGACTTTTTTCAAAGCAATTCGATCCGCCCATCCACCTGGATAGGATTCTTTTACAATTCCGATACCGGGGGCTAATGTGATAATTTCTTCTTCATCAGCCATCTGGAAAATATCAAAATAATATCTGTAACAATTTTCGATGATATCATTTCCGAGATGGAGAGTATCACTTACGCTCTTTAAAGTGGCTTTCCATGTAAAGTTGTCGTCAATCGGGACATTCTCCCTTTTATAATTCCAGGATTGTCCCTTAGTTGCTTTAAAATCAAATTTTAAATACTCATTGGTCGCATGATCTCTTTTGTACACTTTGCCGTCAGCAGTCTTTCTGTAGTACATGGTATCCCGAATAGGAGGAAGAGTAGTAGATAAATTGCTTGCAAAAGTGACGCGGAAATATTGTTTGCCCTCAATATTTACGATCTGATCAACGGTATAGGTTCCCCTATGGGATAATTCCCAGTAATTTCCAACGGCCAAAGGGAAATAATCATCATTGATATCTGTTGTGGAAATTGTTTTTTTACATGAATTGAATGTTAGTAACGTAACAACGACAATCAAATTGATCAATAGAAAAGATTTCATAATTTAGTTCTTTAGGTGAAACGAATCTTTAACAAATATATAAAAACAAAATTTAATATGTTCTATCTTTTTATTATTTTTTTCTTACTATGTAATTCAGAAAGGTTAATTTTGTTAATTCAAAAGATATAATTATGAAAGCTGCCGTATTAACCGGAATCCGGAAATTTGAGATAAAGGAATTATCTATTCCAGAGATTACATCAGCACAGGTTCTTGTGAAAATTGAATATGCCAGTATTTGCGGAAGCGATATGCACGTCTTCAACGGCGATTTTGGGAAGCGGACCCCCATTCCCTTTATTCCGGGCCATGAAATGGCAGGAGTAGTTGAGATGACGGGCAGCGAAATCAAAGGATTTGCTACCGGTGATAAAGTGGCCATTGATCCGATTATCTGGTGCGGCAAATGCCCTGCCTGTCTTGTTGGGCATTATCCGGCCTGCACCTCCCTGAAGCTTATTGGAATTGACCAGGATGGAGGTTTCTGCCAGTACGTGGCAGTTCCTGAATCGATGCTTTATAAAGTTCCTTCAAAAATACCATCAGAGCATGCTGCCCTGGTAGAAATTTATTCAATTGGGTTTCACGCCAACAACCGTGCGGGAGTAAAGGATGGAGATACTATTGCAATCTGGGGAGCCGGACGGGTGGGGCAGGTAATTTTACAGGCAGCCAGGACAAAGACCCGAGAAAAGATCTTTGTGGTGGACATCCTCGACAGCAGGCTTAAAATTGCAGCTAAAGCCAATGAAAATGTAATTCCCATCAATGCACTGCATAAGAATCCGGTTGAGGAGATTATGCGGCTTACCGATGGACGTGGAGTAGAGATTGCTTTTGAGGCAGTGGGCCATGCTCACCCTCTTGAAGGGAGAGTAAATCCTGTTAGGGGTTGCATTCAAAGCATAAAAGGCGGAGGAATAGTCTGTACCCTTGGTCTTTCAGATGAACCGGCGCCTATTGTCTTCAAAGAGTTGATTTGGAAAGAAGGGAAGATTATCACCTCGAGAGTCAGCCAGGGCGAATTTGCACAAACAATTGAGCAGCTGGATAAAGGGAATCTTAAACCTGATTTTTTAATAACAGAGATTATGCCACTTGAGAAAATACAGGAAGCCTTTGAACTGGTGGAAAAGAATCCTGCCACCTATTTAAAGATATTAATTGATCTCAGATAAACGGATTAAATGTCACAAGCTGTCATAGTGTGCCATAATGTGTCAAAAGCATATATTTTCAGGCTATTAAAGCCATTTTTTTTACTTTTCGGTTAGAGCCTGATAAGTGCACCCAAAGCGTAAGCTTTGGGTCGGACCTTCTCCATACCAACTCCGTAACAGGTTCGGTAAAAGGTTTACTGCCTGGGAACGAAGAAAACACGGCTTTGTTCCCAGGGTAAAGCCAAAGAAAAAGGAGAAATTTGCAGGGGATCAAGTGCCAAACAAAACCTCGTTATTCACAGTTCAAATATTCTTAAGAGGCTTTACGTCGAACTCACGAATAAGTACTCAGAAATTAATTTCCAACAACAGATCCGTTCGTTTCTTTGCCCTTATCCCGTCGTGTTATCTTCGGGGTTTGTGTAATGTTTCTGTAATGTTTGTGTAATGTTCCTGTAACAAAGCTTACAGAAACTATACACAAACCATACAGAAATATTACACAAAATAAAAGTGTAAAGGGACTGTGATTTTTGGAGTGGATAAACAGTCAATTACAACCTTTTTTAACTTTTGTTTTGTTCTTCAGGTTTAGTCTGGCTCCAGTTTTGTAGTGTTTATCGCATTTAAAGGATGCAGAGATGAAAACAATAAATATAAAAGAAAAAGCGCAAAAGATAATATCGAAAGGTAAGTTATTGTGGGTTGTCCTTTTTTCATTTATCTTTTCGCTGACGGGCTTATGGTCTTCGTGTGCCATTGGTTACCATACCCCGTATGAAGGATATGAAATAGTCGAACCCGAATTCTACGGCGGAGTTATTATTGATCCATGGGATTACCACTGGCGTCGTGAACACCATGAGTGGATTGAACAACACCCCAATTGGAGACATGATTACCGTAATTATCGTGGTGGCTTTTACAGAAAGCATGATGAGAAGCATCATTAAAGCAATATTTTAATAATGCTTGTTTTCAATGATCGGACGAAATCACAGATCCGAGGCTAACGAAATGAAAATTACAAATATTCAGAAGCAGGATATTGAAGACGGGAAAGTATATTTACATATATTTACATGATCGGGTAATTCAGAACACTAAACAGAAATATGAATACTGATAGGCAAATCAATTGCCGTAATTTTCTTTTAAATAATCAATCATCATTTTAACTCCGTCTTTGGGGTCTGTTGCTTTTATACTGAACCGATTTTCAAATTTAGAACTGTCAAAAAAATAATCCAATTCGTTTTGGTACATCATTTCCGGAATCTCTTTTAATAATGGAATAAATACCCCTAATAAATAAAGCATAAAGATGGGTATTTTTTGAATTCTTGGTTTTACCATCAATTCATTGGCAACCAACTCTATCCACTGCCTGTTGGTCAGTTTTTCGTTTGTTGTGGGAAGATGCCATATCTGATTGTAAGCGTCGGGAGTGTTTCCGAGCAGTGCAGTGGCTTTGGCAGCATCCGGGGTAAAGGTATAGGTGTGAATTTTATCGATATTGCCAAAAACCTGGGCGCTCTTTCCTTTCATTAGATTGGTAACGACTGTCTGGCCGAAAACACTTTTGTTGATATCGGACCCGTAAAAATCTGCCGATCTTACAATCATTGCAGTAAGATTCTTGTTCTCAACCTCATGCAGGATCATTTCATCCAACCGTTTCCTGATCTCTCCCTTTTTGCTCGGAGGCTGCCACGTCGAATCTTCAGTCATGTGTGGTATCGCTGATTTGGCATACATATACACGTTGTCAAAAAAGACAAGCTTTGCATTATGCGCTTTACAGGCATTTATAACTGCCTCAGTAAAAGGCGGCCAAGTTTTTCGCCAGACTTTTAACCTGTATTCGAAACCGATGGTAACATAAACTACTTCACTGCCTGCTATAGCATGGTTTATCCCGGATAAATCACTGACGTCCAACGGAAAGATTTCATCCGTATCGTTCACCTTTTTAGGGTTGCGGCTTACCAACCGTATTTTATCCGTGTATTTTGCCAGTTCCTTAGCCAAAGGCAAACCGATTGTGCCGCCTGAACCAATTATTGTCTGCATCGCTATTGTTTTTTACTGTTGTTCAAATTACAATTTTTTCAACTAACTGCAATGGTTCGCAAATAATAAGATTTTATAGTTGCCTTATGCGTTTCAGAAAGTCAGAAAAAATGCTAACCAGATCTGGTGATTAAGGAGGCAAAAGAGAAATACGATTCTGAAAATTGTGAAATTACACAAAATCGGAAATTTAATATATATCTTAATATAAGTTTCTAAAGTTGAATATTATGGATATCCAGACATTAAGAATTAATTTGATAAAGAAATACTGAGCACTAAAAACCAGGAACTCCTGATTAAAATTGATGAAGTTTTTCAGAAAGAAGGGAAAGATGATTGGTGGAATCAATTGCCGAAAGAAATTCAGAATTCAATATCTGAAGGAATTCAGGATATTGAAAGAGAAGATTATACACGCATGAACAGGTAATGTTGTTAATTATTATCAGCCAATTCCCAATTCCTACTTGCCTGTTCAGCCGTCGGTTTTAATAATCCTGCATTTCTAAGTGATTGAGCAGCCCACCTCATGTCATACTGCCAAGTAAATAATAAATCTCCTGAATTAATTAATTCATTTTTATTATTATTCCAAATGTACCTTGCAACATTTACAATGCTGGCACTTCCACCATTGGATGTCAAGGCTTTTGTGATTAAATCTTTTAGATCTTCTTTTGTCATATCGGTTTATTTATATCAGTATTAAGTATAATTTAATTAACACAATTATACAAAATATTTTATTGACCATAAAATTGTTATGAATTTTCTAACGGATATTTGTGTAATCGTTCATAAATAAAAAATCCCTTCTTTAAATGGAAGGGATTTTTTATTTATCGTTTTAAGTTTCAATTCAGCCCTCTATTCCTCAGCAGCGGCTCAATCCCCGGCTCTTTCCCCCTGAAGTTGAGGTAGAGGTTCATGGCCTCGTCGGTGCCTCCTTTTTCGAGAATGTTTTTGCGGAAAGATTCGGCTACTTTTTGATTGAAGATGTCGCCGGTTTCCTTGAAAGCTTCAAAGGCGTCGCATTCAAAGACTTCGGCCCAGATGTAGCTGTAATACCCGCTGGAGTATTCACCGCCTCCGCCGAAGATATGGGTGTAATAAGTGGATTTATATCTTGGAATGATTTCAGGAATCAATCCTGCCTTTTTCATGGATTCCTCCTCGAATTTGTTCACATCGATATCGCCTCCTTTGGCGATGGTATGGTAATCCATATCGAGGATAGCGGCTGCAAGATATTCGGTTGTGGCAAATCCCTGGTTAAACTTACCCGATTTGACGATTTTGTCTACCAATTCCTGTGGTATTACTTCACCGGTTTTATAATGTTTGGCATATACTTTCAGCACTTCAGGTTCTGATGCCCAATGTTCGTTGATCTGGGAGGGAAGCTCCACAAAATCCCGTGCAACATTGGTCCCGGCAATGGTTTCGTAATGACATTGGGAAAGCAATCCGTGAAGGGCGTGACCGAATTCATGGTACAAGGTTTCAACATCATCATAACTCAGCAGGGCAGGTTTGTCAGCGGTAGGTTTCGAGAGATTACAGGTCACTGAAATAACAGGACGTATATCTTTGCCTGCCTTGTTAAAATGCTGTTCGCGATAATTGGTCATCCAGGCGCCAGCTCTTTTGGAAGCCCTTGGATAGAAATCCATGTAGAGTACTCCAAGATCAGATCCATCCTTGTCTTTTACTTCGTACACTTCGCAATCTGGGTGAAAGACCGGCATGTCTTTTCTCCGGTTAAAGGTTAGACCGTACAGTTTATTAGCCACCATAAATACTCCGTCGCGGACATTGTTGAGCTCGAAATAAGGTCTTATTTGCTCTTCATCGAGGTCGTATTTAGCCTTGCGTACTTTTTCTGAATAATACCACCAGTCCCAACTTTGCAGCTTAAATTTGCCTCCTCCCTGATCAATCATCTTCTGCATATCGGCTGCTTCTTCTTTGGCTCTTTTAATGGCTGGAGTCCAAACCTGGGAAAGGAGTTTATACACATTTGCTGGTGTTTTTGCCATACAATCATCCAAAACGTAAGCTGACCAGCTTTCGAATCCAAGAAGATTGGCTTTTTTAAGACGAAGGTTCAGCATTTTGCTGATGACGGCTTTATTATCGTGTTCATTGTTGTTATTTCCCCGATTGTACATGGCTTTATACAATTTCTCGCGAAGATCACGGTTTTTTGCATAAGTAAGGAAAGGTATCCAGCTTGGCTTCTGAAGTGTAAATACATATTTTCCTTCCATTTTATTGGCTTTGGCTTCTTCTGCAGCTCCGGCAACAACATTTTCGGGAAGTCCGGCAAGATCTTCCTTTTTATCAATAACCAGTTTGTAGTTGTTGGTTTCAGCCAGAACGTTATCACTAAACTTAAGGTCAAGCAGTGAGAGTTCTTCGTTTATTTTTTTGAGTTCTTCTTTCTTATCTTCCGGCAGGTTGGCTCCGCCTCTAACAAAGCGTTTGTATATTTCTTCCAGCAAACGGCTTTGTTCCCGGTTGAGATTAAAAGCTGCTTTATTTTCATTTACAGCTTTAACCCTTGCAAAGAGCTTCACGTTCAGATTGGTTTCATCTTCGTGCTTTGACAGCATCGGAGCCACAGTTTGGGCAATGGTCTGCATGGAATCATTGGTGTTGGCATCGCGCAGATTATAAAATACCTTGGTGACACGGCCAAGAAGATCACCGCTGAAGTTCAGTGCTTCAATGGTGTTTGCAAAGCTCGCAGTTTCTTTATTGTTGCAAATAGAATCTATTTCAAGGTTGTGTCGTCTGATGCCTTCCTCAAAAGCAGGAAGATAGTCCTTGTTCTGAATTTTATCAAAAGGAGGAACGTTAAAAGGTGTTTTGTAATCGGTTAAAAATGGATTCATGATAGAATTTTTACTGTCCTTTGGATCACAGGAAGCCATAATAAAAATGGCAAAAAGCGGAATGAGTATCTTTTTCACTTTACCTGATTTTGTTGTACATTTAATTAACATTTACAAAGCTATAAAAATAAAGCTTTTAAATAGCAAATGCATAAAACAATGAAATGTTGAAATGAGAATTATGACAGATATTGTAAATCGGACAGAATGATTATTCATAATAAATTTCAATTTTAATATCTTGCGGCTTGTAAAATACAAGCTACGTTCAGTCTTTAAATTTTTGAATATTAAAATTTTGTATGATTCATATCAAAAGATTTAATCCATTTGTTTCCGTGGTGAGGGTCTTCTCCGGGCAGAATTTGTCTTTTTTACGGGAGAACAAGAAATTGCTTACTCAATCGATCATCACCCTCCTTTCAATCGGATTGGGGATATGGTTCATCAGTAGTGAACGGAATGAAATGGAGCGCGTTACCAGCGTTCTGTTTTCGGCCCAATGGCAGCTGGTATTGTTTGGAATCGGGATTACCATCGGATATATAGTCCTGCAGGGCCAGATGTATGTCGCTTCGTTTGCTTCCATCCGGCACCGGATCTCTCTCTGGAGCGCCATCATTCTTTTTTTGAAAAGAAACCTTATCAGTGTTTTCCTTCCTGCCGGCGGAGTATCTTCACTGGCCTTTTTTACTGGAGATATCGAAAAAAAGGGGATCACTAAATCGCACATCAACTTTGCCTCGATGGTTTATGGATTTGTCGGAATATTATCCATCGTGGTGGTTGCTATTCCGGTCTTCATTTACTCATTGATGGCAAAAAATGTCGGCAGCGATGAATGGCTGGCTTTAGGAAGCATTGTATTACTGATTCTTTTTTCCTACGCTATTTATCATTCGATTCTTCATAAAGGCTTGATATTTAAATTGATCATCAAGTATTTTCCTTCTTTTGAAGTGTTGTTGGAGGACATTCGGAACAACAGAATCGAACGTAAACATTTTCTATTTACGCTTTTTTATTCTGTGTTGATAGAATTTTCGGGAATTGCTCATTTATATGTGGCAATGATAGCTCTTCATTATCAGCCTTCTTTGTTTGCAGCTTGTCTGGGGTATGTCATTTCAGTTATTTTCCTGATTGTATCTCCCTTTTTAAGAGGGCTTGGAGCCATTGAGGTTTCGATGGTTTATATTCTTACCCGCTTCGGTTATACCGATGTGATGGCTATTGCCATTACATTTTTGTACCGGTTCTTTGAGTTCTGGCTTCCTCTTTTGGCAGGAGTGTGGAGTTTTATAATGAAAATAAACAAGCTTCTGCTGAGGGTCATTCCGGCTTTTCTATTGTTCAGTTTGGGAATAGTTAATATCATCTCTGTCCTTACGCCGGCTGTTTCCGAAAGGGTTCAATGGCTGAAGCATTTTCTGCCGGTTGACGCAATGATTGTTTCAAATTATTTTGTCCTGGTGCTCGGATTATTCCTTTTGGTGACGGCTTCCTTTATGCTTAAAGGATTAAAGATAGCCTGGTGGTTCGCAATGATTCTTTCTGTGATATCCATGATCGCCAATCTTACCAAAGCTGTTGATTACGAGGAAGCCACTCTTGCTCTCTTTGTCATTGCGGGATTAGTCATGACGAAAAAAGACTATTACGTTCAGAACAGTCCCAGGTTAAGATCGGTAGGAATACAAACAGCAATTCTGAGCATAATTGCGGTATTGATATACAGTATTGTTGGGTTCTACTTTCTGGATAAACGGCATTTTAATGTTGATTTCAGTTTTTGGGAATCTGTAAAATATTCTCTGCAAAATTATTTTTTGGTTGGCAGCAGTGATTTGGTTCCGCTATCCCGTTTCGCCAGGAGATTTTTACTCTCTATAAATGTCAGCGGATTCATTTCTTTGTCATTCCTTGTTTATACTTTGATCCGACCCTATATCTTCAAAGATACAGCTTCCCCCGAGGAACTGGAGAAGCCGAAAGAATTGGTTTCGCTCTATGGCAATTCAGCTCTCGACTATTTTAAGACCTATCAGGACAAGATGATATTTAATCCTGAAAATTTGAATGCTTTTATATCTTACCGGACTTCCGGAAATTTTGCAGTTGTCCTTGAAAGTCCTGTTGCTGAGGACGAAAATCAGATGCAGGAATGTATCCGGATGTTTGACAGGTTCTGCTATGAGACAGGATTAAAGAGTTTTTATTACCGTGTTCCGGAAGAGAGTCTGCCGGTTTATAAAGATCTCCGGAAAAAGGTGATGTTTATCGGACAGGAAGGCGTAGTGGATCTGAATGTTTTTTCTTTGGAAGGCGGCTCAAAAAAATCGATTCGCAATGCCATTTCCAAAGTAAAAGACAGAGGTTATACCTGTCATGTACATCAACCTCCTATTAAAGACGGCTTGCTTCAGAAGATAAAATCCGTTTCCGATGAGTGGCTGGAGGAAACAGGACGCAACGAAATACTGTTCTCTCAAGGTATGTTTTTGTGGGATGAACTTAAACAGCAGACTCTTATTACCGTGGAAAATGCCGAGGAAAAGATCATTGCTTTTCTGAATATCATACCCGATTCCGTGAAAGGTGAAGGAACTTACGATTTATTGAGAAAAACCTGTGATGCCCCCAATGGGGTGATGGATTTTATTCTGGTGGAATTGTTTAATTATCTGAAATCACAGGATTATTCCACCGTAAATCTTGGATTTGCTCCACTGTCCGGTTTGAATGACCCACACTCTTTTTCGGAAAAATCAATGAAATTTGCATACGAGAAGATCCGTGGATTTTCACAGTACAAAGGTTTAAGGGAGTATAAGGAGAAATTTGTTACTTCCTGGTATAATAAATATCTCGTATACGAACATGATTATGATCTTTTACAAATTCCGGGAGCTTTGAGTAAAGTAATAAAACCTTAAGGAATGGCTTTTATTTTTAGAAATGCGGTCTTATTTCTTGTACTTACCCAGATAATTTTCAGTTCCGGGGAACAGGCTTTTGCACAGGAGGATCTTAAAACAAAAGGACTTCCCCTGATCATTAAACCTGGTTTGAATGGAAACAGGGGGCCTGTTTTCTATCTGATATCGGGAGATGGAGGATGGAATAATTTTGATAATACCTTTTGTGAAAATTTATCCAAAAAAGGAGTCCCGGTTGTCGGTTTAGATTCGAAAAAATTCTTCTGGAAACCCAGAACCCCTGAAGAAACGACGCAAGTTCTTCAGCAGGTCATTGATTTTTATAACAAGAAATTTAACAGAGACAGTTTTGTTCTCGCAGGTTATTCTTTCGGGGCAGATATTGTTCCTTTTATCGTTACAAAATTTCCACCGGATTTCCGGAAAAAATTGTCTGAGGTAGTCCTTTTGTCTCCTGACAGATTTGGAGATTTTGAGATTCATCTTACCGACATGTTGAATATGGGTCTGTCAAAAAGAAGATACAATATTGTTGAAGAAGTCAGAAAAATAAATTTCACTTCCCTGACCTGTGTTTTTGGAAAAAATGAAGAGGCTGTAAATATTAACTCGTTCAAACAAACCGGGAAAAATATCATTATGCTTCCCGGAGACCACCATTACAATAACAATTATCAGACACTATCCGATAGTCTTCTGAGATTAATCCTGCATTAAATTTCTCTTTTTATTTTGTGTCGGGGACCTTCTTTTATGTATTCCCTTTGCACAGTCAGGTCGTCTGATTTCTTATGGATATTTCATTTAAGATCGCTAAAACAATAAATTTCTGTCTCATTTCTGATTCCGTCCACTTCCATTTTTCTGTGATCTGTTGAAAAGTTCGGTCGTCTGCTCCCGCAGAGAATTTACTTTTTAATGTTTTTTAATAATAAAATTGTCTTTTTGTTATAATTTGATAATAAACCCATAAAAAAGTAACGGAACTGATAGCCTTTACGTAATAATTGCCATGACAAAATAAGAATATTCAGCCTGAAATTAAGGCATCTATTCTTAGAGAGTCCTTAATAGTAATTAATAAATTTATTAACATGAAGGTTAAAAATATATTTTCATTTGTTGTTTTGCTCGGAGTTCTGACTTTTTCCTGCAGTAAAAGCAGTAACAATATGACGGTAACTCCAACCAATACAACGTTTACCGCAACATTAAACGGGGCAAGTGAAACCCCTGCAAATGCCTCAACGGCAACTGGAACGGCGAATTTTACTTATAATCCGGTGACTCATATTTTATCCGGGACTTTAACATTCAGCGGTCTCACTGCAATTGCAGCGCATATACACAATGGTGCACTCGGTGTAGCGGGTCCGGTTGTATTTCCTTTGGGAAGCGGTTCCGAAGCGATGCCTCTTACTTCACCGGTAAATTTTACTTCTGTGGCTTTGACCCAACAGGAGATAAATGATCTTATGGCAGGATCATACTATGTAAATGTACATAGTCCTACTTATCCTAATGGTGAAATCAGGGGACAATTGGTTAAGGTTGGTAGCAGTAGTTCATCTACAGGCAATGGTTCCGGTAATGGCTCTGGTGGTTATTAATAATCTGAATAATTTGTGAATATGCAGAGGGTGTCCCCAAGGGTCGCCCTCTTTTTATTTTTTATGAGTATCTGGTATGTTGCCTAATGTTTATAGATTGTGTCATTAATGGTCATTGTGCAGTAAAAAAACAATTAATGACAATCAAATGACCATAAATGACAACATTTGACAAAGAGAAATTTCAATTAAGTAAACGGATATTCATTTTATTATTTCACTGTTTGTTTCGATCAGAGTCTTACAAAAGGAATGGTATCCGGCAAATTTTTGAACTCTTTTTATCTGCAAATTGTTTAAATACAAATTTTTATAGAAATCAATATGAAACCGATCAAGGTGCTATATCATGGTATCTTTGTGAGCATTCTTCTTACCCTTGCTTTTATTGAACGATCTGAAGGTGTTCCAAGATACAAAGAAGAAACTGTTATCTATAAATTTGACGGTGTGGAGCTGAAAGGATTTGTTGTTTATGATGAGAATGCAAAGGGAAAACGTCCGGCTGTACTTATAGTCCCTGAATGGTGGGGATTAAATAATTATATTAAATCAAGAGCCCGGCAAGTTGCTGCATTGGGTTATATAGCAATGGCCGTTGATATTTTTGGAAATGGGAAAACTGCCTCGAATCCCAAAGATGCTCAAGCCTTAACGGAACCTTTTTATCAGCATCCGGAAATGGGGATGAAGAGATTGGAGGCTGCAATAAAAAGAGTAAAAGAATTTAAGCAGACAGATGATAATAATGTTGCAGCAATCGGATACTGTTTCGGAGGTTCAATCGTTTTAAATAGTGCTAAACTTGGTGCACCATTGAAAGGAGTAGTAAGCTTTCATGGAACATTGGCTGGAGTACCTCCACAAAAGGAATTACTGAAAGCTAAAATTCTTGTTTGTCATGGTGCCGATGACCAATTTACTACTCCCCAGGAAGTCCGGAAGTTCAGACATCAGTTGGATTCTGTCGGGGCAGATTACGTGTTTAAAACATATCCAAATGCAACACATGCCTTCACGAATCCTAATGCAACTAAATTGGGGAAACAATTTAATATGCCAATTGCCTATAATCTGGAGGCGGATAAGAATTCATGGAATGATATGAAACAATTCTTTATCAGGTTGTTTAAAAGATAAATTTGATTCTATATTATATTGAAATGAATATGAATTACAGGCTTTTAGGGAATACCGGAGTAATTGTTTCTGAATTCTGCCTTGGTGCTATGACTTTTGGAGGCAAAGGTTATTGGAAACCCATTGGCGAACTTGGACAGGAAGAAGTGAATGAAATTGTGAAAATTTCATTTGATAATGGAATAAATTTCTTTGATACCGCTAATGCTTATTCGGAAGGATTATCAGAAATAATGTTGGGAAAAGCATTTAATGATCTTGGAATCTCCCGACAAGAAATATTCATCGCCACCAAGGTTCGGGTGCGAATGGGACCAGGGGCCAATCAGGTTGGGCTTTCCAAATATCATATAATGGATTCGGTTGATGATAGCCTTAAGCGATTGGATATTTCACATATTGACCTTTTGTACATTCATGGGGTTGATCCTCTGACTCCTTTGGAGGAAACTATGAGGGCTCTTGAGGAGGTCGTTCGTGCAGGGAAAGTAAGATATCTTGGAGTCAGCAATCATCCGGCATGGATGGTAATGAAGGCTAATTGTTATGCGGATAAAATGGGATGGAATAGATTTGTCGCTTCACAGAATTATTACACAATCGCCAGTCGGGATGTTGAACGCGAAATTATTCCAATGGCCCTGCAGGAAGGTATAGGCATCATGCCGTGGAGTCCCCTGGCGGGAGGATTCTTGTCTGGAAAATTCAAACGAGGTAATGAAGGGGAGGAACAGAGCCGCAGAAAATCTTTTGATTTTCCTCCACTCAATAAGGAAAGGGCTTATGATATTATCGATGAGATGGATAAAATTGCCAAAGAGCACAATTCGTCAGTCGCACAGGTCGCACTTTGCTGGCTGAAAAACAGACCGGGTGTTACCAGTGTAATTATTGGCGTTAAGAGAAAGGAACAGCTTATGGACAATCTGGCTGCACTAAATCTGCAACTATCTCCTGAAGAAAACAAACGTCTTGATGAAATCAGTTCCCTTTCTCCTGAGTATCCGGGATGGATGGTTGAACGACAATCCCAGAATAGATGGCCTTCCTGAGAATTCCCAAATCAGTAAGAATTCAAAATGTTGGAATTATAAAATAAATGTCATAAATTAATTATAATTCAAAGAATTAATTAAATGAAGAAAGATAAAATTCTGAATATAATTTGCTTACAATGCAAACATTTGGACACTGAACGAATTGGCGGATGCAAGGCATTTCCCGGAGAAATTCCTGAAATTATCCTCTCAGGCCAATCTGATCATCATTTTATAATCGAAGGACAGGAAGGCGATTACATCTTTACTCCGCTTGAAGAACCTGTTAAAATCTGGAAACGGATAGAAAGATCTGCACATCAGTTTAAAAGGAATGACAAACAACCTGTGTATAAAGGTTTATAAATAAAAGTCTTTTCTTTATTTCCTCTTAAAAGATATTTACATATAAAATCCAATTATCTCCTGAGATAGTGGGATAAGTTTTTTTAAACCTTAATTTTATTACTGGTAAGATTGGAATCCCGTTAAATAAAGCAATGGTTTTTAATCAATGCTCTATTTTATTTTTATGAATCACCGAAGTTTTGGCACTCATTTTGCATTGTATAATCATACGTCTTATCAAGATTTAGTTAGGCTTAGTTAGAATTAAAGATTTGGTTTTTGTCCCCTGTAATATTCATTGCAGGGGATTTTTTTATACATTCCCTTATTGTTTGCCCTGATAAATAAAAAAGCCCGATAATTACTTATCAGGCTTTCTTTTGGTGACCTCGGAGGGGCTCGAACCCTCGGCCCATTGATTAAGAGTCAATTGCTCTACCAGCTGAGCTACGAAGTCATCGTTTAATCTCTTTTTAAAAAGCAATGCAAAGGTAATTCCATTTTCTTAATGTTCAAACCTCTTTGTGAAAAATGTTTAATAATATTTGACTTATTAAACCTTCCATGAATTACCATGAAGTATGTTACTGATGTAATCCATTTTGAATGCAGGCATTAACTAATTCGTAAGAAGATAGGATTAAAAAAAATCCCCTGATCGGGGATTTTTTTATATGATTAATTTCTAATTAAGTCCAAAGTAGTGGTCCGTTACATCAAGAGCCTCTATATTCTCTCGTTCCATTGTAAATGCCCCACCGGTGCCCTCAGAGTCTTTACTGTTGCCGGATATTTTCCCGTCAGGAGTTATTTCTCCTTTCCAGGTATCAAGCTCATAGATGATGTCTTCGTCACTGAAAAGAATTTCACAGGAATGAGATCTGAGTTCGATTTGGTTCCCGTCAACTTGTCCTGATACTTCCTGTTTTACAATAAAAGTTTCCTCGCCTTCTATTTGTTCAGTAAATCTAAGGACGCCTTTAATCCGGTTCCCGTTCTGTTTCAGAAAAGCATAACCACTGTCTTTTCCAAATCCAAAATCTTCCTGGAATTTCCATCGACCTGTTATGTTTAATTTATCTGACATTCTATTCTCCTTTTTTCAATATTGCACAAATTCCATGCCTTAAAATTAATTATTCCAAAATTGTCAGAAAAAAAGAGACCGGCAGTTTACCGGTCTCTTTGCAAATGTATGTTGAAATACTTTATTTTACATACGGAGCTTTCATCAGAAAATCATAACATTTTTGAACACTTTCCAGTGGTGGATAATCATATTTCTCATTTTCAACGATGAATAATTTGGTGCCGGCTTTCTTGCTGTTTTCAAAAATAGGCTTGAAGTCCATCTCACCGCTTGCGCCCAGATCTTTTGTATCTTTTATATGCAATAATTCAAAACGGCCCGGATATTTGTTGAAATAATCCACAGAATATTTGCCTCCCTTGTAGATCCAGTAAACATCCATTTCAAAGGTTACTTTTTTAGGATCGGTATTCTGAAGCATATAATCATAGATGATTTTATCTGTACCGGGGATGTTTTTAAATTCATTGTAATGATTATGATACCCGAAACGAATACCTGCATTGTTGCATTTTTCACCCACTGCATTGAAATACTCGCAGGTTTTTTTCAATCCTTCCAGGCTTGAATAAGCATAACTGCCCATCGCAGGTTTGATAATGATTTTGCAACCAGCCCTTTTATGATCCTGGATGCACTTGTCCCACCATGCCATTGCTTCGTTCCAGGAAGCCTGATCGCCTGTGTAATCAGCTCCAGTATGAGAGCTTATGAATTTCATTCCGTTTTTTTCACATAAGGCTTTGAATTCTTCTGGTTCCATACCGTAAAATTTGCCATCAACATAGTTGGCAGCCTCTACATAAGAATAACCAATTTTACCCAGTGCTTCGATAGTGCCTTTGGCATCTTTTTTAAGATCATCTCTTAAAGAGTAAAGCTGAAGCCCGAAATTCTTCTTTTTCCCTTTAGCCTGTGCGGGTTCAATGAAAAATCCAACCATCAGGAAGCTTACTAAAATGAATAAAAGATTTGTCCTCATCTGTTTTTAATTTTGATTTTAATGGTTAGCTGAAATTTGCCGATATATATTCCCTTTTTACAGGTAAAATTTCCGGGACTTATTCCATCGTAATAAATGTTGAAAATGGTTATATAAATCAATCACAAAGTTAATTTAATGTTTAATTCCCGGAATAAATGTAACGCATTTTTTTGCCCCAATGATGAAGAATATAAATGCATAAATTCCACACCATTCTTGATATTAAGGCTTTCCAGTTCCCTGTTTTGCTTTTTGTTGAAATAATGTTTGAATATAGTTTTTACTATCTTTCTGTATGTTTTGATATAGAAAGTATATTCGAAGTATATAGAAAGTATATTCAAACTCCGGAGTTGGTATCCGGAAACAGGGATTAAAAATGCTTCAGGATATTAGTCCCGGGTGAAACGGACTACTTGTCAGTTGTGACTTTTTGAGAATGTTTGCTGACTCGCCAATTCATATACTTTTCTGAAGTGGTATCCGTAAATGGCAAAGATGATGGCATTTGTCAGATATATAGGGCCTCTGAGCATTGACCAGACAAATAATTTCCAGAATTCAAAGCGGCCTTTGTTAATAAATCCCATTATAAAAACTGATTCAAAGAATGCTTTTATATTGGATGCTGAAATTTTGACAGGTTTTGGAAATCCACCTTTGCAATTTTTCAGATGAAACCGGATTCTCTGGTAAAACGGCTTTATAGAATAAATCTCCCGGATTATTTTTCCGTAACCAGCCTGCAGATCCTGGAAACTCATTTTAGGGATGATGTTGGTGTTAAAGTCCGTGTTGTTCCCGGAGAAGGAGGAAAGTATCCGGTTTTCTGCATGAAGCCGTTTGTAGAGTTTGGTATTTTTAGGGGCATTAAGTAAGCTTACCATGGCTGTGATAATTCCACTTTGTTGAATAAAATCGATCTGACGCTGAAAGATAGAAGCTGTATCGCTGTCGAATCCTACGATAAAGCCTGCAGAGACCTGGATCCCTTTGTTATTGATGCGCCTGATGCTTTGCAGTAAATCACGGTTCCTGTTCTGGATTTTTTTACATTCTTCAAGTGATTTTTCCTCCGGAGTTTCTATGCCGATAAAGACAGAATTGAATCCGGCACTTTTCATTAAATCCATTAATTCTTCATCATCAGCCAAATCAATAGAAGTTTCAGTTATGAATTCAAAAGGATATTTTTTCTCTTTCATCCATCTGATCAGTTCTGGAAGAAGTCCGATCTTCAGTTTCCTTTTATTGCCAATGAAATTATCATCTACAATAAATATCTGTCCTCTCCAGTTTAAGCTATGAATTAGTTCCAGTTCAGCTAGTATTTGCGGGGTCCGCTTGGTTCTCACTTTATGACCGAGAAGAAAGGGTATTTCACAAAAATCGCAGGAGAATGGACATCCTCTTGAATATTGGATGCTTAAGGTGGAATATTTCTTTAGTGATAGTAATTTATAATCAGGAATGGGGGTCTGTGAAATGCCTGGGAATTCAGATGTTTGATAGATATGCTGAGGATTGCCGTTTTTGATATCACGGAGAAACGACGGCAGGGTAATTTCAGCTTCGTTTAAGATCAGATAGTCTATCATTGGGAAATCGTCATAACATTGGGTGAAAAGAGGCCCCCCGGCTACAATCTTTTTGTCGTATTTTTTACATTCTTTAATGATCTGTTCTACTGACTCCCGCTGAATACTCATGGCACTGATGAAAACCATATCAGCCCATATCAGATCGGAGGAATTTAATTTTGTGACATTCAGATCGATCAGTTTCTTATCCCAATGATCCGGGAGCATTGCCGAGATGGTTATTAATCCGAGCGGGGGAAGTGTTGCTTTTTTTGAGATGAATTTTAAGGCATATTTAAAACTCCAGAAGGTTGTAGGGTACAGCGGATATAGTAACAGAACTTTCATGGTATCAGGAAACTTAATTTATTCGATAGTAAACCTTTGCTATTTTTTAAAATGAATATCCGTTTACTTTCCTAATTGAGATTTTGCTTTGTCAAATGTTGTCATTTATGGTTATTTGATTGTCATTAATCGTTTTTTACTGCACAATGACTATTAATGACAACTTAATGACACAGTCTATAAACGTTAGGCAATGTACCGAATACTCATTTTTATTAAATATAAGGTGCTGAATCAGAAAAGATATTACATAATTTCATAAAAAAATTGCATAATTCTTATTAAAATGCATCCCGGTAAAAAACTTGTTTTAAATTATTTAACCGAAAAACAAGCCACGGAATAAGGTTTTAATTCAAAGAGATTAACAGAAATTATTTTTTAAATCAGCTGACAGTGGAATGCTGGTAAGCATAAACAAAATTCCTCGCGAATTCTTCAAATGTAGTGGGTGTCGAATTTTCGGGGGTTCTTGTGTGGGCATTGAATGCTTCTCCTGAATTAAAACAGTCTGTCATTTGAACGAAGGATTTGGCTACTCTTTCAGAAACCATCCCCGATTGGACCATTTCCATAAGCGCATTTTCATCGGAATATTGAACGTATTTTAAATCCTGCATATCCATTGCCCGGCTTAGAATGCTGGTTATTTCAAAATAATTAAGATCCCTTGGTCCCAGTACATATTCAACGGTATTACCCCTGAAATCAAGCTCCAGCAGATGCCTTACGATTACTGCTGCAATGTCGATTGTTGCGACAAATGGAAATTTCATTTCTCCTTTAACTGCAGAACCCACGATCCCGCTGTTTTTGATCATTGGAATTTGAGTATAGATGTTTTCCATGAAAGCTCCCGGTCGCAGGTTTAATACATTTACCTCCGGAAGATTTGAAAAGAATAATTCAAGATCAGCCAACCCATCCACAACACCACATCCGTTACGTATATGAGCACCGATGCTGCTGAGCAGTATCACATTTTTGACTCCATTTTCTTTCACCGCATCCAGATAGTTTTGACCGATCTTTTGTTGATACGTCCTGATATCTTGTGCCTGTAAATAAGTCGGTATCATACAAAAGGCCGTGGTAATTCCATCAAAAGCTTTCATTACAAATTCTCTGTCGGTCAAATCGCCAACAAAAGTTTCTGCATTCATGTCGTATAATTCTCTGATCTTATCTTCATGACGGCCAACGACTCGTATTTTTTGATTGTTTAAAATCAGATTTCTGCCGACTATTTTGCCAATATTCCCTGTCGAACCTGTTATTAGATACATATTCTTAAAGATTAGATAATAAGAAACAGATGTCTTAATCCTTTGTTCATCATTTTGTTATTGATTTTATGAAGGAATGAGAAGAACAAGCCTCCCTTGAATTTAAAAATTCAATGATACACAAAGTAACTATATGGGGCACACCGGGTACTTCATATTATAAGTAATGTCAAGAATATAATGTCGTATTTTTAGGCTGAAGGAGTTTAGACTTTA
>Ga0183097_10713_pt1 | contig 44032 bp, 37 predicted proteins | sample BioMet8_FD_128883 | JGI IMG/M metagenome (GOLD analysis project Ga0183097, IMG submission 128883) | Microbial communities from bioreactor (seeded with sewage sludge) at Lawrence Berkeley National Lab, California, USA - Biofuel... | ecosystem: Engineered > Bioreactor > Anaerobic > Unclassified ... | reverse complement strand
CTCCGGGTAATACTCCGCGCCGAAGTGGAGCGCTTCCTCGTCGCCGTACTCCATCTCCCCCATCTCCACAGACAGGATGTTCTCAAACACAAAGTTGGCCGCGTCCAGAATCTCCCGCCGGGAACGGAAATTCTTCGACAGCAGGATCTTCCGTTCCTCGCCGTCGGATGCCTCCGTGTATTCCTTAAATGTGGTGTACTTGCGCAGAAAGATGGTGGGGTCCGCCAGCCGGAAGCGGTAGATACTCTGCTTTACGTCGCCCACGGTGAAGATGTTCTGTCCGCCGTTGGAAACCGCCCGGAAGATGTGATTCTGCACCTCATTGGTGTCCTGATACTCGTCTACCAGAACCTCCCGATACCGGGCGGCCGCCTGCTCCCCCATTTCCGTGGGAGTGCCGTCGCCATTCACCAGTATCTTCAGTGCCAAATGCTCCTGATCGGAGAAATCGGCGGCGTTCTGCCGCAGCTTCTCCCGGCGGTAGGCGTCGCCGAACTCCGCCGTCAGCCGCAGCAGTGCGCTCATGGCCGGAGCCACGGCGGACAGATCCTCCATGCCCTCCGCCCCGGTGACATCCATCTGGAGGCGGAGCTTCTTCGTCTCCTCCTTGCACCCGTCCCACAGCTTTTTCATCCGTGCCTTCAGATCGCCGCCGTCATCTCCCCGTACCGTGCCGAGCCGGGGAAAGTCCACCGCCTGTGCGGCCTTTGCCGTTTCATCCCAGCCGCCGCTCTCCGCCGCCAGACGGAGACTCGCAAAGCACTCCGCTGTCCGGGCAAACCGGCCGGCGTACTGCTGCTCCAGCGGCGGGCAGCTGGACATCTGCTCCACGGCCAGACCCAGAAGCCGCTCCCAGTGGCCGGCCTTCCGCGCCACGTTGGTGAGCAGAGTTTTCGCATAAACCGTATCGTCAAACTCCCCGGAGCCGTCCCGAAGCGCATCCCACTGCGCTTCGTTCTCTGATAGCCAGCGGCCCGGATAGGCGTGGCTCTGAAGCTTTTCGTGCAGTTCCAGCACCAGCTCCTCCAGGGCATGGTCGTCCCGACCGGCGCCCAGGGTATCCGCCAGCAGCGTGCCGTCCTCGCCCAGTTCCTCGTAAAACCGCTCCAGCACCCGGTTCAGAACCCGCACCCGCAGGAGTTTCGCCTCGTCCTCGTCCAGCACCCGGAAGTCCGGGGTCAGGGAGTAATCGTCCCCCTCCGCTGCCAGAAGGTGGGTGTTCTCCCGCAGCAGCGCGGTGCAGAACGCGTCCACGGTTTTGATGTCCGCCTGATAGACCCGCAGCAGCTGGCTTTGCAGATGCCGGTCCTCCGGCGCACCGGCCAGACGGGCGGACAGCTCGGAGGCAATTTTACTTCTCAGCTCCGCGGCGGCGGCCTTGGTGTAAGTGATGATGAGGAAGTCGTCCACATTGCAGTGCTCCTCGGTGATGTATCGGAACAGCCGCTCCACCAGCACCTTCGTCTTGCCGGAGCCTGCGGCGGCGGAGACCAGCAGGCTCCCGCCTCGGTTTTCCACCACAGCCTGCTGCGCCTGTGTCAGTTTCACGCTTCCTCACCTCCTTCGGGTTGGACGGTCTCGTCCACCTGATGCCAGAACGTCTCCGGCTGCACGCGGGATACATAACGCAGGTGATCGCCGTCCTTCCCGTCCTGAAAATGGCAGGCCCCGGCAAAGTCGCAGAACTGGCAGTACCGGTCCTCATCACTGCGGCCGTAAGGGTCTGCGTCGATGTTGCCGTCCCGCACCTCCCTTGTAATCCGATGGAGCAGCTTGTCCACATACACCCCCAGCTTGCCCAGCTGGGCGGCAGACGCGATATCGCCGGACAGAGTGCCGTCCCGGGACACCCGAAGCGGGAGGAAATGAGGCTCCGTCAGCGCCTCATGCTCCATGGCCTGCAGCACCTGTGCGTCCTGCAGCAGCAATCCGCTGCGGCGGAGCGTTTTCTCCATCTCGCTTTTCAGCTTCTCCGGAGATATGCTCCGCTGGGCGGACAGGATCTCGTCCCGGGCGGGAAAATAAAGCACGCCCGCCGGTTCGATCTCCCTGCCGAAGGCGGCCTTCCCCTCCTTTTGCAGAGTGAACAGATACAGCAGCATCTGAATGTCCAGCCCCATCTTCACGGCGGAGAGGTCAAAGCTCTTGCGCCCGGTTTTGTAGTCCACCACCCGCAGATACAGCTTGTCGTCTTTCACCCAGCCGTCCACCCGATCCACCTTGCCGGTGACCCGCAGCTCGCTGTCCGGCTCCGTAATGGTTACCGCCGGCAGTGTCCCCCGGTCGCCGAAAGACAGCTCAAACGCCAGCGGCACAAAGTCCGAGTGGCGCAGCTCCTCTGCCGCCTGCTCCACGATGGCGTTGGCCGTGGAGCGAAGACGGGAGAACAGGTACCGGAACCTGGCGTTCCGTTCCCTGAAATTCTGCAGTTCCTGCTCCACATACCGCTCCGTATAGTTCTGCACCAGCGTCCGCAGATCTCTCTGCTCCACCTGGGCAAAGCCGCCCCGTTCGATGCACTCCCGGGTGACATTCTCCAGCAGGTAGTGGAGGAACGTGCCGATCTGGGGCGCGTCAAAGGCGGCGGTACGGCGGGGCTGCGCCTTCAGGCCGTACTGCATGAAGTAGGCAAAGTGGCAGGCGTTCAGCTTCTCCAGCCGGGAGGCCGACATATAAAACCGGTCGCCGTACAGCGCCTGCACCGCCGGGCGGGACAGCCGTCCCCGCCCCATGGCGGACGCGCGTTCCATGGCGCGGAGCCGGATGGCACAGTCCGGTATTTCCTCGAAATACCGCCACAGTGCCCCGCCCTGTTCCCGCCCCGCCGTCTCCAGCGCAGGAATTACAGCTGTAAGGCGATATTCCTTTTCAGCGCTTTCCCGTTCAAGCGTTACATGGGGAAACAGGTTGCGAATCCGGTCGATGACAAAAGCCGGTCTCAGCTCTGCACCCGACACGTCCGCCACCGGGTAGCTGAGGCACAGGCCTCGGGTAGGCTGGGCCAAGGCGGCGTAAAGGTTCTGCAGTTCAATGCTCATCTGCGCCATTCCGGTGGGCGCCAGCTCGATCCCCCGGAGCGCCAGGACGTCCCGGTCGTCCTCATTGAGGATGCCGCCCTTCTGCCCCACGGCGGGGAGCACATGGTCGTTGGCGCCCAGCAGGAACAGGTACTGTGCCGTGTGCCGGTCGTTACGGGTGATCTCGCTGACGGAGACCTGATCCAGCGACACGGGAATCGTTCCCACGCTGTACTGGGTCACCACCAGACGGAACAGCCGGTAAAACTCCTCCCCGTCCATCCGCTCATCGCCCAAGATCTCCAGAAACTGATCGAGAACCCCGCAGAGGATGTCCCACAGCTGGGCGGTCTCCTCCGCCTGCTGCATCTGCCCCCGCTCCGCCTGCGTGCGCATGGTTTCCTCCAGCGCCGCCTGCAGCCCCAGTTCCTCCATAAAGCCGTAGAGAGCGCGCACCTTCTCCCCGGCGGTCTCTCCGGCCTTCAGGCCCTCATCCAGGCGGCGCAGCGGCCCGCTGACCCGGCGGCGCAGCGCGTTGATGTCCGCCAGCGCGGCGGTGCGCGGCTCGTCCCAGGGTGCGCCGTAGCCGTCGGGGTTGGCGGTCCAGTCCACGTCCCGGACCCACATCCGGCCATGGATCTCCCAGGTCAGGACGTAATTTTCCAGCCGGTCACACTCTCCGGGCGTCAGCCCGGCCAGGCCGGTTTTCAGGTACCGGAACATGTCCTCGTACTCGAAGCCCCCGGTAACCCCGGACAGAACGCCAATGAGCAGGGACAGCGCCGGGGTCTCCAGAATGTCACTGCGGCGGCTTAAGTAAGCGGGCACGCCGTAGCGCTCGAAGACGTTTTCGATGGCGGACTCGTAATCCCCCATGTTCCGCGCCGCCACGGTAATGTCCCGATATCGGCACTTCCCCGCCGCCACCAGACGCCGAATATCCGAGGCGGTCTGCTCCACTTCGGAAAAGACGGTTTGGGTCTGCCGGAGCCGCACCGCCTCCGTCGGCTCCGGCCAGACCTCCGTCCCGCCGAAAAAGAACCGCTCCAGATGACTCAGAGGGGAGGGGTCTTCCCGTTTAAGAAATTGAATTTCCGTTTTGCATCCGTTTTCCGAAGCCAGCCGCTCCAGCAGTTCCCGCGTCCGGTCAGACGCCGCGAAAATGCCGTCCCGAGAGCACTCATCCCCCAGCAGCGCCACAGTGACCGAGTTTGCCCGCCGGAGCATCACGGCCAGGATTCTGCGTTCCTGCCCGTTGAAATAGGAAAAACCGTCCAGAAAAATATCCTTTCCGTCCAGATACCCGGACTCCTCCAGCGCGTCCAGGCACTTGCTCATCTTGTCCCGGGCATCGAAGCCGGGACGGTGCAGCCGGGAGTCGTAGGCGGCGTAGAGCAGCGCCAGATCCCGCAGCTTCTCCCCCTGTGCGCCCGGAATCCCCTCCGCCTGAGCCGCCAGGGACTCCGGCTCCACGGCGTAGGTTCGCAACTCGTCGAATAATCCCAACAGCTCCCGCAGAAACGCGGCCTTCCGGGAAGGACGACGGTACACCTTCAGTGCCGGAGCCACCTCCATCAGGGACTTCTGCAGCGTCAACAGCTTTCCGCCGGCGTCCAGCGTCACGTCCGCCAGACCGCCGGCGGCGGTCAGCACCCGATCCGCCAGACGGCGGAAGCTCAGCACCTCCGCGTGGCGGCTGGCGGTGTCGCCGCAGGCGCGGCACAGGTCTACCTCCGCCAGGTGGGAGGCGTGCTCCGGCACCAGCAAAATCTGTCGTGAGGCATCGCCCAGCTCCGCAATTTTTTGCAGAATCCAGTCGGATTTTCCGCTTTTCGCCCGGCCGATCAGAATGTTCAGCACAGTGGTCTCCTCCTCTGTTCGGGGTGCCATGCCCCTGTCCCCATTTGGCAGATATTCTGCCAGAACTTTATCGTGGCCGAATATGTCCATGCCGCCTCCGGCAGTGTGGCCTTACATTCCAACGCCAGCGCGCGGATAAGCGCAAAACAACCGCTTTGCAGTTATTTTATCACAGATTTTCCTCCGTGGACAGAGCCGGTTGCCTTTTTTCCGCTGCCGTGGTAGACTGGCGGAAATGACACAAATCGAGGAGAAGCGACATGCACATTCCCAAAAGTCCCACCGCCGCTCTGGAGCTGCTCACATTTGACGACGCGCTTGAGGATGCCCTGCGGCCCTCAGTGGAGTACGACGTCTCGCGCTGGCTGTATATCCCCAACGTCTACTCCGAATACCGGTACATTCTGGGCACACGGGGAGACCGGCCCCTGATCTGCGTGGGCATCAACCCCTCCACCGCTGCGCCGGACGCACTGGATCCCACGCTGCAGTCCGTGGAGCGCATCGCCCGGTCCAACGGGTACGACAGCTTTCTGATGTTCAATGTCTACGCCCAGCGGGCCACCCGCCCGGACGACATGGAGCAATCCGGGAATCGGGCTCTTCACGCGGAGAACTGCCGGGCGTTTTCCTACCTGCTGTCCCTGTCCGACCGGCCCGCTGTCTGGGCCGCCTGGGGCAATCTCATCGGAAAACGGGACTATCTGACGGACTGTCTGCGGGATTTTGCCGCTCTGGGCCGTCAGGCCGGGGCCGCATGGTATACTGCCGGAGCGCCTCTGAAATCCGGGCATCCCCACCACCCGCTGTATCTGAAACGGGACACGGCGCTGCTGCCCATGGACATTGATGCGTACATTGAAAAAGCCTGACCGTACGGTCAGGCTTTTTTGCGGTCTGTTATTGGCCCAGTTCTTCCTCGGCAATCCTGCGTCCCATGAGGACACCCATGACGGAGGCCATCATCAGCCCCCGGGTCCAGCCGGAGGAATCTCCCAGGCAGTGCAGCCCCTTCAGGCTGGTGTTGAACGCCTCGTCCATCTTCACCCGGTTGGAGTAAAACTTCAGCTCCGGAGAATACAGCAGCGTCTCATAGGAAGCAAAGCCGGGCACCACATAGTCCATGGCCTGAATGAAACTGATGATATTCATCATAGCGCGGTAGGGCATGGCAGCGGTGATGTCGCCGGCTACGGCGTCCGGCAGCGTGGGCCGCAGATTGGACTGAGCCAGTTCCTTCTGCCAGGTGCGCTTGCCGTCCAGAATGTCGCCGAAACGCTGCACCAGAATATGGCCCGCACCCAGCATGTTCGTCAGCTCGCCCACCTTTTGAGCATAGGCGATGGGCTGGTTGAACGGCACGCTGAAATTGTGGGAGCACAGAATGGCCAGGTTGGTGTTGTCGGTTTTCAGATCCTTATAGGAGTGCCCGTTGACCACCGCCAGATCGTTGTCGTAGTTCTCCTGGCTGACAAAGCCGCCGGGATTCTGACAGAAGGTGCGGACTTTGTTTTTAAAGGGTTTGGGATACCCCACCAGCTTGGACTCGTACAGCACCCGGTTCACGGTCTCCATAATCTCGTTGCGAACCTCCACCCGGACGCCGATATCCACAGTCCCCGGAGCGTGGGCGATATTGTGCTCGGCGCAAAGCTTCTCCAGCCAGTCGGCGCCCCGGCGGCCGGTGGCCACAATGGTGTGTTTGGCATAGATCTCCAGGTTGGTCTTGCCATCGGAGATGGACACGCCCTTGCACACGTCGTTTTTCAGGATGATATTGCCGCATTCATAGCCGAAAAAGATCTCCACACCATGTTCCTGCAGATACTTTTCAATGGAGAGGTAGATGCCCTGGGCCTTCTCGGTGCCCATGTGGCGGATGGGACAATCCACCAGCTTCAGTCCGGCCTGAATAGCCCGGCGGCGGATCTCCTTGCGTTCGGCCTCGTTGCCCAGTCCCTCAATGTGGATATCCGCGCCGAACTCCAGATAGATCTTGTCGGTGTAGTCGATGGTCTCCTGGGCCATGTTCTCCCCGATCAGGGTGGGCAGATCCCCGCCCACCTCATAGCTCAAGGACAGCTTGCCGTCGGAAAACGCACCGGCTCCGGAAAAGCCGGTGGTGATGTGGCAGTAGGGCTTGCAGTTCACGCAGTGCCCCACCTTGCTCTTGGGACAGTGGCGGTTTTCCACGCTCTGCCCCTTTTCCACCAGGACGATTTTCTGGCCGCTGCCTTTTTTGATCATCTCCAGAGCGGTGAAAATACCGGCCGGGCCGGCACCAACAATCACAACATCTGCATTCATGGTCTTACTTCTCCTCTTTTATTCGGCCAAACATTCCACCGCATGGCGCACCAGCGACCAAGCCGGTACCGGCCGCGGCAATTTCATCTGAAATAGCATTTGGGGTGTCCGCGCCTCGGAAATGGGGATTCCGTCGGCATTCTCCATTTGCGGGACAATCATGGAAAACGGTTTTTGATCCGGCCCCACGATCTCCACCGCGTCGCCGACAGAAAATTTGTTGCGGAGCGATAATGTGGCGTTTCCGTCCGCATCGCAGTCTGTGACAAGCGCAACCACTTGCCATTCTCTGATATATTTTGAGTTCTCGTAATACTGGCCAGGCTGTCCGTAAAAGAAGCCGGTGGAGTAATGACGGTGGCTGACCTTCTCTACTTCATCCCGCCAGACGGGATCCGCGGGCAGGCCCGCCGCGGCATCGTCCAGACAGTGGCGATAGGCGCCGGTGACGATGGCGGCATAGTAGGCGGACTTCGCCCGTCCCTCAATTTTCAGGCTGCTGATCCCGGTGCCGCACAAATCGTCCAGATGGTCGATCATGCACATGTCCCGGGAATTCATGATGTAAGTGCCCCGCTCGTCCTCGAACACCGGGAAGTATTCCCCGGGTCGCTTTTCCTCCATCAGGGTGTAGCTGTAGCGGCAGGGCTGGGCGCAGGCGCCCCGGTTGGAGTCCCGCCCGGTCATGTAGCCGGACAGAAGGCACCGCCCGGAATAACTGACGCACATGGCGCCGTGGACAAAGGTCTCCAGCTCCAGAAGCGGCGGCGTCTTTGCCCGGATCTCCCGGATCTCTTCCAGACTCAGCTCCCGGGCCAGAATCACCCGGCTGGCCCCCTGGTCATACCAGGCTGTGGCACATTCATAATTGCAGACGCTGGCCTGGGTGCTGACATGCCGCCGGCAACTTGGGGCGTACTTCCCCGCCAGTGCAAACGCACCCAGATCCGCCGCAATCACGGCATCCACGCCCGCGTCATTCAGAAGCTCCAGATGGGCGGGCAGGCGGGCGATCTCATCGTTCCGCGGCATGGTATTGATGGTGCAGTGAACCCGTACTCCATGGCTGTGGGCAAACCGCACCGCCTCGGGCAGCTGTTCATCGGTAAAGTTGCCGGTAAAGGAGCGCATGCCGAAGGTGGTGCCGGCGAGGTACACCGCGTCGGCACCGTACAGCACCGCCAGCCTCAGCTTTTCCGGGTCGCCCGCCGGTACCAGCAGTTCCGGTTTATTTTGTCTGTGTGGCATATTCATCGCTGTTGACAAATTTCAGATGGTCATCGTAATTGGTAAAGAAGTGATGCACGCCGTCCTTGCCCAGGGCATAGTAATAGTAATCCGTCTGGGCCGGTTCCAGTGCCGCGTCGATGGCGGTAAGTCCCGGGTTGGCAATGGGCGTGGGTGGCAGGCCCGCGTTGGTATACAGGTTATACGGGGAATCCACCTGCATGTCCTTTTTGGTGATGGCCCCCTCATGGTCGGGCAGAGCATAGAGCAGCGACGCATCAATATTCAGTTTCTTGTAGGTACCGTGGCTGCCGCTGTCTTTGAGGCGGTTATAGATCACAGAGGCGATGTTGCGCTGATCGGTGCCGTCGGTTTCCTTCTCGATGAGGGATGCAATGGTGACGATTTGCTTCAGGCTGTACCCGGACGCCTTAACCTCGGCCAAACGGTCATCCGTCATCTTGTTGTCAAAGTTGTGAATCAGGCGATTCAGGGCGTTGGGCGCCTTTTCGTTGATATAGAATTCGTAGGTGTCCGGAAACAGGAAGCCCTCCAACCGGCTGATTTCGCCGGTACTCTCGATATAATCATAGCTAAAAGTGCCGCTCTTGGCTGCCTCAGTCAGGGCATCCTCCGTGTTGACGCCTTTGGACGCCAGCAGTGTGATGATCTGGGACACGGTATATCCCTCCGGAATCGTAACCTTTACGGTGTCGGCGTTGAGGTTGCCCGAGGAATTGCGCATGCTGGTGATGAGCGCCCGGTAGTCCATATCGGAGTTCAGCTCATAGGACCCCACGCCAATCTTCTCCTTTGCGTGGGACATATCGGCAAAGAGCTGGAAAAACCACTTGTACTCAATCAGATTGGCTTCCTTCAGCTTAGCGGCAATGGAACCCACGGTGTCATCAGAAGTCACCTCAACGGTTGCCGTGGCAGGGTCCCGATTAAACGCGCACAGGTCGTTAAGCAGAAGCCAGCCGATTCCGGCCAGCACCGCCGACACGATCAGCACAAACAGCAGATATTGCACCCCGCCCAGCCGGCGGCGGCGGCGTCTTCTGGGGCTGGGTTCGGAACGCCGAACTTCCCCGGTACCGCCGCGCACACGGCCCGCGTCCCAGCTTGTGGTTTCATCCCGTTTGTAATTGGCCATAAAAACCTCCCGGTTTGCAATGGATTTTATCCGATTGCGTGAAATTTTCCGATGGTCAAGTTCCCCATCGGAAACTGAAGCATAGTATATCCTGAAGATCAAAAAGTGAGGTGACAATCATGTGCTTCAACAACGGAAACAGTGACTGCTCTTGTCTGTGGTGGATCATCATCATCGTCCTGCTGCTGTGCTGCTGCGGCGGCTTCGGCGGCAACAGCTGTGGTAACAGCTGCGGCAGTGTCTGCGGTAACAGCTGCGGCAACAACTGCGGCAGTACCTGCGGCAACGGCTGCAACTCCTGCTGCTGAGTTTTCCCGCAGAAAGAGTACATTGCGGAACGGGGCGCACCGGCGTCCCCCTTCCGCTGTCCCGCCAAGGGACATGCCTTATAACAACGGCTTTACCCGGTCATATACCTCGTCGTGAATCTCATCAACAGTCCGGGGCTCCCTGTCTCTCGCGCAGTGGAGCACGCTCCAGCCGCAGAGACGAACAACCTCCCGGGCATTTTCGCGGCAGCGGCGCAGATACGCCTCGTTCTGCTCATGGATGTCGGCGCGGCTGCCAGAATCGGCCTCCCGGGCGCGCATCAACCGTCCGGAAATCTCCGTTGGCATGTCCAGATACAGCACGAGATCCGGCGCGGGCAGTCCCAACAGCTCATACTCCAGCTGGAACAGCCAGTTCAGGAACGCCCGGCGTTCCCCCTCCGGCAGCTTGGAAGCCTGATGCACGGCGTTGGACGTGGTGTACCGGTCGGCAATCACCAGACCTCCAGCCTCGTAAAATCCGCCCCAGTCCTGCTTGTAAGACGCATAGCGGTCCATAGCATAGAACATAGAGGCGGCATAGGCATTGACGTCTCCGGGGTTCTTCCCCAGATTTCCGTTTAAATACTCCTCAATCATGGCAGCGGAGGGCTTGCCGTATCGGGGAAAGTTGATGCTCCGGAACGGAATGCCCTCCCGCTCCAGATGCTCCCCCAGCATTCGGGACTGGGTGGCCTTGCCGGAGCCGTCGGTCCCCTCAAATACAATCAGTTTTCCGCTCATTTTCGCTTCTTCTCCTGCCGTACATGCACCAGAAACAGCGGAAGCTTCATCATGCGCCCCAGGCGTTTCGGCTCCCTGCACAGGCGATAGAACCACTCCAGCCCGTGGTTTGTCCAGAACGCGGGAGCCCGGTCAACCACTCCGGCAAACACGTCCAGACTGCCGCCCAGACCGCACAGCAGCCGGGCACCGGTGGCGGCGCCGTTATTCGCCATCCACAGCTCCTGTTTCGGCGCGCCCAAACAGACGAACACAAGATCCGCCCGGCACTCCGCGATGGCGCGAACCACCGGGGCATCGTCCTTGAAATATCCGTCATGGCAGCCGGCGATCACAAGACCGGGGTACTTGGCCCTTAGCTTTTCGCCGGCCAGCTCGGCAATCCCGGGCTTGGCGCCCAGCAGATAGAGGGATTTCCCCTGCTCTGCCAGTTTTCCCACCATTCGCTCGGCAAATTCAATGCCGGGCGTTTTTTCCTTCAGCGGGGTACCCAGCATGGCCGCACCCTTAATGACGCCGATGCCGTCCGGAAGCACCAGATCCGCGCCGTTGACTGCGGCGAGAGTCTCCGGGTTTTCCCGGCAGACCTCCACAATCTCAGGGTTTGGCGTCACCACGTAGTGCGCGCCTTCGCAGTTCAGAAGCCGCACCCCCTCGGTCACTGCCTCATCCATGGTCAGATTGTCAAATCCGACGCCAAGTACATCAATCCGCATGGAAACACCTCGCATATTCTCTCTATTTTAGAGTATATCATAAGCCTGTCCGGTTGTACAACCCCAAATCAAGCGGGGATACCCCCGGCATCCCCGCTGGCTGTTCTATTTCCCGGCAGCTTTGGGGGCCTCGGAAGCCACCCGTTCCTTCGCCCGTTCCGGCAGCTGGGCCAGCACCACGGCAGCCAGCATCAGCAAACAGCCCAGGGACTCCCGCCCGCTCATGCGGTCATGGAGCAGCAACGCCCCCGCTACGGTGGCAAACACTGCCTCCAGACTCAGCAGCAGGGAAACCACCGTGGGATTGGAGTCCTTCTGGGCCAGGATTTGCAGCGTATAGGCAACGCCGCTGGAGAAAACGCCCACATACAGTATCGGCCAGGCACACAGCTTCAGTGCCTCCAAGGACGGCGATTCCGTGGCGATCATCCCGATGCCGGACAGCACCGCCACCACGAAAAACTGCATGCAGGACAGCTCCACGCCGTCCACCTTCCGGGCGAAGTGATCCACCAGCAGGATCTGAGCGGAAAAGCAGACCGCGCACAGCAAAAGGTAGAGGTCACCCGGCGCAACGGAGAAATTCCCCTGAATGCACAGGAAATATAATCCCACTACCGCTACCGCCACGCTGATCCAGATGGTTTTTGCCACTTTCTTTTTCAGGAATATCCCCGCAATGGGAACAATGACAATGTAAAGCGCGGTAATGAAGCCGGCCTTGCCGGAAGTGGTGGTCTCCATCCCCTTCTGCTGGAGATTGGATGCCAGTGTCAGCGCCACGCCGCAGCAAATTCCCCCGATGGCCAGCTCTCTGCGCCCGGAGGGCCGGTCTTCAGCCTGTCCCGCGAAGTCCCGGTCGCGCAGCTTTCGGAGCAGGACGCTGACCGGCAGCAGAACCAGGGCCGCAATGACAGACCGGGCGGTGTTGAACGTAAACGGCTCCACGTAATCGGCGCCGACGCTCTGGGCCACAAACGCGGTGCCCCAGATCATTGCTGCCAGAACGGGAAATAGATTTTGACGGATACGGCTTGCTCTCATGATGCTTGCTCCAACACTTCAAATATGATATTATGGTAGTAAAATGGTATTCTGTAATTTCCGACGGCTTTTCGCCCGAAATCGGTCGCAAAACAAACGGCAATCCCTGCTTCCAGCGAGGTAAACTGCCGCAACAAGTTTGTATTTTAGCATTGAGGTGGATAAATGGCAAGGCTTTCCCGAAATTTCTACCGGGGAGACACGGTGGTAACTGCGAAAAATCTGCTGGGCCGCTATCTGGTCCGGATGCTGAACGGAGAGGCTCTGGTCTGCCGCATTACGGAGACCGAGGCCTATGTCGGACGGTGTGACAAGGCCTGCCACGCCTATCAATACCGCCGGACAGAGCGCACCGAACCCCTGTTCGGAGAGCCGGGCCACGCCTATCTCTATTTAATTTACGGGATGTATTCCTGTCTGAATTTTGTCACGGAACCGGAGGGTGAACCGGCAGCGGTTCTGATCCGTGCCGGGGAGCCGGTCGCCGGTACCGATACCATCCGGAAGCTCCGGTTCGGCAAAAACGAGGACAGGCTGTCTGCGTATCAGCAGAGGAATTTCATGAACGGGCCGGGAAAACTCTGTAAAGGGTTATCGCTTACCAGGGTTCAGAATCGGATGGATTTAACCGGGGACGAGCTGTTTGTCTGCGAATCTCCGGCGGACATCGGTCTCCCCTGTCCCCCTGTGCCCGGAGGAGAAGTCCTTCGTGCGGGGCCGCGGATCGGGGTGGACTACGCCGAGGAGGCCAGGGACTTCCTATGGCGGTTCCGGTTGGAAAAAGGAGAATGACACATGCTTTTATTTGATATGGACGGTACACTGACGGACTCCAATGGCATCTGGAAGGATGTAGACCGGGAGTTTCTGGCCCGCCGGGGTATTCCCTATACCCACGCCTACTACGAGGGTGTGGCCCACACGATTTTCCCGCTTGCGGCCAAGTTCACCAAAGAGTTCTGCCATCTGCCCGAGTCCTGCGAGGAGATCATGGCGGAGTGGATGGAGCTGGCCAGCAACCTGTACGACCACGTATCTCTGAAACCGGGCGTCCGGGCCTATCTGAAGCAGTGCAAGGCCGAGGGCCGCCGACTGGCGGTGGTGACCTCCAGCATTCCGGAGCACTGTCACGCGGCGCTGCGTCATCTGGATCTGGAAAAATACTTTGACAACATCACCTTTGCCCAGCAGCACGGGCTCGAAAAGCGGGAGCCGGACATCTGGCGGAAGGCGGCGGAAGAAAATGGCGTCCGCCCGGAGGACTGCACTGTCTTTGACGACAGTATTGCCGCCTGCCGTGGCGCACGCACCGCGAGAATGCGGGTGGTGGGCGTGTACGACGGCTTTTTTTCCTCTGATGAGCCGGAGATGCGCAGCTTTTGCGACGTGTATATCCGGAGCTTCGAGGAGCTGCTGCTCCCGGAGAAAAAAACGGACATCATTCCGGTAACCACGGGAACATGATCGGACGCGGCGGCTGACAATCAGCCGCCGCGTCCTGTTTTCAGAGTTTTTTCATATGTACCCCGGCAGATTTCAGCATCAGCTTCTTGGTTCCCACGGTGTCAAAGGCCACCTCCAGAAGTGCGTCGCCGCCCATAGGACGGAGGGACAATACCAAGCCCCGGCCAAACACGGTGTGCTCCACCATGTCCCCCTGCCGGATCTCCATCAGGGGCGTGGAGATGATCTTCCGGGCCGAAGCGGCAGCCGCCGTCTTTTTCGGCTCCGACTTTGCCTCCCGGTGACTGTGAACCCCGCCGCTGCTCCAGGAGCCGCCGCCGCGGACGCTTCCCGGTTCACTGCGGGTTGAGGGCTGCGGCTCGTCCGACCAGCTGCGGGCGCCGCCGCTGCGGGATGCGCCGGGATCTCCCCAGCCGCCGTCAGAACTGTCGGATTCGTCATCCTCCCAGGCGTTTCTCTGAATCCGGGGCTCCGGCTTGCCGAACCACTCCAGATTCTCCTCCGGAATCTCACCCAGAAACCGGGATGGCGGATTGGCGGAAGTCCGTCCGTACAGCATCCGCTGACGGCAATTGGTCATGGTCAGCTTCTCCTTGGCGCGGGTCATGGCCACATAGCACAGCCGCCGCTCCTCCTCCAGCTCTTCCTGCTCAAAGGTGGCGTGGCTGCCGGGGAAGATCCCCTCCTCCACGCCGATCACATACACCACCGGAAACTCCAGGCCCTTGGCGGCGTGCATGGTCATCAGCGTCACGCAGTCGTCGCTGCTGTCCACGGAGTCTAGATCGGTGTACAGCGCGATTTCGTTCAAAAAACCCGACAGCGTCGCGTCCTCGGGAGGCGGGTCCTGCTCCATGAAGCTCACGATGTTGGACCGCAGCTCCTGCACGTTCTCAATCCGGCCCCGGCTCTCCAAATCGTTTTTCTCCTCCAGCGCCCGGACATAGCCCGTCTGGTCGCACACCGCATCATAGAACTCCGGCAGCTCCAGCGTGGATCCGGCAGTGCGGAGTGCGTCGATCAGGTCGGCAAATTTCAAAAGCCTGGGAGCCGGGGTCTTCAGCTCCGGGAACAGGTCGGCATTGCGCAGGATCTCATACAGGGTCACTCCCTGCTGCAGCGCCAGAGCCTCCACCTTTTCCACGGTGGTAGGGCCGATCCCCCGGCCGGGCGCGTTGATGATTCGCTTGAGGCGCAGATCGTCCATGGGATTATTCAGCACGCAGAGGTAGGCCAGCATGTCCTTGACCTCAGCCCGGTCAAAGAACTTCATGCCCCCCACCACCTTGTAGGTCACACCGTTGCGGCGCAGAACACCTTCCATAGCGTTGGACTGGGCGTTCATCCGGTACAGCACCGCGTGATCCCGGAAGGGAATCCCCTGTCGGGCATTCGTCAGGATGTCTCCGACCACGAAATTGGCCTCGTCGTCCTGATTGAATGTGGTGCGAATGACGATCTTGGCTCCGGCGCCGTTGTCCGTCCACAACGTCTTGCCCTTGCGGCCTTGATTGTTTTGGATGACCGCATTGGCGGCATCCAGAATGTTCTGGGTAGAGCGGTAGTTCTGCTCCAAGCGGATGGTGCGGGCATTGTGATACTGTTTTTCAAAGCTGAGGATATTCTCGATGTTCGCGCCCCGAAACCGGTAGATACTCTGGTCGTCGTCGCCTACCACGCAGAGGTTTTTGCGTCCCCCCGCCAGCAGACTCGTCAGCAGGTACTGCAGATGGTTGGTGTCCTGATACTCGTCCACCAGCACATAGCGGAACTTGTTCTGATAGTATTCCAGCACGTCCGGGCAGGAGCGCAGCAGGGTCACGGTATGGAAGATGATGTCGTCAAAATCAAGCGCGTTGGCACTGCGCAGACGCCGCTCATATTCGGCGTAGAGTTTTGCGATGCGGGGCATCCGCCAGTCTCCGCCCTCCCGGACATTCTGCCTGGCAAACTCCTCCGCCGTTTCATACTTGTCCTTGGAACGGCTGATGATGCCCACCACCTCCCGGGGCGGAAAGGATTTTTCGTCCAGATTCAGCTCCTTGAGAATGTCCTTCAGCAGCCGCTTGCTGTCGTCGCTGTCGTAGATGGTAAAGCTCTTGTCAAAGCCCAGCCGGTCGATGTCCCGGCGCAGAATGCGGACGCAGGCGGAGTGGAAGGTCGACGCCCAGATGTCGTTGGCCCGAGGCCCCAGCCGGGCCGACAGCCGGTCCTTCAGCTCTCCGGCAGCCTTGTTGGTAAAGGTGATGGCCAGTACCTCCCAGGGTGCTGCCGGCCCTACGGCGCACAGGCGAACCGCCCGGGCCTTCTCCTCCTCGGTCGGGTGCTCCGGGTACGACTCCAGAAACCGCAGATCCTCCTCGGAGGCGGTCTGCGGCACTTCGTCCGAATCGCTGCCCCGGCCATAGGTCAGCAGGTTATACACCCGCTGAATCAACACGGTGGTCTTTCCGCTGCCGGCTCCCGCCAGCAGCAGCAGCGGCCCCTCGGTAGTCATGGCGGCCTTGCGCTGCATGTCGTTCAGACGTTTGAAATCCCGGGCAATCACGGCTCTGCGCGCTTTGCAGTAACGTTCCTTGAAATCTGTCATATGTTCACCAGTTTCTCTTTTGTTCTCGCAGTCTATTGTAGGCGAAAAGCCGTCCCGGGTCAACCCGAAATCCGGGGATTGTACTTCTTGTTCTACTGTGCTATCCTTGTCAAAAAGGGGGGAGTTTCCATGTATGAATTGATTCGGGCGGCCGAAAACACCTGGTACATCGACTGTCCGGCAAAAATCGGGATCTACCGTCTGGAAGACGATTCTGTGATTCTCATAGACTCCGGCAATGATAAGGACGCGGGACGCAAGGTGCAAAAGCTGCTGGAAACCAACGGATGGACGCTGCGGTGCATCCTGAACACCCACTCCAACGCAGACCACATCGGGGGTAATGCCCTGCTTCAGCAGCGATTGAGCGTGCCGGTTTATGCCAGCGGCCTGGAAAATGGCTTTATCAGCCACCCGATTCTGGAGCCGTCCTTCCTCTATGGCGGCTTCCCCTGCCAGACCCTACGGAACAAGTTCCTCGTGGCACAGCCCAGCACACCCCTTCCCCTGCCGGAGGCGCATCTGCCGGAGAGCTTCCGTACCATTTCGCTGCCCGGACATTTTTTTGATATGGTGGGGTTCCGGACGCCGGACGACGTTTGGTTCCTGGCGGACTGTCTCTCAGGCGCGGAGATTCTGGCGAAGTACCAAATCGGATTCATTTACGACGTGGAAGCCTATCTGGAAACGCTGGAACGGGTCTCGGGTCTGAGCGGGCGGCTGTTTATCCCGGCCCACGCTCCCGCCGTGGAGGATATCCGCCCTCTGGCGGAGTTGAACCGTGCCAAGGTTCTGGAGATCTGCTGCCGGATTGTAGACATCTGCCGGATTCCCGTCAGCTTTGAGGATGTTCTGCAGAAGCTGTTCGAGAACTACGGGCTGACCATGGACTGGAATCAGTATGTGCTGGTGGGCAGCACTGTCCGATCCTACCTTTCCTACCTGCTGGACAGCGGAAATTTGAAAGTCTCTTTTGAACACGCCCGTCTCCTCTGGCACACCGTCTGAAGACGGGTCGCAGCAGCCGCCGCGGAGCTGTGACACAAACGCTTCCTGTGCGATATATCCAATGATTTGTTGAAAGAAGTTGAAACCGTTATGTACAGTTTCCGGAACGACTACAGCGAAGGCGCCCACCCCCGCATTCTTCAGGCACTGAGCGAAACCAATCTTGTGCAGACCTGCGGCTATGGACTGGATGACTACTGCGCTGAGGCGGCGAATCTGATCCGTCAAGGCTGCGGCTGTCCCAGTGCCGACGTCCATTTTGTGGTGGGCGGTACGCAGGCCAACCTGCTGGTGATCCACGCGCTGCTGCGCTCTTTTGAGTCTGTGATCGGGGTGACGACCGCCCATGTGAATGTCCACGAGACCGGCGCCATTGAGGCCACCGGCCACAAGGTGTGCGTGGCTGCCTCTCCCGACGGTAAGCTGACGCCGGCTCTGGTGGAATCCGTGGTGAGCGCCCACTCCTCAGAACATATGGTCTCCCCCCGCCTGGTCTATCTCTCCGACACCACGGAGATCGGAACCATCTACACCAAAAAGGAGTTGACCGCCCTGCGCCGCTGCTGCAACGATCACGGTCTGCTGCTGTTTCTGGACGGCGCCCGCCTGGGTTCCGCCCTCACCGCACCGGGCAACGACCTGACCCTTTCGGATCTGGCGGCGCTGTGCGATGTGTTCACCATCGGCGGAACCAAGAATGGTGCGCTGTTCGGGGAGGCTCTGGTACTGACCCGGGACGACATCAAGCCCAACTTCCGCTGGTACATGAAGCAGCGGGGCGCTATTCTGGCCAAGGGCCGTCTGCTGGGCATCCAGTTCCGGGAGCTGCTGCGGGACGGGCTGTATTTTGATCTGTCCCGACACGCAAACTCCATGGCTGCCCGCCTGCGGCAGGGGCTGCTGGAAAAGGGCTACTTCTTCCCCGTGGACTCCCCCTCCAATCAGCAGTTTCCCGTCCTGCCCAACGAGGTGGTCAGGAGCCTTCAGGCAGCCGGATATGAGTTTGAGATCGATCACGCCGTGGACGAAACTCACACCTGCATCCGTCTGGTGACCAGCTGGTCCACGCCAGAGGCGGCCGTGGATTCATTCCTCAGCGATCTGCCGACGTGTCCCTCCCCTGTGATCTAAGGAACCACTGATTAACAGCCAGTCTTTATAGCGCATGACGTATTGTGGCATTAAAATATCCAGAAACGTCAGATATGACTGACGTTTAAAATGTTTTAAGCTTCCATTTCTCCTATTTCCTCTCAAAAGGGCGCAATAACCCCTATACCCGCCGCAGGCGTCGCCCGGCTCGGGCCAAAACCAGCAGGTTCGCGCTGGCACAAAGAATGTGCAGCCTATTTAAATTCTTGGATAACCCTCGATAGACGGCCTTCGAATAGCCAAACAGATTTTTAATGATGTGGAAAAGATGCTCCACTTTGCAGCGAGTCGAGGATTTGCGGTTTTCGATATAGTGATTCCAGTCAATGGCGTTGTCCGAAACCTTCGGGAGCGTTCCAGGCCGGCGGTTGATGCGGTATTCAATGGCGAACAGGTGCTCGTCGCTCTGAATTTCCTCTCGCTTTTCAATGCCAAGATACCCCGAATCGCCGTAGACGACCTCATCATCCTCACGGATCAGATCCGCTGCAACGTTAATGTCATGCACATTTGCAGCAGTCACTTCGATGGTGTGGACAAGTCCGCTGCCCGCATCCACTCCAGCGTGACATTTCATGCCGAATCGCCATTCGTTGCCCTTTTTCGTTTGGTGCATTTCGGGGTCACGCGATTTCTGCGCATTCTTCGTGGAACTGGGCGCGTTGATGATGGTCGCGTCCACAATCGTTCCACCCCGCATCAGATAGCCGCTCTGTTCAATGACATAGTTGATGGCCCGGAACAGCTGCGCTCCGAGTTTCGATTCTTCCATCATGTGCCGGAAGTGCAGCAGTGTTGTGGCGTCGGGCACCTGCTCCTCCAGAAAGTTGATACCCATGAATTTGCGAAAGGCATAGCTGTCATTGATGGAGTCTTCAACGCCCTCATCCGACAGCGTGAACCAGCATTGCAGCAGATACATCCGCAGCATTTTTTCAACTCCCTTCGGCGGACGGCCGCGCTTGCTGCTGAAATAATGCGGCTTGATGAGGTCGACCCATTCGTCCCATGGGACAATTTCATCCATGATATCCAGAAATTCTTCCCGTTTCGTCGTTCGTTTCCGAAGGCTGTATTCCATATCGCTGAAGCTCTGCTGACTCATTTCGCCACCGCCTGTGTCTTTTCTTCTATTTTATCATATTTTCGTGCCATTGTTTAATTAAATCAGCGGTTCCTTAGCTTTATAGCACTTTTACCTTTTTGGGGTGGTAGTATTTTTAAAGGTGCATCAACCCAATAGATTCCCATGGCGCTTTGCAGCGCTCCACAATTCATTTCTGCATTGCAAAACGGACAATTCATTTTAATTTAATCACCTGCCCCAAAATCGTCTTACATATGAGTAAGGTCTCAATTAACAGGAAAGTACATTGTATTATTGCCGTTAGTTGCAATACAAGCATTAAACATATCAGCTGTTTTTTGAAGAACCTGCACATCTGCCCTAATTCCGGTATACCCCTTTTTAACATAGGTAAATGTGCCATTAGGTAGTACTCCACCAACATACTTGCTAATTCCAGTATTGTCATAAACACGACAGTAGCAATTATAGACCGTAGTGTCCAAAATGTCACCGTATTTTCCGTCCAAGGAAACATAATCCGGATATTGAGGAAGTTTGATTGCTTCCCTGATTTTGGCACCTGTTGAGATAGATGACAATGCCACTCCAGCGTATGACAAAAATGCTACAAAAGAAATCTCAGGAAATGCCAGCGCTGCAGCAATCGCAGCTACAGAATCATTAACACCGTATGAAAGCCAGCCGCTTCTTTGTTTCGCATATCCACTTTCGTATTTTACAACTCGTGCATACAGATCGGATTTGAGCTGCGAAATATATACGCGTTGAGTAGTGCTTACAATGCCATTCGAACCAGTATCAGTGAAGCCACACTCCTCTGGCGTCGGAAAATTAACAGTTTTTACACTAGCACGTGCCTGTGCACTATCAGCGTTGGATATAGGATTATATTCTATAACGCTTTCGCTCTCACCTATGTATTCAGTTACAGGCAAAGCTGTTCTTGTAGCCGTTTCATCTGTTTTTTCTGAATCTCGAACATAGGTATTTACTGTATCGTTAGGAAAATACTCAAGAATAACAAACTCGTTATCATTAGAGTGATATGAAATACTGTACATATCTCCTTGCTGCGCGACTTCTACGACTTTTTTAGCGTTAGGAATCAAAAAAAGTTTTGCAGTATCAAGGGAGTAATTCGTAATGCCGAGAGTCGCATCTTCATATATATATGGAAGCATTTTCAAGTAAATTATGGAGCTGTGTATAACTACTACTGCTGGAATTTTCCGCTACTGAGTTTACAAACGAAATTTTATAATATGATGCATCTTTAAAACTTTTTTTGCTAGGAATAATTTCCATTGATTGACTTTCGGAATAAGGTGAAGATGGGCTAAAGCTTTCGGCAAATGTCGGGGGTGCACAGACACAGGCACATAATCACCGCTAAAAGCAAACTCGTAAACTTTTTACCCATTTTATATGCATCTTCCTTCTCTTTTGTTTTTTTCAGGGAACGCTAAAATATAAGGTTGCGCTTTCAAACTACTGCATTGGATGACTCCTTTCGTGCCCCCGATGGTGTGGGTTGTTCGGTGGATTCCTTCTTCGGGATTTGTGCTTCAATAGGTAATGTCTTCTCAGAGGCATTTGTTCACATCAAAATCAAAATTATTTTTATAAGAGGGCATGGAAAGCACTTTATGCTGCCCGCTTCCCCGAAACGGCCTTGGTTTTAAGCCGTAACAACAAATTGCGCTCTTATCGGCTGTCTTACTGGTGCTGACATACAGTTCAAACAGCGCAGTACCTCCTCCAGGATCGGTTATCCTACCATGGAGCATAGCGATGACGCCCATACGAATCCCTCACTCATCTTCTGCAATTTGTTTCGCCCCTTTCTTGATAAAGGCGTCCAGATCTTGATCTTTCAGCTTCAGGTACTGGATGCCCAGCTCACGGGCCGTGCCGGCAGCCTCCTCAATTTCCTGCTGCTCGGATGGGGAGCAGCTGCGCGTGGCAGCGTAGATGCTCATGAAGAATGCCGCGCTGGAGATTTGGGTGGCCTTGGCCGAAATTGCCGCCAGCCGCTCCACCTGTGGCTTCATAATTTCTTTCACAGCGCGTTTCACCAGCTCAAACAGGTAATCATCCTTTACCACTGCTCCGGTGGCTTTCAGTCCTTCATCTACAAGCTCCCGCGCTATTTCACTTCTTGGTCTGTGACTCTCCCTGGCTAACCGAGTTATGGTGTCTCCCATTTCCTTTGAGCAGCGGAACGGAATATAGACGGCTTGATGTCGATCTTCCTTACTCAACTATCTACCTCCATAAAAAGAGGCCCCTACCATAAAGATAGGGGCCTCTCAGGTTGAAATTTTATGACTAACGTGTTAAGCACGAGCTCACTATAACTTGATAATACATATATCAAAACTGCATAAGATTTTAGAAGTTTGCTGTTTTATGCTGATAACAATATCCGTAATAATTACTGGAAGTCGCGTTCGAAGAAGAAAATGTTACCTTAGCAGCATCGTCAATTCCCAGTTCTAAGTTCACGCCACCAGAAGATGTCGTTGTTCCGTTATTATAAAAATCACCATTTACCACATATTCGATGGATAGTGGACCACGAAGCCAAACCTGGACATCACCGCCGAATTGTTTGGTCATATTATTACTGCTTCGATTCATCTGCACAGAATAAATCGATATAATACCCCAATTCCCATCTCCCACTGAGATTTTGCAATAAAACTCCAGTGTTGGATGGTATGTCGTGAGACTCCCACTTTCAGTATTTACATTTAGGGTAACAGATACCGTACGGTAAGAAGATGAAGAAGCGATACTCCGCATCGATTGTCTTGGAAATGCCGTTAATGCTTCAGCATACGAGATACCACCAACTTCTGCATACCGATTTACCATTTCTTCAAATGTCATTATTTTGCTGACTGTAACTTCATCTGAGGTTACAGAAACCACCGAAGAATTATTGATCGGCATGTTATTTTCATTATCGAACGCATATGCTGGCATTAGCAAAACAGAAATCATCATTATAAAAAACATTAACATTGAAAAGATTCGTTTCATTTTCATTCTCCTTTTTTCCAGTTCTTGCAGAAATACGCTACTATGCCAAAAATAGAAATCAGCCCGCCGCTTGTATGAAGTGCACTCGTGAAGCCAGAAAACCTCAAATCAAGGAAATTTGGTTCGTTTTGATAAATGGTTTGCATTAAAACGCTAGAAATGAATGGGCTAAGAATAATTATTATAATTCCCGCGATAAATACAACGATTGCTTTTTTTTGATTCATGTGCATACTCCTTTTTTTCGTCATAGCGGACATCTCACTGCATTGGACTACTCCTTTCGAGCCCCCGGTGGTATGGGATTATAGGTTAATTCCTTCAACGGGATTTGCGCTTCATTATGTAATGTCTTCTCAGAGGCATTTGTTCACATCAAAATAAAAAAAATTTGAAAAAAAGAGGAAAGCATGAAATGCTTTCCTCTTTCCTAATAAGGGTACGGTATTAAGCCGTAACAACAGATGTGCTCTTGTACACCGTTTCGCTGGTATTGTCACTGTCCTTGGCATACAGAGTAAACGTGGCATAGTATTTCTTTCCGGACGTACCGCCATAGGTCACATTGCCGTAGGCGGCAGCCGTATTGGTGGCAATCAATCCGCTGGTACTATTGCGGGTATACGTCTTTACGGACTTATACATACCGCTGGATTGCTGCTCGTAAATCACAACTTGGCTGGCGCCCAACTCTTTCATCGTATGCGTGGCATTGATATCAAATTCAAACGTGACCGCTCCGCTCCCGGTAGCCTGCGCCTCCACAGTGATCTGCCCAAAACGATCACTGGATCTTAAGGCAACCGCGCTCGCACTTGGAAGCATGGCAAAAAGCATCATGCAGGACATGGCAATGCTGAGCAAATCAATGATTTTCCGTTTCATAGATGATTACTCCTTATAAATCGAATCGACCATTTTCTCCAGATCTTCATCAGTCAAAGCTCCTTGAATAAATCCCTCAAGGTTCCCGTTTGTCCAGGCAACGCCGCGATTCTGGTTGTTGCTCATGATGTAATGCACGATCCCGCCGGCCTCATACATCCGTACAGGACGATCATCCTTCTCATAGGTAGCAGTGTAATCGTCCGGGATGTCGTCGTAAATTACGATTCGAACCGTATACTCGCCCTGATCCGTTTGATAAGTACCCTGAATCCGGATGCTCTTCAAACGGTCGACCGCGCTGACATCGTCAACCAGCACGGTCCCCTCCGGTGCCCAGGTGGGAACCATGAGCGTATCTGTTTCGGCGGCAACGGCCATGCGCAATTCCCGATAGGGATCATCCTGAGAAACCGGCGGCTCTTCCTGGCTTTTCTCGTGCGCTTTTGGAGACACAAAACCAAAGGTTTCCGAGGTCCATTCTGCCATGGCCTGAAATACGTTGAAACCAAAAGCGGAAGCCGCGCCGCACAGGATTACAATCGCGGCGGCCAGCACAAAAAGGTATCGAAATTTCCTCGGTTTTCTCCCAGAGTCCGACTTGTTTTCGATTTGGTTCAGATGGGATGAGTTCGGTTCCCGGAGCGCGCCGGTTTCAAAGGAAGATGCCTGTCCCTGATAATTATCCCGAAAGTCCTGCCATGCGGCGTCCACATCCACAGGCTCAGATGCCGCCTCTCTCTTTTGAATCACCTCCATGATCGCCATGATATAATCGACATCCGGTTCCGTGCCACTGGACGCGACAAAGTCCTGAGCGAGAAGCTTCTCCAGCTCCTCCGTGCTCATGTGTTCGAAAATCGAATATGATTTTTTCTTTCCTTCATCCGGCATCTGCGTGAACCCCCTCTGCACTGTAATGTCCGCTGAGGCCCAATTGTTCACTCAACCGTAAAAATTTTTTAATCTGCGCCATATTCTTTAAAAAACCGCTCCTTAATCCGCCTGATTTTCATTGCCAGCGCTGATTTCTTCAGCCCCAGCTTCTTGCATAGCTCTTGATATGTATAGCCGTCCAGATACAGGCGCTTCAGTAACAGGTAATCCTCTTCCGGAATTAGATCTGCCAATTCTGCTCTCAGCTGAAAGTTCCCCTCGGTCCCATCACCATAACGTTCGGACATCTGCATAATTCGTTTTGTCCAGGTCCGATCCTCATCCAGCAACTCCAGAACTTTGTAATAAAGACTTTTATAAAGCCAGCCAGTGGGAGATTCGCAGGCAAACAACCTCTCGCAGTTCTCCCAGGCAAATGCAAACATCTCTTGCACCGCTTCTTCTGCGCGGTCACTCACAGAAGAATAGTGGGAGCCATGGCTTCGCAAGGTGACAGCGGCATAATGAAGAAGTCCTTGATATTCGGTTTTATAAAGCAGCTCAAATTGTGCTTCCATTTCGGCCGTTTGACCATCCATCGGCATTTCATCACCTCGCTTGTGCAGTCCTCTACTAGGAGAAAAGAGTTATGCATTTATTGTACAACAATAGCAATGTCAATGCTAAAGGGTAACCCTGTAAAGGGATTCCGGCCTGCTGGAGAAGTTTTGTTCAAGCAGCTCCTCCAGCAGGCCCAGTATTTATTGGGGATGTATGTGACTAGTGGAGTTCCGGCTCGTCGTCCAAATTCAGATGCTAAAAATCCCCAGAACCTTCCGGGATCGGAACGGGAAGAAATCCTTTTTCCAACGGCTCGTTCAAACCGCCCAGACAATGTTCATATAGCTGCTTCTGCAAAGGAATGGGGCTGCCGTCGCTAATAAACTGCGAAAGTGCGTCATTAAAAACCAGACCATTCTTTTCAGTCACCACCAGCAGCCCGCGACCGTGTGTGATTAAGTCCTTATTCGCCAGCAGCATTGCGGTTCGCTTATTCCCATCCCAGAAGGGCTGCATCCGAACAAAGCCTGTAAATGTATTCAAAGCCCTCTGCGTATCAGAGATGCTGCTGTTCTGCAAAGCGTCCATTGTCTGCTGAACTTCTTCGACCGTCGGTATGGCCGGGGTAAGATCCCCTATGGACACAGAGCCGTTGCGCAGGGCACCTACTTGCAGCGCTTCTCCTCGGGCAACGATTTCGTTGACATGAATCATATAATCCAGTGTCAGTGGCTCATCCAGAGTATCCAAAACGAATTTCCAGGCGTCACGATAACGACAAACCGCATAGGCGTCATCTATGCTTACACGCGGTACATTGATCCCGTTCAAAATGGCTTTCGTTTCCGGAAACGTGATATTGCGATTCTCCATCTTCATTCCACAAAAGATGCTTTCATCCCACAGCTTTTTAGCCAGGAACAAATTCTCTTCTCTTGTAAGATGAAATCTGTCCTTACATGTATAGATCATATTTCTATCCACTCCTGCTAATCGGTCCAAATTCCGTTTTCCTTATTTTGCAGCGTATCCCGACGGTTGTCAATCGCCAAGTGTTCCACTTGGAACACAAAAACTTCGGTGGAACACCTGTTGATGGCTTTGCCATCAAGCTGTTGAGCGGCGTGTGTAACACGCCTTATCCTGCCATTCCAAATCGCAAAGCGATTTCTGAATGGTTTTCCGCCCGGAGGCGGAAACCGGCGCGCCCGCCGTGGGGCTTACCAGAGGGAAAGACGACCAAAATTGCTCTACAGCATGTCCTTCAGCAGCTCGTGGGCGATTTCCAGTAGTCTCTGGTTCCTGTGGCTGCGCTCATCAGACAGCGCAATCAGATTCAGGAAGTAATCCGTTTGAATCTGCAAAGGAGCTCTGTATACGGTTTTTAGATCCGGTGGCTCTCCGCTATGAACCCATAAGTCTATCGATTCATTCAAATGATCTTCCTGCACGGTATGTATGTGTGATACAAACGTGAAGTTCAGATCAACGTATTGCCCGGGATTCCGCTGAATCCGCACGGAATCGCCGCCAGTTGATTCGTCAAAGCACACGGTGGGGCAGTTGGCTGCTATTGCGTCGTACAATGCGCATCCCTTCCGAATACGCTGACCAAATAGCGGCAGCGCCGCTTGCCCCTCTACAAACGTCCAGGGGAGATTATAAGAAGCCGCATCGCGGAACGACCAACCCTCTCTAGAAATATAGCTCTGGAGCATCTTTTCCGCCATGGCCTGGGAGAAGTATATGCCGGTATCTTTGGAAAGGATGTACATTACGCGATCAAACTGATCATGGAGCAGTTGCAGGATCTGTTTGGATATGCGGCTCTCGAGTTTACACCGTGAGGTTGGAGGTGTCCTATTGGGATCGGAATATGGGCAATCCAAATATGCGTCTTCATCGTATTCTGCCAGATCAGGAACTGTATGTCGGCAATGCTTCCCGTATGGCTTCCTTCCGCTCTCGGCGGTATCTCTGTAAAGCCCTATGAGCTGGATGGGATTGTCGCAGATAGGGCAGACGGCAAAATAGGACAATCCGGATCTGCTCTTCCGCTTATATTTTTTGTTCTGCCCGGTTGCCGTCTCATAGCTTGTGCGAAGGATCGGCCAGATGCGTGACAGGCCCGGGTTCACCTTGAAGAAGTCCATTCAAATTCTCCCCCAGAATCAGGGATAATAGCACCGCACCTCATCCCACCATTGGGAGGGGATGCGAGGAACGGAACCCTCCTTTTCTGCAATGGCCAGGCAGTACAGAATGGTACGCAGGCCAATTGAAAATTTGTGGTGGTTGTCTTTCATAGCGAAAACCAATTCTTCCAGGCAGCTTTCACAGTTGGTCACATCTTGGAACTCTCCACCATCCGGCAGCGCGCGGTTGCGAAATATCTCATCTGATGCTTTTTCCATGGCATTGTGTCCTTTCATTATACTCTGATTTCACTGTGGAGGCAAGCTGGGCAAGGCATTGAGCGTACTCTATATCTCCATCTCCCCAGCGTTTTGTTCTGTCGCAGCTGCTGTCATTTGCTCGAACTGCTGCTGGATCTGAATGGCTCGACGGTAATGGCTGTCGTCCAGCTTCAGCTGCGGGTGGGCCTTGTCCCGGTCAAGGATCTGCACCGCGACCTGGCCGTATGCGATATAGAGCGCGGAGCACACCTGCTCCAGCTTCGGGTATCCCAGGCGGGAGAGATCAAACGGAGTAACCTTGCAGGGACTGTTATAAGAAAACAAGTTATGGGCCACGTCAATCAGCTGGCGAGTCTTTTCATCATAGCCGGTTGTGGCCCGTTTGATACCGGTGAACCGGATGCCGTCGCCGTCGATGTACTTGCAGGCCAGCTCCGTCAGTTCGGTATCTGTGGAAAGCAGATACAAAGCCGCCTGATAAGCAGGATCTTCGGCCTGGCTGCTGCGCTGCAGCATGGACTCCAACCGTATGTAATTCTGTGCCTGTGACATGCTGATAGCCTCCTTCATAATTCCGGTTCCTCAATCTGCGGCCCTTTTTCTTCTTTCATGTGAGCTGGGGAATGTTGTTCCCTGGCTTTGCGGATGCGCTCCTGCTGCGCCGGCGTCTCCGCCACAATCCGCTGCCCACCGTTCAGGGCCAGCCGTACCTGGCGGCGATATTCCTGCTCGTTGGCAAAGGCCATGGTGGCCTTCATGTGGCCGCGATCATCAAGGTAGTGAATGCGGGCGGCTTCTTTCTCGCACGGCATCCCACACAGCGTCGTGGTGAGATAGCCGGAGCATTCCTCCGCAACCTGCCGCCACTGTAGCAGATAATCGTTCCAGTCCTTGCCCATGCTTTGGTGCTGGCTGATGATCTTGTATTGCCCTTCTGGCAGCAGTGACCGGATACTCCGATCTGCTGTCCTGCCGGCTGCGTCCTCATCCATAGCGATGACCACACGGGAAATTTGCGGATGGGTCTGCAGGTATGTGGTGAGGCCGACGGTCTTCTCGGTGCCGCCCAGGGCAATGCGGTCATAGTCCTTGTAATCGAGGCCGGCATCTTTGTAGATGCAGGCGTGGGAGATGGCGTCAATGGATGCTTCAAAGACGATGACCGTCTCGACGCCCTCTCGGCCAGGCAGGCAGAAAGCCGCAGACGGGTCTGAGCCGGGCACATCGCGCTTGTAGGTAGTGTTTTCCCCCATAGAAGCAAGGCCGCGCTGGAAGGCGCTCTTCGGCTCGCCGTGGGCATCACGTCCAACAAACACCGCGTTGTGGATCTCCTTCAGCTCGCCGGTGCTTTTGTTGACGTAGCGGTGAGCACTTTCGTACAGATTGCCCTGGCAAATCACGTCCTTGAGGATCTCACGATCCAGCTTGCGGGTACCGCACAGATAGCCGAACATTCTCCGGAAATCCTGCGACTGCGCCGGCAAAACAAAAGGAGCCTTCTCTATCGGCTCCGGAGGTCTGGGTGTATAGGAAACCTTTTGAGCAGTTGGGGGACTGTAAACTTTCCGCTCTGACAACACATCGGCGTAGGTCTGGCCCTCGACATGATTCAAGATCTGCACAGCTTCTGAAAGTGTCTTATCCTCGTAATGCGTGATAAATTCAATGGCCCGCCCCCGGAGTGATTGTGAATTCCAGAACCAGCGACCATCTATCGTAAAGACCATACTGTCATGGTCTTTCATTGTATAATAGTTGCCCTTGCGTACCAAGGGATAGTTGCGGCTGACAGCATACTCCAGCGCGCTGCAGCTTTCCCTGGCAAAGCGGTATTGTTCCTCAGTGAAATACAGGCGTCTCCCTGTGGCCTGCTGCACAGCGGCCTGTGCCATACAATCCCTCCTCAATTTAAAGTTCCGGTTCAAAATCAAAGCTTCCGGGGAATGCCCGGAAGCCGTCAGCGCCATACTCCCCCTCATGCGCGTCAATTGCGCGCGCGGCCTGCAGATCGATTAGCGTACTATAGATTTTTTTCTCATTCTCGGACATGGGTCTTGGAGACTTCATATCCCGGATGAAAGAATTCTGTTCTGCAGATGACATGGATTCCGGCAGGAAATCCGCCAGATCGTCAAAACCGTTCCAGATATCCTCGCAAATCACCTGACCCTTATCGTTGACAATGACGCTGGCGACCTCGTCGCCGTATTGCTCATGCTCCAGAAGGAAGTAGTCCACGCCATTGATGGCTTCGCGGCTAATTGTGTACCAGGTGCCCTCATGGCCGTCAACGTGGATATTCTCACTTTTCTCTGTGATGCGTGGCACACTAGCCTGCACAACCTGGGCCTCGTCATCCACGGCTTCCAGCCCACGCTGCAAGAGATCCCTCTGAGCTGCGAGTTTTTCCTGAAAATAGTGGCCACACTCATAGAAGGTTTTTGAACCCCGACTAAATTGACGCCAGGTGACGAACCGCTCAGGCGACTTATCACTCTCCCCCAGTACAAAGGTTTTGTCTGCGGCATCAACGGTCTGGATGATCTCATACCCGGCATTCATGCGCCGGCCCACCTTGGCAAGGAACCCCTTCACGCTGTCAGTACCATCCGGGCCGAGGATCTTGCCGCTCTGCTGATCCCGCCAAAGCACAAGTTCGCTGCTGGAGGTATCGGCATTTACTGGCTCATAACCTGCCTGCTCCATGGCGTCACTGTACTTCTCCAGATTTGGCATTGGCTTTTCATCACGCACAAGCGATGCTCGATCCAGAATTTGAATTATGTTTAGGGCCAGCTGTGCGGGGTCCTTGTCGTATCGCAGCTGACTTCCCAGCCAGCTCCCGCGCGTATGATTGATGCCGTTAAGCAGCTTGATGCCCTTTCCCCCGTGCTGGGACCAGTCGATGAGATTTGCGGTATAGTCATCCAGCAGAAAGTCGTTCTTACCGACGCCGTTGGGAACGTATGCGGCTTTTTCTTTACCACAGGGAAGAAAAATGCGGTGGCTCTTTTCCAGCTCCGGCAGGTTCTGGTTCAGCCATAGATTCTTTTCTGCGACCGCTGTCTTGCTATCCGACAGAGCTGCCGAGAGAATGTAGACCTCAATATCTGGGTGGGATTGGCAGACCAGGCGAATCGCGTCTACAACGGACTGCTGCGGTTCCAAATCCGCGAAGTATCCGGGGCGGTACAGCTCCTCCAATTCAGCCGCTTTGAATCTTGCAAGGGTACCGTCCATGTCCACAAACAAGCGGGTTTTATCCATTACACGAACCTCCTTTTAAAGCTCTGGCTCAAAGGCAGGGCCGTCGGGGAATGCCCGGCAGCCCTGCTGATCAACCATCTCTTCTATTTTTTCCTGCCCCCTTGCATAATCCTGTAAGTGTTTAGGCAGATCCGGTATGCTGCGGTATAGAATCCAGGTATCGCCGTTCATACCCTGGGACTTAGAGGCCCAAATTTTATGCCAGCCTGTTTTACGTTGAAATTCATTCGCCTCCTGATCCTGTTCCCCTGAGTAGAAATATTTGAAAAATTGTGGTCTGTCATTATCCCAGAAATCTCTTACCATATTGAGCCTCCTTCATAAATAAAAGGCGACAGCTCACCACTGTCGCCTTCTGCATTGTTTTTACAACTCCAGTTCCGCATCCGGTTCGGACCGGGCCTGCTCCCGCAGCGCCTCCTGTATCGCATTGCTGTGGATCTTAGCCTTGATCCAGGTTTCCTTATCGGGCACCGTCTCGCCAAATTCGCCCACCAGCAGCTTGTTGATCTCATACCGGACGCCGAGGTCCTTTGTCAGCGTCACGGCCCGCACGGTGTTTGGCCCCAGATCGTACAGCCCCTCCTTATACGCCGCGATATAGGCATCCGGATCGGTGTAGGGGATCTGCTCATTGGTATCCAGGTAGCGCAGGTAGCCTACCAGCTCTGTTTTTTCTTCCCTCTTATAATTTTCAAATAGCTGTCGCTCAAAATCCGGAAGACGAACGAAAGATACGTTGTCCACATATTGGGCGACCGACTGATCTTCCGTTCGGAAAACAATAATATCGCTGGTCGAGAGTGAATGGCCCCTGAAATCCTGCGGTCTGCTCAAATTAAATTTCTCAAACACTTGCTCTGGAGTGGGGGTGTCCCGCAGCTGCATTGAGTAGGTTTTCTCATAATTGGTGAACTGTGGTGTCTCCCCCATTTTACCGAGACCGTCGTATCCAAGCCATCTTCGATACCTGTTCTCCGGAATATCCTTCAGCTGATAGATTTCCAACTCTGCCATACTTGAACCCTCCTTTTAAAGTTCCATTTCTTCATCCTGATCGTCCAGCGCTGCAGCCTCCGAAATCGCCTCATGTTCTTCCAGATTCAGCCTGGCATTCAACATGGCCAGCCGGCCGGACTTGAGCTTCAGCTCCGTCTCCTGCGCAAAGGGTTTGCGGGTCTCATCCTGCGCGTTTTTTAGCTGATTACGGAGATCCTCCAGATTTTCCCTGGCGTCGCCGAGCATTTTTGGCAGGCTCGCCACAGCGTTATTCAGGCGGGTGATATTGCCGAAAGCGTCATCGCCCAGGGTAACGCGATACCGTAGTCCGCTTTTCAAAACGATTTTGAAGGTTTTGTTGATTTCGTCAAAGGACAGCTCCATAGAAAAGCCCCGGTAGCTTCCCAGATTCACTGGCACGGGGCTTTTCATTTGTTGGCAGGCTGCCAGAATCGCCTTTCCGGCCAACTCCTTATCTGTGTACGGGCTACCAGCAATGACCATGGGTGAAAACCCGTCTGCGTTGGGGGCGGTCTGCGCTGCAGCCTGGATAATATCTGCCTGAAAGCCACGGATTCGGGCTTCACAGTCCGCAATCTTAGCTGGATACAGTTTAGTGATCTGGTCCTCCAGCGCATACTTCTGAGATAGATAGCTGCTTTTCAGAACTTTTAAGCGCGCTACCTCAATATCCAGGTCCATCTTTTCCTTAATCAAGGGGTTGCCAGTGGCAAGAGCCTTAATTTCAGCGTAAGACAGCGCCGCCTCGTCAATATCCTCGGCAGACCGGACGGGGGATTTGGAGGTCATGATCTGGCTGATGAACCGCTGCTTGCTCTCCACCAGCTGATAGAGATAGGCGTCAAAGGTGCGCTCTGTGACATAACGCAGGATCTCCACCTCGGGATTCTGGTTTCCCTGACGCACAATGCGCCCGGCCCGCTGCTCCAGATCGGAGGGCCGCCAGGGGCACTCCAGGTCATGGGAGGCGATCAGGCGGTCCTGCACGTTCGTACCGGCTCCCATCTTAGCCGTGCTGCCCATCAATATCCGTACCTTTCCCGTGCGAACCTTGATAAACAGCTCCTGCTTGGCAGCCTCGGTCTTGGCATCATGGATAAAGGCAATCTCATTTTCGGGGATACCCTTGGCAATCAGTTTCTTCCGGAGATCGTTGTAAATGCTGAACTGGCCATCGCTTTTGGGCGTAGACAGGTCGCAGAAAACCAGCTGCGTCAGCCGCTGTTCCCGACTTTTCTCCCACAGCTCATACACTTTCTGTGCGCAGGTGGACACTTTGCTGTTTTCATCATCCGGGAGCGAGGAATCATACAGCCGCTGATCCAGCGCCAGGTTTCTGCCGTCGTTGGTGATCAGCAGCATATTGTCCTTCTTCGCATCCACCTTGCGGTTGCGCACCTGATCGGCCCGCTCGGAAAGGGACTCAACCAGTTTTTCCTGAATTGCGCTGGGCTTAATGACGATTGCTTGGTAGTTTACCTTCGGCACCGGGAGATCCAGCATATCCGCAGTCTGGATATCCGCCACCTCGCGGAACATGCTCATCAGCTCCGGAAGATTGTAGAATCGGGCAAATCGTGTCTTGGCCCGAAAGCTCTTCCCATCCGGTGAAAGCTCCGTTGCTGTTACCGTTTCGCCAAAGGTGGACGCCCAGGAATCGAAGTTCTGCAAGTCGTGCTGTTTGAGCAGGCCGTACTGCAGATACCGCTGCATGGTGAATAACTCATAAGGTAGGCAATGCCACGCCATACTGACTTGCGCCGGCGGTCTTGGCATAACCCCCTCCAGAACCGTGCTTACACCTCTCAATGTACACGGCTCGCCATCTTTCAAAGTTTAAGCGAATGTACTGCTTCGTAGCATTTGGGGCAGAGAGCCAAAGACTTACGCCGCTTTTGCATCATCAGTACATCAAATACGTTATCTGAATTTAAGTCCTTCAAACGCTTAATATGGTGCATGTACACTTTGACGGGATTTTCGCCACACATCTCACATTTGCCCTTTATCAGGCGACCTGCAAGGCTTGCGGGCTTTATCATTGTTCTGTACTGCGGCATGATATCCACAAATACAGGTGCAACCTTCTTGTTGCGTTTGTAGCCGTCATTGTAAAACTCGCACCGTTTGATTCCACTCTTTGTGTTGTAGTTTGCGCCAAAGTCGCCGTCTTTGCTGCGGTATTTGGTGTACATCTTCATGACGGAAGAATTATACTTAGCCGCCAGTGTTTTAAGACAGCTACCACGCATGATAGAATGGAATTTCCCCAGATTACACACATTGATTGCTAGACGATAGTAGTTATAGAGACCTCTGAGTTCAGAGTTGTATTTGCTGATGATTGCCACATCGTCAAGAGGCATAAGCGCACCTCTGTGGAGTGGTTTCCATATCTCTTTTCCTTTTTCGCCTTTTTTGATTTTTAAAGCTCCGTACTCATGCAGCTTTGCAATCCATTTTTCCTTTGGTACATACAACTGCACTTTTCCATACCATACACGCTGTAACCCTTTTTTTGTTCGCTTAGTATCCTGACTCCGGGACACTCTTATGTCATATCCCAGATACCGCACCATTTCCGACGAATGTGTTATGTGTGTCTTTTCCTCAAACATGGTCAGACGCAGGCTGTTTTGTAAGAATGACCGCACTTGCTCTTTAATTTTTAGAGCATCCTCTTTGGGACCGGATACAGCAATCAGAAAATCATCAGCGTAGCGATTGTATTGAAGCTGTCTATACCCCTCATCCATTTCATCAAGATGGGAAGTAGTCAACATTACTTTCTGTGCTCCTTTGAATGCTTTCAGATTTTCTTCTGTGTGGGCATTTTCCAAGTTCTTTTTAGCTTTTCGGAATGCCCAGCGCACTTTATCATGGTCTTTGTGTACTTTGCGGCATCTTGAACTTCCTTTGTCATAGTCCAGCTTCAAGCTCTGTATGAACACATCCAGTTCATTTAGATAGATGTTTGCCAGGATAGGGCTTACCCCGGAGCCTTGCGGTGAGCCGGAGTATGTGGAATGATATGACCATTGCTCCATATACCCAGCCCTCAGAAACTTCCACATCAGGGATAGAAATGCTTCATCCTCAATGCGTCTTCTCAAGAGCTCGACGGTGATATGGTGGTCAAAGCTGTCGAAGCAAGCTTTAATGTCGCCCTCAATGACCCATTTTGCACCAGTGAACAGCGTTGTGATTTCGCTTAATGCCGTATGGCAGCTTCTGTTCGGTCTGAAACCGTGAGAATATTCACAGAAGGTCGGCTCATAGATTGCTTCTAAAATCATGCGGACGACTTCTTGAATCAGTTTGTCGTCCGTTGACGGTATACCCAGAGGGCGTTTTTTACTGCTGTTTTTCTTGGCAATATATACACGCCTTGCCGGGTTCGGCTGATACGAGTGATCGCGCAGCTTTGCAATGACATTTTCAATGCGCTCCATACTCATACCATCCAGTGTGTTTCCATCTGTACCTGCCGTCATGCTGCCCTGTGAGGTAGCAATATTCTGGTAGGCAAGCAGATAGAATTCGGGGTTGTACAGGTTGCGGTATAATCGTTCAAACCTGTACGATTTGTTTTTTGCATGTTCACTTAAACTTTTCAATACATTTTCGGGACTTCTCATGATGCCTCACGCACCTTTCCTTTTTGATTGTATTGAAGAAAGACTGTCTCCCTTCGCCATGTGGACGGCTTTCCCGTCCTCTACTACTACGGAAACTCTGTTGCCATAGTGAATATTCAAGGCCGCTTTTTTCATAGCGCCTATAGCCAGCAATCTGGCACTTCACCTAAGGCAATCCCCGTTTAGAACTGTAATAACATAAGCCTGTTATGATTTCGGATGTGACGTTCGTCGTTTTCCACTATCCTGTGGCTGATTTACTTTGGGTATCATGTGGATACGCATGGCAGACTCATATCCGCCAAAGTACATGCGAGTATAACTTCCGTACGCATGGAGCAACATTTTGCCCAATCTCCGACTGTCCTTCAGGCAGTTTAGCTTTCATCCTTGTTCATAACTTTTCGTCACTACCACGCAAACACCTTGGAAGTTTCGGTGTTCCGTGTCCTCTGACATGCTACACTCCCCGTCAGGTTTCCCTTTTCGGATAAGTCAGGTGACGATAGGGTGCAATCAAATTGCATTGATACCTTGCCCTATTACTTGCTCAAGGTAAGATTATTACAGCCCCTTACGGGCGCACCACCATGCTGTTAGAGATCGGTGTACCAGTGGCAAAAATAGCGCCATGGGCATCTGTCAGCTCATCCAGGTATTCGCACTTCATAAACAGATCGCTGGATTTCTGCGCTTCGGTCTGAGCAATGCCGGCAACATTCCGCATTTTTGTGAAGAGGAACATATTTTTATAGTAGTGTGCCTCATCCACAAACAGCCGGTCGATACCAAGCTCTTCAAACGTGATGAGGTCGTCCTTGCGGCACTGGTCGTTTAGCTTCTTCAGCTTTATCTGGAGGCTCTTTTTTGTCTTGGCCATCTGCTTAATGGTGAAATTTTCAGCGCGGCTGCTCTTCGCATCGACAATGCCCAAGGTGATTTCGTCGATCTGATTATCGATGGATCGCTTCTGTCGTTCAAAGCTCAGGGGAATCTTCTCAAATTGGCTGTGGCCGATAATGATGGCGTCGTAATCGCCGGTGGCGATGCGGCCGCAGAACTTTTTCCGGTTCTGCGTTTCAAAATCCTTCCGAGTGGCCACCAGAATATTCGCTGCGGGATAGAGCTGCAGAAACTCCGAGGCCCACTGCTCTGTGAGGTGATTGGGCACCACAAACAGAGATTTCTGGCACAGGCCCAGGCGCTTGGTTTCCATCGCAGCCGCAACCATTTCATAGGTCTTGCCGGCACCCACCACATGGGCCAGCAGCGTGTTGCCGCCGTAGAGGATATGGGCAATAGCGTTCACCTGATGGGGCCGCAGCAAAATTTCGGGATTCATGCCCGGAAACTGCAGGTGGCTCCCGTCATACTGGCGGGGCCTGGTGCTGTTAAACGTCTCGTTGTAGAGCTTACACAGCTGCTCCCGCCGGGGTTGGTCCTGCCAGATCCACTCGGTAAACGCCGTCTTGATCAGATCCTGCTTCTGCTGCGCAATGGTCGTTCTCTTTTTGTTTAGGATCGGCTTTCGGTTTCCATCGCCATCTTCGATGTAGTCGTAGACCCGGGCGTCGCGCAGGTTCAGCGTCTCCTCAATGATCTTATATGCGTTTATGTACTTGGTTCCGTAGGTGCTATTGGCCTTGATATTGCCGTCATCACTGTTTTTTCCCTCTACTGTCCAGCTCGTGGTATAGGGTGAATAATGAACTTTGATGTTTTTAGCGGCGTTTTTACCGGGAGCTAATAGGAAAAAGATGAAGTCTTTTGAAATGTCCACCGGGAGCCAGGCTGCGCCCAGACGAACGCTGATCTCGCTGGCTTTCAGGGGCGTGGGCTGCACGGCTTCGAGCGCTTTCACGTTGGGTACGTAACTATTGTTGGCCTCTGCCGCCAACCTGGCCTGTTCCAGCTTCTCCCGAACGTTTCCGGACAGATACTCGTCAGCCGGCACGAAGTGTGGTGCGGATTCGGTATCCGGCTCGGGGAGACGAAAAATGACGCCAGCCAAATCGCATTCAATCTGCTTTTCAGTTTTACCGGTAAGAGTGGCCATATAACCCATATCCACCCCCGCCTTTTCTGCCAGGGAGACAGCCAGGGCTTCCGCAGCGGTGTCCACGGTGGTGATGACGGTGCGCTGCCGGATGGTGCGCTTGGTGAACATGTCGGCCTTGCGCGCCAGATTTCCGTCCTCATCCAGCACCTCCAAGGCACAGAGCAGGCAATACGAGGAATCATCTGAGAATGCCAGTTTGTTACCCCGGCTGTTCAATAGACCGTATTTTTTGGTGTAGGCATCATACATGGAATTAAGCTGTTGCTGTTCCTTCTGAATGGCATCGTCGGAGTAATCCTCCGTTTGGTACTCGATCAGGGTGCGAACGCAATCCCGTAAGGCGATCATGCCCTTGATCCGGTTCTCTGCCATCGCGGAGACCGATACAGGCTTCATGCGGCTGTTTTCCCGGTAATAGAGCTGATCGTCTACCAGGGCATAGGAGAAATTCCGCACTGACGGATCTGCCGGCAGCGAACGGTCTTCCGTCTCCTCTGGGTTGATCTCCGCTGCTTCAGTGATCTGCCCGTGGATATTGGCAATGGCTGCCTGCAATAGCGCGGACAGCTCCACGCCGACATGTGGCTTGCAGGTGGAGTCAGGGCCGAACTGCGTGCTTTCTATCACCATTTCACCCAGGATCATCTCCGGATGGTCGATGAAGTAACGGTTCATTTTGATGCCGTTGGCATCAAAGTCAAGATGCACCCAGTCCGGCTCTTCAACCGTCATCCGGTCACGTTTCTGCAGAAACATAATATCCGATGTGACCTCCGTACCGGCGTTTGCCCGGAATGTGTTGTTGGGCAGGCGAATAGCTCCCAGCAGCTCCGCCCGCTGGGCGAGGTAGCGGCGCACGGACGGATTTTCTTTGTCCATGGTTCCCTTAGAGGTGATGAATAGCACCAGGCCACCGGGTCGGACCTTATCCAGCGCCTTGGCGAAGAAATAATCGTGGATCAGGAAATTGTACTTGTCATAGCGCTTATCCAGCACTTTGAATTGTCCGAAGGGAACATTCCCGATGGCGACATCAAAGAAGCTGTCCTGAAAGTCCGCAGATTCAAAGCCCTGGATGGCAATGCGATTCTTGGGATACAGCAGTTGGGCGATTTGGCCCGTGATGCTGTCTAGCTCCACACCGTAAAAACGACTGCCGGACATGCTCTCCGGCAGCATCCCCATGAAGTTGCCAATTCCGCAACCGGGATCGATGATGTTTCCCTGACGGAAACCCAGCTGCTCCAGCGCCTGATACATGGCCCGGATTACTACCGGACTGGTATAGAAGGCAGTGAGTGTGGATTCCTTCGCGGATTCGTATTCCTCCGGAGAAAGCAGCGTTTTCAGTTTCCGGGCTTCATCGGTCCAGGAGGAATTGGCAGTTTCAAACGCCTGTGGAATGCCGCCCCAGCCCACATAACGGGAAAGAGTTTCCTGCTCACCGTTGAGTGCCCGTCGGCCCGCCTGATTAATGACCTGCAGCGTTTTAATTGCTTCGACGTTGTAGGTGTACTTGGCTTTCGGCCCAGCCTCACCCAGACGATCATCCGTGATACGGAAATTCTCCGCCGCAATCTCCGGAAAGTTTGTGGTGGGTGCCGCAGCTGGCTGATCTTCCCGGGAGAGTCGCTCCACATCTGACGTCACCGTTCGGATAAGTGAACTGTTATTCAGTGCCTCAGAATCGACTACCTGTCCGTTTTCAATGCCGACCTGCCGAAGATGTTCTCGAATGACGGTGGGATCAACGTCCTCGAAAGTGTCCTCGGCGTTCTGAGTATCCTCGTCTCGCTCCTCTTGCCACTGTTGTTCATCCTCTGTGAAATATGTTCCCTCTGTAATCAGCAGCCTCACGCGCCGCTCAAGGGCATTCCAGGACAGCTGAAAATCCTGTGCGTCGGAACCATAGTGCCGCAGCTTCATTCCGCTGCCAGGCTGATAATCCACAAAACCGCTGGAGCCGTCCGCATACGTGTGACTGTGGCCATACCAACCGTACTCTTCTTTCAGGAAGTCCGCAGCGCCTTTCCGCTCCGGATGATGGGGATACAGCTCGTAGATACGTCGCTTGCCGTCCCCTGTGCCGGTTCCTTTGCGCAGCTCCGTGTCAATCTCTTCCCAGGGGATAGAAGAAGCGGAGGGCTGTTCGCTCTCCGCTTCTTTTGCATATTCAGTTGCCGCGTCGGAAAAAAAGGTCAGTTGATCAGTTCGCTCAGCATGATCTCCTCCGCGCTGTGCTTGTAATTGTTCATCAGGCCCACCCAGCGCATCTGATCCCGGGCCTTCAGCTCCTCGTTCGTCCCATCCTTCTCCGCCATTGACTTTACGATCCGTTCGATCCGCTCGTTGGCCGTCCGGTCGATCTCCTGCGCCTGGGCGCTGAGTTTCCCCTCCACGATCAGGCTGCTGTAGATCCCTGGATGCTGTTTCTTCATATTGTCCACCCACATCCTTCCGTAGAGGCCCACCGGCTGTGATTCCTCCGAGGGAACGGTCAGGTCGGGAATCATTACGTCCCCTTCCTGATGATAGGTCATGCCCAGCTCTTCCGCAATTGTCATGTTCATTCCGCCTTTCTGTATGTTTCAGTACCTCTTCCGTGCTCCGCAGGATCTGATCCGACGCAAGGCTGACGCAGCAACCCAGGATATTCACGGTCGCCGGCGTCGAAAAATCTGTCAAATACGGGAAGTCCTCGTCAGTGATATATTCGTCCGCATCCAGACCAAATCTGGAGAGGATTGCATAGGCTGTACTTTGCGCCGCCGTCTGACGAAAGCGCAGGCGGAGGTTGATCTCGTCCAGTTCCTCCAGGAAGCTGATTTCTTTCTTCTCCTGTAAATCAGGTAGAAAGTCACCAAGGGCCTGCTCTGTGGCATCCTTAGCGGCATCGCACAGATATTCCGCGAACGAAGGCATGGGGCTGCCCACAATGCTGTATACGGCATTGAGATTCGCTATGACGGCTTCTTGGTATGGCCCAACCTGCCATGGCTGCGGCAGCCGGCTATCCCGTCGCCTGGGGTATGTATCCGACACATCGAAAACATAGCGCAGCTTGCCGGTCGTTACCGGCAGTAGTGCAATGCCGTGGCTGCCTCGTTGAATTCCACGATACATCCGCTTATTCCAGATGTCAATGGGAGCGACCGCCGTGGCGTCGGGACGCTGTGCGTAGATCATGAGTTGATCGTGGTAGGGGTATTTATACAGGCGGCCCGTCAATCGCAGGAAGTCCTTCCAGGTACGGATGCTGGATACGATTTTTATGGCTGCCTTCCCCGAAAGAAATTGATAATACTGTAGCTTGTCCTGATCTGTCACGCGAAGCGCTTCCTTTCACATGTTCTTACTGATGAGACTCAAAATACAGCTTTAGAGCCGCCACAATGGTATCCTGCACCTCCTTTTCTGTGGCGGTAGGTGAAAACCAATGCCGGATCGGCTTCATACTGACGCTGACTTTTTTCAGCGGCTTAACAGGAGGGGAAAGAAACTCGCTTTCCAGCTTTTCTACTGTCAACACATCGGCGTTTTCCAACTCCCGGAGCCGGTCCGCCGTGTGCTGGTCTACGCACAGCTTCCGATCGCCGAAGAAAAAGTTATCCACAAGCTGCTGACTTTCACGAACAAGGTAGCTCAAAGTCTCACCTGTTGTGAAACCGATCTGCTTGTCGTCAACTCTGTCCAGAAGCGCTGGGATTAGGTTGGTCAGCCGGATATACCGTTGTATCTGATTTCTGCTTTCACCAGCCTGCTCGGCCATCATTTCATCCGCTCGCAACCTTGTCCCAGATTGGGACGATGTTAAGTCTGTTCGTGCTCCCTGATGTTTTAACGTCTCCATCTGCATTCGATAGGCAAACGCCTTTTCAGATGGTAGGAGATCCTGCCGTTGCTGCAGGTTGGTTGACAGCATTTGCAGCAGCGCTTCATCATCGGTGAGTTGACGAACAACGCAGGGAAGCACGGTATATCCGGCTTCCCTCGCTGCTGTGCGGCGATTATGGCCGGAGACGATTTCGTATTGAAACTCACCGATGGGCCGAACGATGAGGGGCTGAATGATACCGCGTTCAATAATATCCTGCCGCAGAGCCTCAAGCCGTTCTGCTGTGTAGGGCTTGAAGGGATGCTTTTCCGGAGGAAAGTCTCTCAAAATTTCAACGGGTAGTTCCTTCAGCTCGTCCCCAGCATCCAGTTTCATGGAGGGCTTGGGCTGCTGAAGCTGCTGGGCGAACGCCGGCTGCAGCGTCCCATTGAACAGCTCATCCAGAGCATTGCTCATTTCATCGTCTCCCTCACGTAAGTATCGATCACATCCCGGACACGCTGCTGCAGCACCATGTCATTCACCAGCTTTTTCAGCACCTTGGCGGGGTAATCCACCTGAAACTTAATGTTCTGCAGCTTGGGAGCAGGGGATTTCTTGCTTTTTCCGAAGATGCGAAGAATCTTTTCCTCATCCAGATCCGAGGCAAAATCTTTCAACTCCTGACTTTGGCTGCGGGTGACTTTCTTAATGCCATACTCCGCCATGATATGGAGGAGGAGTGTCTGAGCATCAGGGGAGAGGAAAGAAATGCTGACACCTGCGGTAAATGGGACATCCTCCTGATCTACCATATCCAGCAGAGGAGGGAGGAGGTGTGTTAAGCGGATGTAGCGTCGTATGGTATCACCGCTTTCTCCGCTCTGATGCCCCAGTTGATCTGCACTTTCTAACTTCCCCGCAACTTGCGTGGAAGTTAAATCCACTCTTTTTCCCTGCTGCTTTATTGTGTCAAGCCGCATCTTATAGGCAAACGCCTTTTCAGAATGTAACAGGTGATCCCGCTGGTACAGGTTACTGTCCACCAGGATCAATTTTGCCTCTTCATCGCTGGCTTGGATGATATTAGCAGGTATTGTCTTTTTCCCGGCCAGCTTAGATGCTTCAACACGGTTATGGCCTACAAGCACCTGATAGCGGTTGGGCTCAAAGGGGGAGGTACGCAGCGTGATCGGAGAAATCACTCCATTCTGACGGATATTCTCGGCCAAATCCTCCAGCTTTTCTTTAGAGTACGGCTTGAACGGTTGAGAAGTATGCTCGGCGTCATGCCAGGGGTCAATCAGCTCCAGGTTGATTTCTTTTGAAGCGTGGCCGCCCTTATAAGGACCGGGTTTAAACATGGAATCAAAGAAGCCGGAGGGGTCTGAAACCTCTTCCGGCATTTTTCCAGTACCGTCTATGGCACCGGACTCTTTCATTTTTCTTAGCGTTTCATTTTTTATCGGCATCTTGCCATGACCTCCTTTGCTACTTCAATATATAGGTTACCCAGGCGGCTGTCTTTCATCTGCACGGTGCTGCGCTGTTCACTGGCCGCTTTGGCGGCATCGGACAGCATCGGCAGAACCGTCTGATAGACGGTATCCGCAAACGTCTGCCGAAGATCGGCTTCTATCTCCCGGGTGAGCTTGCGACGGTAATCTGCCTTGGTAATCAATATACCATTCACGCGTAATCTAGGGTTTACGGTTTTAGTACGCTCGAATGATGCCCACAGATCGCCCAGCGCGTCCACAGCGTATTGCTCCGGCTCCACCGGCACGATGAGTTCATCGCTGGCAGCCAGCGCGTTGACCGAAAGCAAATCCAACGAAGGGCGGCAGTCAATGAGTATATAATCATATCGCTGGAAGTAATCGCGATGTAGGATGGTTGAGAGAGTCCTCAAGCTATCATTGCTTGTAGCAAGTATTGTGGGGGCAGAAGCCAGCATGGGGGATGCCGGAATATAATCCAGTCCTTCCACCTTGTTTCGAAAAATGTATTGGCTTGGGTCGTAGTCCAGCTGGGAGGCCTCGTTATAAATCAGATCGGCAATAGAGCGATTGTGATGGTCTTCGGACTGTATCGTCTTTGTCAAATTTCTTTGGCTATCTAGGTCGATCAAAACGACCTTCTGATTCAACTTCGCTAGGGCTGCACCGAGGCTGACGGTAGAAGTTGTTTTCCCGACGCCTCCTTTTTGATTAATCAGCGCAACGATTTTCATAATTTTTCCTCCTATAGTAATCTATATTTCAAACACCTGTTACAGTGCTGGAAACCAATGAAGGCTTGAATGGTTATAATCGAATGGCTATATATAAAACCCGCCAACTGATGGCATGTCAGCTGGCGGGCAGAGGAAAAGGGGGATCGTTGCAAGAACCCCCATGGTCCGGGGAGTCGGAATTGAGCCGACTTTTACCCTGTCATAGGCCCGGGTGTATAAACCGATAAAGTCTACAGTGCTTTTTCGCAAATAATAAGGAGGCTTTTGTAGACCATGCATAAATTGGAACAAGAAACACATTTAGAAAATTTACTACAGCAACTGCAGTCTTACCCTGGCATTCAAATTAGTTTTACAACAACTGCAGAAAAGCCAGAACTATTTGAAGATTGGGCTAATCATTGTGTTTTCGGTAAAATGAAAGTATCGCAAAAGGTCTCGAAAAAGTTAGCACCCCAGATGGCATAAAAAGTGAGCCATTGTCAGCACCTGAAATAACCGCTACCATTAGTTTGTTAAGGACTAAGGAGG
>Ga0183097_10708_pt1 | contig 44342 bp, 43 predicted proteins | sample BioMet8_FD_128883 | JGI IMG/M metagenome (GOLD analysis project Ga0183097, IMG submission 128883) | Microbial communities from bioreactor (seeded with sewage sludge) at Lawrence Berkeley National Lab, California, USA - Biofuel... | ecosystem: Engineered > Bioreactor > Anaerobic > Unclassified ... | reverse complement strand
GTGTAACTGTCTTCCGAGAAAAATTCTGGGATACCGAACCCCGGATGAAGTCTTTGAAGATGAACTTGACCAAATCTACAAGACGACTGCCTAGTGGAGGGTGTCCAACTTGTTATTGCAATTTGTGAAAAAAATAAATTGCATAAAAATATTATTGTATATAATAATGGAGGATTTAAAATGAAAACTATATTATTTGTAAATGCCTGTATGCGTGAAAGAGGAGAATCAAGAACACTTGAACTGTTTGATTCTTTTATTGAAAGTTATATGCAAAAACACAGTGATGTTAAACTTATTGAAGAGAAACTTTATAAAATGAACTTAAAACCGCTTTCAAAATTTGATATTGAAAGGCGTGACTCATTTATTTCAAAAAGCGATTATTCTGATAAAATGTTTAATTTGGCACATAATTTTTATCAGGCAGATAAAATAATAATTGCAGCACCTTATTGGGATTTGTCTTTTCCGTCTATTCTTAAGGTTTATGTGGAAAATATTTGCGTAAATGGTATCACATTTTGCTACACCGAAAACGGCCCTAAAGGACTTTGCAAATTCACTGACTTGATGTATATTACAACATCAGGAGGATTTATAGCGGAAAACGATTTTGGAAAAGATTATATAAATGGAATTGCAAAATTCTTGGGAAATGGAAATTTTATGGATTTCTCCGCTCAAGGACTTGATATTTTTGATATTGACGAAAAAAATGTTATGCACAAAGCTTGCAGTGATATTGCACGTCTTGCAGATGGTTTTTAAATAATTTATGCTTAATGAAAATTATTTTTTATTGTTTGACCTTAAAAACTTTGGAAGAGGAATATTTCCTGCAATAAATGCCGCAATAATCATCCATGGAATTGTTCTAAACGGCAAGCACAACAGCAACAGCATAGTTACCGTAAGAGGCTTTCTCATTGCAGTTGCAAGGATTGTGGCGGTAATAATTGCAATGGTAAGGCTTGGCGTTGTATGCAGTAAAAGCGCAATGCCATATCCTATTGAAACACCCGAAAAAATAACAGGGAAAAAATGTCCGCCACGCCAACCGGAATAAATGCAAAAATTTGTAATGAAAAGTTTTATTACGCCTATAGCAATAAGAAAAATAGGCGCATAGGTTCTGTATGATAATAAAAGTGTTGACATTTGTTCTTCGCCGGAAAACATTGTGAGAGGAAACAGAGTTCCTATTATGCCGAGAATTATTCCTCCGAGAACTGTTCCAATGAATGAAAGCCATTTTTTTGCAGATAATTTTTTGAATAATATTATGCATATTTTGTTAAAAATAAGATATATATAACCAAATAAAATTCCTATAACTATTGTTGGTATTCCTAATATGCGGTCATAATTTGAAACAGTTTCTGCACCTATTCTTGGAAGTGACATTGCATTTCCTAAAAACTGTCCCAAAACATAGTAAATACCAATACCACCTATAATTGCAAAAATTTTGGCAAAAAGCTTTGCAGGTTTTGAAAAAATAATTTCGGAGTTTTCATCAGACGGATTTTCTGCATATTCCGAAATTCCGAAAAGCGGTGCCGAAAACAAAACGCCTAAACCGGCACTGATACCTATTGATGTAAATTCTGAAAGAGTTTCTCCGGCAAGCTTTAGTCTGTCACCTACCCAGTAACAAAGTCCTACGATAATTCCTGTCATTCCTGCTTCAGGACCAATACTTCCTCCAAAAATAAGCGGAAGAAGTGCGGCGACAGTTACGATCATAATATTATCATAGCGGTAGTGTTTTTCTTTTTTTACTTTTGATATTACATCTTCAAGAAGTTCGGGATATTGCCCGAATTTAAGTCGAAAAAGACCTATTATAATGCCGCCTGTTGTGCAAATTAAAATTGTAAAAAACGGAATGTTTAATTTACTCGGAATATAATCCCATAAAAATAATGTTGCATATGAAAGTATTTTTAAAAAAGACCATACAAATGTACCTACAAAAATGCCGAGAATCATAGCATAAAATGAAAAAATTGCTTCGGCTTTAAAATTTGTTTTATTGTTTTGCATATTATTTCTCCGTAATTTCTTCCGATTTTATAAACATAAGTGCAAGAATTACCAACAGTCCAAATGCACAAAAAATAATTGATTTTTGATTTAAAGCTTTAGTGACAAATGAACTGATTGCTGCTCCAACAATAAAGAAAAATACTATTCCATAATATTTAAGACTGTTTAACAGCATATTTTTGTCTTTTGCAGAGCGATAATGAATGATACATTCGGTTGCACTTCTCAGATTGCCTGTGCACATAGTGGTTGCACAAGTAATTCCATTGATTTTTCTGAAGCTTTGTACCTGAAGTGAGCAAACAAATGATATTGAAACATTTGCTACCATATCAAAAATGTATGAATTACTGTTGTTGGTTGGCAAAAACGAAACAGCAATAACTATTAAAAATTCAAGAAAAATTATGTATTGACGCCAGTGTATGTGTTTTGAGTTGCCTACTTTTCTGACAAATTCCGAAACAAAAACCCCTACAATAAATGCCGCAATAGGAGCAAGATATGACAGTGCTTTTGAAAAATTTCCTGCTGAAAGATTTATGCCGAGCAAAACAATATTTCCTGTTTGTGCATTTGCAAAAACTCCGCCTCTTGAAATGTATGTGTAAGCGTCAAGATAACCGCCGATTACTGCAAGAAGCGCACCTACAAAATAACTTTCTGACATTTGTAATTTTGAATTTCTTTGTTTCATTGAAATCACCTCAAAATACTTTACAATTTAATCATAACATTTAAAACACTTTTCTTCAACAGTCATCTTTATATTTACTTAATATAAGTTTTATAAATATGTTTATAAATAATTTTTAAAAAGTTATTGAAAATTCCAACTAATATTATAAACAAGGATCGTGTAATCAGCCGGATTAACACCTGTTTGCCATTCAAGGCACTCCGGATGCTCGAAAGCATATGCTACCGTGCTCTTACTGGCTCCATTTCTGGATTTCCGCAGGCCATGTATCTCTTGCTACTCGAAGCGGTGCCACGACCAGCACCCGGCTGACCTCGAAGCTGTCAAACAGGAGGTCGAACACGGCAGTCAGGCTGATGACCGTTTTTCCAAGACCCATGTCCAGCAGGACGGCCGCGACGGGATGCTTTTCGATATAGCGAATGGCATAAGCCTGATAATCATGTGGTATGAAGTTCATTCAGCATCCCTCCAATCTGTTCTGTGCTGTCGATAACGTAAACCTTGAATCCCAGCTTCCGAAGGAGCCGGTGTCTTGCCTCTTGAAGAGGGCGGGGTTTCTTTCCCGGCGCTTTGAGTTCGGCAAAAGCAATGATCCCTCCCGGAAGAAGGACAAGCCTGTCCGGCATCCCGTCAAAGCCGGGAGAGACAAACTTGGGTGCTATGCCACCCATTGATTTCACTGTATTTACAAGCTTTTTCTCGATCGTCTTCTCATCTATCTGCATCTCGAATCATCTCCTTTGACTGGACAAAGGGGACAAAAGGACAGCTTTTTCCTATATTTACCTACGCGCGTGTTCGCAGGTGCCTTTGTGGCTCCCTTATTCTGTTTTCCTGAATTAAATAAAGGGGAAAAGTTGTCCTTGTCCATGTGGCTCGGGAAAGAAATATAAGAATTGCTGCGGTAGGTCCTTATAGTATAAGGGTTTGCGAGGGGTCGAAAAGGTCAAAATGTGGCCAAAAATTGCGATTGGCCACAAATTGGCCACAAAAAATTGGTAATTTTGACAACTTCCCTCTAAAATGCCTTATTTTACAAGGAAAAATCATGTGGCCAAAAATGATATTTATGACACAAAAACTCCAAAAAGGAGTTTTTTTCGTTTACTAGAATAGGAGAACTTATGGGAGTAAACGTAAGAAAACGTGGGAAATACTGGCAGTATCGTGTTGAACTGGCACCAGTAGATGGAGTGAGGAAATATTTAGCAAGGAGCGGATTTGCCACAAAAAAAGAATGCCAAATAGAAGGAGTAAAAGCACTAGAAAAATATACCTATACTGGAGTGCCATATAAAGTATCTGACATATCATATGCCGATTTCTTAGATAAGTGGGTAAAAGACTATGCTGAGATTAATTTAAAGTATCATACTATTATGACTTATAAGAATGTTATTAAGAATCATTTAAAGCCAAACCTAGGTAATTATAAGTTAGTACAACTTAATTCTTATATCTTAAATGAATTCATGACAAAGCTATATGTTAATAATTCATATTCAAAATGGTATATGAGAGGAATATTAAAAATACTTAAGAGTTCATTTAGATATGCTTGTGATGATCTAAACTATATTCCATATAATCCAGCTTTAAAAGTACATGTTCCTAAGTATGATATTCCACCTAAAGATCCAGCACATATCTTTACTAAAGAAGAAATAGAAAGAATCTTAGATAGATTTAAAGATTCACCATCTATTTATTACTCATTGATGACAGCATATTTTACAGGATTAAGATTAGGAGAAGTGTATGGTTTAACTTGGGATAATATCGATTTTGAAAATAAAACATTAACAGTTAATAAGAATTTAGTTAAAAAGCTTCAAGAAGGAACTAAAGAAAATAATAGACATAGTAAAGGTGGAAGTACATGTGCTTGGTACTTAGGTACTTGTAAGACTGAAACAAGTTATAGAACAATACCAATAGGAGATAGATTAGTTAAAGGATTAAAAGAGTTAAAAAGAATTCAAGAAATAAATAAAAAGCAATATGGAGATAGTTATATCAAACACTATGTTAAGGAGGTGAGAAATAGATTTACTAATAAACCAGAGAAAAAGATAGTAAGTGCTACGAGTGAATTGAAAGTAGCATATCCAGAATGTGATTTTATCTTTGTTAAAGAAAATGGATATTTCTTAGGGACTGATCAAAGTAAGTATTGTATGAAAGTAATACATTATGAATTAGGTATTGATTGTAGGTTCCATGACTTTAGAGATACACATGCTACTAGACTAATTGAATCTGGTGCTGACATAAAAGCAGTATCAAAAAGATTAGGACATTCAACTATAATGACAACATATAATATCTATGTTAGAGTTACAAATAAAATGGAGACTGACACAGTAAAAAGATTTGAAGATTATTCAAGTATAGTAGATATTCCTAAGACAACAGACAAACCTTATATTAATGATTAACAGAATAAAAGATAAAATTATTTAATTAATTTTATCTTTTATATGCTTTTGCTACTTTTGGCATTTCAATATTCCCTATAGGATCACCAACATATTGATCATCGAAAAGAAATAAACCTGCTTGGACATCAATCATATAATAATTTCCATCTAACCAAACAATATTCCAAGCATGTTCTAGTTTGTTAGACGTTACATAGAGAACGTATATATTTGCTTTTCTTGCTAACATGTAAAATCCTTTTGCAAATCCAGTACAAACAGCTTTTTCATATACTAAGGCACCATATGCACTTGAGTCTAAAACAGATTTTTCATATCTTTCTTTTGTTAATGATTGTGAATCTTCAATTATACTAGTTACAGGGGATAATTGGTTACCAGAATCAAATTTTGTATGATTTATCATATAATTATAAATTTTATAAAGTTTATCATAATCAGAATCATTTTCGTCAATGATTTCTGCTATTATTTTATCTGCTTTTTCGTTAGCTTCTTTTAAACGTTGAACTTCTAAGTCGTAATTCAAATTAATTTCATGTGTAACTAATATTTTATTTGTAGTTTTTGTTCCTATAACTCCTCCTCCACTATATGGTATTGTGTTTTCTACGGAATTATATATCTTGCGAGAGTTTGGATTATTAAACATATACAATTTTAAAACTAAATCAACTTCATCTATATTTTTTTCTTCATCTAATTCATATGTATCATTTATATCAATCTCTGTTTTATCAAGAATATCATAAAGCTTTTTTTGCCAATTATTTAATTTTGAATATCCATATGGATATTCTGGCTTTGAGTAATATTCCTTTTTTATTAAAGTCTTTTTTTCAATTTGATTTATTTGATAAAAAGCAAATAGAGAAGATAAAATTAATACTAGAGCAATGATGGCATAAATAATATTTTTTTTCATACTCTCACCATATTAAGTATATCATGACATTGTATATATTCCAATCAAATACAAATTTCAATCATATTAATATATACTATTGCATAAACATAATTTATATGATATAAGTAAGTTGAGAATACAATGACTTTTTGTAATATGCTTGACTTGATATTTAATCTAGAAAAAAGGGTGATGCTAAAAAATAGTTTAAAAGCTACTTGTTTTTTGCATAAGTATGCTAATAAGCATATAAAAAATTGAGGGAGATTTATGTTAAATAAAAAAATTATAAATAGTATTATTCTATTTACTTTTATACTTTTTTCTCTACTTTTTTGTACTATCAAAGTATATGCTTTAGATAACACATATGCTTTAGATTTTAATGTTATTAGCTCAGAAAAAGAAATAATTTCAGAAAGAGATGAGTATACAAAAAAGTATACAAATGATGATGGTAGTACAACGGCCGAAGTTTATGCTTTTCCTATTCATTACAAAGATGAAAATGGCAATTGGAAAGATATAAATAATTTATTAAAATTAAACGATAATTATTATACGAATGAAGATAATCCATTAAAAATTATTTTGTCTAAAAGTTCTTCAGATGAGAAAATCGTTTCTATTATTGATGGTGATTATGAAATGTCATGGAATATTGTTAATATCATGACTGTAGATGCTAAAATAAACAATACATCAAAAAATTCAAATTTAGATAAATTAACATCAGAGGCAACATATTCGAATGTGTTTAAAAACACTTCTTTAAAATATACGCTGTCATCTTATTCATTAATGGAGGAAACGATTTTTACAGATGTACCAGAATATGAGAATATTATTTACAATGTCAAATGTAAAAATCTAAAGGCAAAGTTAGTTAATAAAGAAATCATTTTTTATAGTAATGATGCTAATGAAAAAGAAATATTCAAGTTTTCTACACCATATATGTACGATAGTGCAACAAAACCACAAATTGACATGAATATTGAAGTTTCGCTTGAAGAATCTTCAGATGGATATATAGTAACTCATAAATTGGATATGGATTGGTTAAAAAGCAAAGATAGAATTTATCCAGTTATTTTAGATCCAACGGTAACTTCTTATCAACATTATTCAAATATTGAAGATACACATACAAATTCAAACAATCCAAACACTAATTATGTTAATAACCCATATTTACAAATTGGTAAAATAAATGGTGATAATTATATTTATGTAAAAATAACTAATTTACCAAATATTCCAGCTGGTGCTACAATAAATAATGCAAGCTTAGGGCTATATTTAAATTATGGTTCTTCAACGTGGGGAGCACTATCAATATATGAACTTAGAAATCAAATGGATTCATATGGTTTGACATGGAATAACCAATGGACATTAGTTAATAATTCCGGTTATTTATCCAGTGGGATATATCCAAGTTATACTGGTGGTTATTACAAGTATAACATTGATGTCACATCAACATATCAAAAATGGTATAATGGCCAATTAGGAAATTATGGCTTTATGCTTAGATATCAAGATTTAAATTATAATGATTGTAATTGGATTTACTCCAGCGATAATCTAGGAATAGGAAGTACATATTTGCCTGCAATAACAGTAAATTATACTGGAGGAGTAAATTATTATCGAAACTTGAATTGGTTTTATCCTATTCCATCTAACTATACAAATATAACAAATGGATGGACAGGAAATCATCAAGCAATAGACATATATGTACCAGTTGGACAACCATTGTATGCTCCTCAAAATGGTGTAGTTTCATCTGTATTAACAGTAAGTATGGGATATACAATAGGAAACGCAATTGCAATAAGGACGACAGATCTTGACCAAATAACTAATAATAATCTGGTTGTGAGTTTTGGACACTTAAGTTCTATACTTGTTAGTAATGGTCAAAATGTAACAAAGGGGCAATTGATTGGATATACTGGAATGACTGGGAATCCTTCTGGACCACATATTCATATAGAGGTAAGTAAAAATGGTCAAAATTGGTCTGATCATCTTCCTAGTAGTGCTGGAAATACTCTTGATCCTACACAATTTTGGTTCAATCAATAGCAGGGAGATTTATTATGAATAAAAAGGTAAAATTATTATTAATATTTGCAATTTTGATAATTTTATCCATTGCAATATTTATTGCTTATAAATATTGCAAAAGTAATAATTATACTAATAATAATTCAATAGAAAATGATTTTTCAAGTTCATCTACAATTTCTACATCATCTTCAAGCAATAGTAACGATAATAATAAGCCATTAATTGCTGAGAAAATATATTTTGAAGGAAAAGAGTATGCCTCTTTATCAGATGTACCAGAAGAGGATTTAAATAATCATTTTAAATTATTAGTTAATGTTTTAGTAGGCAAGAGTTATGATACATTTACAGATGAAGATATCAGTCTAGTCGTAGCACATTATTTGTTGAATAGTTATGCGACAGCAACAGATGAACAGGTAAAAGCATTTGTCAAAGATTATTTTAATATAGACAATTATGAATTAAAAACTGGGACTTATCCATTTTATGTAAATGATCAGAGTTATCCAATTACTATAACAAAAGAAGGAAACATTTATAAATCTGATTTAGTAGGTAGAGGGGCTCCAAATCCGTGGAACAGATATGACTATAAAGAGGTTAAAGATAATCAAATTATTATGACTCACAACTATGCATATTTTGATTGGACTGGAACAAAAGTAGTTGAGTTAGTTGGTATTACTAAATTGTATTTAGAATCAAATGGTTCATCATTATATGTTAAAAGAATAGAATATATATCAAAATAAGTATTTTTTAGTATTAAAATTGTAGTAAAAACAGTATTGATTATTATAACATTGATAATTATAATATAATAAAATATAGCAAAGCTATTGATGAGAGAAATAAAAGGATTTATTCCTTTTATTTTTTTTGGAGGAAAACATGATCAAATTAGATGTAGAAAGTAAACTAATTGTTTCACTATTAGAAATATCAACACCATTGCCAAGTAAAATACTTGAAGATAATGATTACAATAAAATGAAAATGGAATTTAAAAAAATAGTACAAACTTTAATTAATAATTATTATCAGCAATTTAGTTATCAAAATTTCTTAAAATACGATATAAATGAAAAACTTGAATTTATAACTATATCAGATCCTGGATATAAGGAAGAATGTTTTGATAAATATGGTAGAATATTAAAAAATGATAATCCAGTTAGCACATATACTAATCAAGATTATAAATATGATATATTATTATGTGAGCAATTACTATATAGAGTGCGTGATTCTTACAACAATTTGGATGAAGTAGAAAAATTTATTATAAAATGTTTTGAATTTAATAATCCACCTAAATATACTGATGAAAGTATAATGGAAGAATTAGGCATATATAAGGATAAATATTATGATTCAAAGAAAAGTGCTTATATTAAAATGGGAATTCAGTTAGGATTAAACATAAAATAAAAGAATGATTTTAAATTTTAAATCATTCTTTTGCAACTATTTTCCTTTGCGTTTTTTCTCTGGCTTCAAAGTTTTATAGTTTTTTGGGGTGCTTTTGTTATCATGTCTTCTTCTGTCTAATTTTCCATTAGAAGTATGTGGTTTTGGACCTGGTTTAATTGCCATAATATTTTCCTCCTTTCAAACATTTTGGAGTACAAGCAACATTCTTAACCTAAATTATTTTTTTTACTATTATCTGGTTTAGAAACAGGCGTTTCTTTACCATTAATTACTTTTACATAATAATCACTATTATATACAGAGTTTGGATTCTTAATTTTATTTACAAATTCTTTATCCGTCATAATATGATTATTACCAGTGTCTTGAAAAAGCATATTTCTTCCACTATCAGTTTCTTTAATAACTTTTATTTTTTTCATATATATCCTCCTTTGAATTTCATTATGTCAATAAAAATTGTATACATTGCATAAATATATTAAAAATGATATTATATTTATACATTAGTAAATTGTTTATTGATGAATTTCGGTTTTGTTGTTGCTTGTACTCGATGTTCTACTATTCTCCAGAATAGTAGATTTTTTTTGCCTAGTATCATATCTAGACATGTATTATTCTAGTTATTAAATAAGTGTTTGTCAACGACTTTCAGCAACATATGTTCGTATATGGCAAAAAAGTTTATTTATGAATATAAAAAAGACTTTTTTAGGACAATCTAGAGAGTTTTTTGTCATGGATGTTTATCATATCAATTGAGATAATGAATATGAAATTGAGAGGCCTCTTGATTCCAAATAAAGAAGGAATTAAGAAATGAATGACGACTACATTATGATCTATGCTATTATTCCAAAAGAGTTATATCAATCAAAAGATTTAAGCGATGGTGATAAGTTAATAGCAGAAAGAATAACAGCACTTTGTAAGAAAGAAGGACATGCTTGGGTAAGTAATGATGCATTAGCAGATATGTATGGTATAAGAAAAAACACTATAACTAAACATATGAGACATTTAAAAGAATATGGTTATATAAGGTGTATGTATAACAACCCAGGCGGAAGAAATTCTAAACGACTAATCTATTTATCCACTAACATATGGGATAATGAGATTGCTAAAGATAACACAAATAGCAATGTAGATATAGGACAGACATCAACATATAATAGTAAGACTAATATTAATAAGAAAGATAAGATTAATAATAGAATTATTTATAATAATAATATAACTAAGAAAGAAGTTTCAGGCCCAATTATTACAGAAGATCCAGATGGTGTTATGGTTTGGAATGGTAAAAGATGTGAAATTGATCCAGCTTCACCAGAAGAGCAAAAAGAGATGGAAGATATGCTTAATGAATGTATAGAAAGTTGTGAATCTAATGAACAATGAAAGATTAATTTATACAGTACCAGAAGTAGCAACTATATTACATTCTAGTCCTAATTATATTTATGAACTAATTAATAGAGGAATATTACCAGCAATTAAACTAGGAAGTTTAAAAGTATTAAAATCAACACTAGAAAAGTTTTTAATTCAAAATGAAGGTAATGATCTATCAGATATAAATAACATAAAGAAAATCTTTATTAAAGAAGAAGGACAAAATAATGGCTAGTGTTAGAGTAATGAAAAGAGGTTTAGTTTATCAGTATCAATTTGAGATAGCTAGAGTAAAAGATAAACGAAAGTACATTAATCAAAGCGGTTTTAAGACAAAAGCAGAAGCTGAAGAAGCGGGTATTAAAGCATATGATGAATATAAGAGTGCAGGACAACCTTTTAAAGAATGCAAGTTATCTTATAGTGACTATTTAGATTACTGGTTAAATAACTATTGCAAAACTAATTTAAAATATAATACAATTCAAACTTATTCTAATTTAATAGATAAATATATTAAGCCAAGAATAGGCAAGTATAAAATAAGTACTATTACTAGTGTTTCAATAAATACATTTATAACAGATTTAGTAAATGAATATAGCTTTTCAAGAGATTATTTTAAGAACATTTTAAAGGTCATTAAGGGCTCATTTAGAGATGCTTGTAATTTATACGGATTTATCAAATATAATCCAGCATTAACGATAAGACTACCAAAAATAGATAGAGTTGAGGAAGATGCTAAACATCTTTACACAAAAGATGAGATAGATAAGATATTGAATAGATTTAAAGATGATGCAACATTTACTTGTGCCTTTCTAACATCTTGCTTTACCGGTATGAGAACAGGAGAAGTATTTTCATTAACTTGGGATAACATAGATTTAGATAATGGAATTATTTATGTTAAACATAATTGCTATGATAAACCAAAAGATAAAGATGGTAGATGGTATATTGGCACCACTAAAACAATTACTGGAACTAGAAAAATATTTATCAGCAACATTTTAAAACAAGCATTAATTAATTATAAAAATAGACAAAATGAATTAAAGAAACTATATGGTAAAGATTATAAATATTATCATTTAGAAGATGTAAAAAATGAATATGGAAAAGTAATAGAAGAGAAAATTGTACTTAATAAGAATAACCTAGAATATCAAAATATTGATTTAGTTTTTGTAAGGGATGATGGAACTTATAGTGGAACAGATCTTATTAGATATCCTTTTAGAATAATTCATAGTGAGCTAGGAATAAGTAAATGTAGATTCTATGACCTAAGAGGATCATATGCGACTAAAATATTAACTAATGGAACAGAACTAAGAGATGTAGCAGATTTATTAGGACACAGGAATGTAGAAACAACAGAAAACTATTATATAACGAGTACTGATGATGCTAAGAAAAATGCTGTTAATTCTTTTGATCAGGTAATTAATACTGATACCATAAGTCAAATTATTAAATATAAGCTATAATCCATGATTCAATCCATAAAGATTGTAAGTAAAATAAGGCAAAACAAACAAATTAAATAAGTTTATGGATTAAAAAGGATCCACAATTTCGCAAGTGCGAAATAAGAATGATATCACGCTTTGACCTTATTTTATAAGGAAAATAGGCGTAAATGATATCATCTTCTTATGCTCTTATTGTAGAGAATTACTAAAAAACTCAATATTAATCCATAAATGGGCATTTTTAATCCATAGTTAGAAAGGAGAATAATTATGATAATGAAACATATTTCTATAGATTCTGATATAGATAGTAAAGTTAAAGCATATGCTGAAACTAAAAAAATAAAGTATTAAAAAGCTGTTAGAGAGTTACTTGAAAAAGGTATATCTAATAATGAAACAATTAATAAAATAAATAAGATATTGATTAATAGCAATTATTTAATTAAATTGCATGAGCAAGCATATACGGATCTAGGAGTAGAATTTTATAGTGATGTTGAAGCAAACAAGAGATTAAAAAAATTTAAAGACAAAATAAATAATAAAAATTTTGATGATTAGTATAAATATTATGCAAATAAAACATTTGATATTTGGTTAGATTGTGATATCATAGAAGTCAAGTAATTATTAAAAGAGGTGAAATAATTGGAAGCATTAAAAGAATATATTTCAAAAAGAATGACGAACATACAATTAGAAAATGAATTAGTAAAATTAATTAAAGAATATAATAAAATTAGAGATTGTACTTTGCTTGTTTATTCTGCTACAACTGAATCATCAATACCAGATGTTGCATTAAATCAAAAGGATTTTTACTTTATCAAAGATCTTTTAGAAGAAAGTAAAAATACTAATCGTAAGCTAGATATCTATTTAGAAACTCCAGGAGGAAGAGGAGAAACAGCTGAAGAAATAGTTAAATATATAAGAAAAAAATATGATAATGTCTCATTTGTAATATGTGGTGAAGCAAAAAGTGCTGGAACAATTTTAACAATGTCAGGTGATGAGATTTTAATGACAGATACAGGAAGTTTAGGACCTATAGATGCACAAATGAGAATAGGAAGATCACAAATATCAGCTTATGACTATACAAATTGGATTGAGGGAAAAAGACTAGAAGCTACAAGAGGGCCATTAAATCAAGTAGATATTGCAATTTTGGCACAGATTAGTCCAGGTGAATTAGAAGGTGCAATTAATGCACAAGAATATGCAGTTGATATGGTAAAACAATGGTTGGTAAAATATAAATTTAAAAATTGGAATTTTACTGAAACAAGTCATAAAAAAGTTACAGAAGAAATGAAGGAAAAAAGAGCAGCAGAAATTGCAACTGCATTAAATAATCATAGTTTATGGAAAACTCACGCAAGATCATTGAAAAAAGAGGATTTAGAGGAACTAAATTTAAAAATAACTGATTTAGAAAAGGATAAAAAATTAAAAGAAATAGTTTATAAAATACATGCAATATGTAGATTGATTTATATAGGTGGAAACACATATAAAATAATTGCAACTGCGGACAACAAAATTTCTTTTACAGCTAATAGTCAGCTGCCGATAAATAATCAAATTCAAATACCAGAAATTGCGGAATTGAATGTAAAATGTCCAAAGTGTGGCACAGTATATAATTTATATTTGAAATTAAAAAATAATCAAGAATTAGATAAACAAGCTCAACAAAAAGGTCTCAACAAATTTCCAACAGATAACATTTTGAAATGTAAATGTGGATTTGAAATGAATCTTATTGATTTAAGAAACAATATTGAATCGCAAACAGGAATAAAAACAATTGATTAATTTTCAATTGTCTAATATAATAATAATAGGAGGATATAAATGAAGAAAGATAGCACAAAAGTTAATATTTCTAAGAATAATACTTCTAAAGAAAAAATGTTAAAGTTTTTAAAGGATGTTAAAACAAAAGCAAAGATAGATAAAATTTCCTGTACAATAAGGGTTGCAAATTATACTAATGAAAATGAAACCTTATATAGTTATGGAATAAGAAATTAGAAGGGAAAAAATATTTCCCTTTTATTTTTTAATTATTCATTTAGTGTTATAATACCGATAGAAACATTATGCGAACACAAAAGCTAGAATTGTTCGCAAAATGTTCGCATTTTAGGAATATTTTAACAAAAGGATAGTAAAAAGAATTACAAAAATAGCCAAAGTTACCATACCACAAACCATTGTAAATAAAGGGAATATTCATAGTACTAATAATACAAATAATAATTCAAAAAGGGTCGCATGTGGTAGTGGTAAGAAATACAAGAATTGTCATGGCAGAAACGCATAAAATAAAACTAACATAGATTATTGGAGTAATTAATAATAAGTGAACACAAAAAAGATGTGTTCACTTTTATATTACTACTTCAAAGAATACAAACTTTATTTTCATAGAACAATTGTTTTTTATGTACTAAAAATTAGTTATGTTGACAAAAGATAATTCACAATCAGTTTTTTTGTTGGAAATATGTGCTATATTTTAATCAGAAGGAGATTTATATGGGAAAATTACAAATATTAGTTGGAGACATAACAAGCGATGAAATATTAGAAGGGCATGATTGTATAGTAAATCCTACCAATCCTCGCATGGTTTGTGGAGCTGGTGTTAGCGGAGCTATTTTTCACAAAGCTGGTGTTAACAAGTTAGAGAACTATACACAGAATAGGTATGATATAAGCTATGATACAAATGATAATCTTATGAATATCGGAGACATAAGAATCACACCTGGCTTTGATTTAGGCATGGATATAATTTTTGTACAAGGACCTACAGTATGGGACCATAATGCTGAAGAAAGATTGTTTAATGTTTACAAAAAAATGCTGGAGATAATCAATGAAAAAGGTTATAAAAACATTTTATTGCCTTCTCTTGGCACAGGAAGTTATGGATTTGAACCGAAAGATGTAGGGAATAAAGTTAAACAAATTCTTTCAGAATTTGTTAATGATAAAGATGTAAACATAGATTTAGTTTTATTTTTTCCAGAAGATAAACAATATTATATTTAAAAAATTTATTATCACAAAAAAAGTATAGTTATCTATACTTTTTTTGTGATGTTAAATTTGTCAATATTCTGAAAAAGGCATTAAATATCTTTTTCAATTGGCACTAATCCTTTTTCCCATTTATGTAAAATATCTAATTCTTCTTCATTAGGTTCCTTATTAAATTTAGCTTTTGCTTGATTAATTTTGTTATCTTTAATTTCAATAGTTACTAATGACTCATTCGGCTTATCTTTATAACGCATAAAGTATATTTGACATTCGTTATTGCTATATCCATAAATATAGTCTTTTAAACAATTATGTTGCATACCGCTTTCATCAATTATATCGCTAACAGAGTGTGCCGGAATAATAATATACTTGTCATCACAATATTTATTTATATCTAGAAATCTTGATAACTCGTCTATCCTTTCGTTAGCTTTTGGATTTTGAACCATATAATATTGCTTTTCAACTTTGTTATAGGATTCTTCAAAGTTTTGAGGTGTTAAAATATTATGATCAGTTATATCAAATTTTAATCTTATAGAGCTAAATATATACTCAATATATTTATCTTGGTTTATTTCATTTAATGTTTTAAAATAGTGATACATTTTTTGATAGTTTATTTTATAAACTTCTGTAAAATACTTTTTATTGTATGCTAAATGTCTTAGATGTGATTCTATTAGATTAATAAAATCTATGTCTTCAATATTACAAATGTTTAATGCTTGATATTGATCAAAATTAAGATCATATTTTTTGATAAAAGATTGATATTTTTTATATTTTGAAAGTCTATCGAATTTATAGGGATAAGTATATGCTAATTGATGAAAACCCAATTTTATTAAATATTCTGATTGCGTATATATTAATGGAGTCAATAAATCCTTTAATGTAATTGTCCTTTTTTTAAAGTATTTTTTACTTTCCCAAATAAAACCATATTTATATAAGCTAGTTGTTTTTAATATATCTAAATTATTAGTATAAAGGAAGCCCTCTTTAGTATTTATTTTGTATAATTCATCAATATTATCTTTTGTAAGTCTGTAAACTTTATATATCTCATTTTTAACACATTTTGAATAGCGGTTAAGATATAATTTTGTAAATGTAATATCACTCCTTATATAATAAATAAATACATTGTCATTAATAACATCAAAATAGTAGAAAACATTATAATTATGATCATATTCTATGCAATTTATTAATTTGGCATAACTAAAATCAATTTTACATTTTGGACAATAGTTATTATTTAATCTACTCATACACTTACCACAATAAGTTTCATCCATATAATCTCCTATAATGGTCGTGTGATCATTTATACCATCAACAAAATTTTTAATATTATTATCTAAATCATCATAATTTGTTTTGCATTTGCAATCATCTAGAATATTCATCTTTTCATCAAAAAATAATTGTGTCATAATCCACCTCTTAATTAAAATATAGCACATATTTTTAACAAAAAAACTGATTGTGAATTATCTTTAGTTGCCACACAAAACAAAAAATAGTTATACAATATATATACAAACATCAAGATAAAAAATAATTGTGATTATATAAAATTAGAATTGAAATATTTATTATAAAGCATTTGTTGATGAACTTAATAAACATATAAAGCGTAATTTCGAATTTCCTTTGTCTTTTGGTGAGAATAACCATCCTAATTTTAAATATATAGAATCCTATATAAATCAACTACCTTATGGAGCGGCAAAATAAAACATGTGATATAATAATTCTATTAGAAATGTTAGAGAGATGATAAAATGACAAAAGCAAAATGTCCATTAGGACATATTCATTTAATACCAGCAGATTTTGAAGAATATAATCTAGAAAATCTCGAAATGGAAAATGAGAATAATGATGGTGTATGCTGGAAAAATGGAAATGAAAATGGAATAGATGCGCAGAAATTTAATCTTGATGATGTAGTATACATTTATTTCCATGATACAAGAAATATTACAAATAGGATATTATTGAAAGCTTCGGTATGTAAAACAGACAATGCTGATGATGGCTCTGATGGTGAATATAGCCAGCAATATTTATATGATGATAGAAAGAAAATAAAAGGTTTTTATTTAAATAATTTTTATGCCATTAATGAGGAATATGCTCATAATAATGTTTTTAAATGCCTGCATAATTTTGACATTGATGAGCAAAACAAAGAAACTGGTATTTTAGGGGTAAAAATAAATCAAACAAAAAGATATCTTGATAATTCAGATGATGAAAAGGTTAAAAATCTTTTAGAAAAATTAGAGCAACCACATTTATTTTCTAGAAAACTTAAAACTTTAATTCAAGAATTCAATGATAATGTATGTCAAGTCTGTAAAGGAAAAGAAAAATCATTAAATACATTTAAAAAACCAAACGGATTATTTTATTATGAAATTCATCATGTGTTAATGCAAAATTTTAACTCAATAATAAGTAATTTGAGCGAAAACGAAATTAAAGAAAAATATCCTTGGTATGATAAAAAAACATATGGAACAAATAAAAAAAATATTCTTATATATAATAATGGATTTAATGAAGTTAGATTATGCTCTAAACATCATAATGAATTACATTATGGAGAAGAACATAGAAAAAGAGAGATATTAACTAGCTTAGTAGATGATAATTATAAAAAAGGTTTAAGGAAACTTGTTAAATCAGAAAAAGACTATAAAGCAATTTTGAAATATATTTATCTTCAGTATGATTTAGATTATGAAGAAAAAGATATAGTTTTGAATAATAAATAAGATAATTTAGGTCTTTAGAAATTGACTTAAGTAAATTAGTAACAAACTAAGAAAAATGCAATAGAGCATAGTAAAGATAACTCTAATATTGATATCAATGTTATTAATAATACTATTTATCTTAAAATTGAGATAAAAGATTATGAAAATCGTCTTAGTAAAGAAGATAAAAACTCTAATAAGAATAGTATTGGTTTAGCTTTATCTAAGTCTGTTATTGAACAAAAAAGGTTATATAGTAGTTGATTCAGTTGAAGGAAAAGGTACTAAATTTACTATAAATATATAAAATAATTTAATTAAAAAAACCAGCATATTTTTATGCTAGTTTTTGTTTAAAATATAAATGGATTATTATTCATTAAAAAGATTACTATTTCTAGTAATCTAAATCTTAGTTATTTTTCCCATGTAAAATTATTTTTACTTGCACCAAGTTCAAAATTGAATTTTTGTTGATTCATAGTTGTAGGTGCAAGTAAAACATATTCTACACCTTTCTTATACCAATCAGGAACATAAGTTAAATTTTTAGATACCTCTTCAAATATTTTATGTGACATTTCTTCTGTTGTACTATATCCAATAGCTATACTACAAACTATTTTTTCTTCATTAGCAAGTTTATATGGAATTTTATTCTTTCAGCTTTATTCATATCATTTTTTCACTTAACAATTTAAACAATTAAACAAATAAAACTACATTTAATATTAATCATCTATATTGAGAAAGAAATTAGAACGAATATAAAATAAGAATATATATAAAAATCAGTGTTCTAATATTATTAGAAACATTTTAGCCAAAGGTCAATAAAAGCAATGATAAATGATTATAATATGGAAGAAAAAATAATAATAAAAAACGAAAATATTGTCAATTATGTTATGTTTAAATTAGATAAGGTAGAAAATGGTTTTACAAGAGAAGAATTGGCTATGATTACTGAATTAAATATTGATTTTTCTGAAGAAGAAAACAAAACAATATCATTTTCAGAATTGTTAAAATTTCCTAATTTGACAACATTAAGGATAAGAAATTGGTATATTGAGAACTATGATTTTTCTTATTTTAGAAAGTTAGAAAAGTTGAATTCCATTGCCTTTGAAAGATGTGAATTTGATAAAGGGACATCATATTCTAGTGTTATTGGTGAAGTAGGGTTGAATGCATGTCTATCTGCGCTTAATGATATACCAGTAGGTATAAAACAAACAAAAACATATAAAAAAAGTGAAATGTTAAACATTATGGAGCAAATGAAATATTCACCAACAGCCAAGGATACTTATGATAGTTTTAAAGACAAATTTTTTGATAGCATTTATGACCAAATGAAATTAAGAGGATATACAACTGAAGATTCAATTTGCGTAGGTAAAAGAGAAGAAACAAACAAATCACTTATAAATACTAATCAAGAAAATTTTAGTTTCGAAGAACAAGCAAATGGAATGCATAGATAAATTAAAAAAGCATATTTTTTATTCTATTAAGTTATCGTAAAAGCGATAACTTTTTATTATAGTTTATATTCTTTTGCGCATAAATTATTATGATGTTATAATTACAATGTATGTGAGGGAAAAATGAGTGAAGAAATAATAAAGATAAGCAATGTTGTTAAGAGTTATGGAGATCATCAAGTACTAAAAGGAGTTAACCTTACTATTAATAAGGGTGATATATTTGGATTAGTAGGTAAGAATGGTGCTGGTAAAACGACTCTATTTAAAACTATATAAGGATTATCAGATTATAGTGGCTCTATCGCTATTAATGGTAGTACTGGACCAAAGAGTAGAAACAATGTTAGCTTCTTTATTGGTAAAAACTTTTTTGACTATATGACTGCTGGAGAAAACTTAGCATATTATTGCAAATTAAAAGTTATTAAAGATAAGGATGAAATAAGTAGAGTATTAAAATTAGTTGGCTTAGATGCTAAAAAGACTAAGTATAAAGATTTTTCTCTAGGTATGAAGCAACGTTTAGGTATTGCCAATGCTTTATTAGGCAATCCTGAAATAATACTTTTAGATGAACCAGTTAATGGACTTGATCCACAAGGGATTGCTGATGTTAGAAATTTAATCAAGAAACTAAATGAAGAAGAAGGAATGACAATCATTATTTCGTCTCATATCTTAGGAGAATTAGAACATACTGCAGATCGTTTTGGTATTCTTAATAATGGTCAAATAGTTGCTCTTATTACTAAAGAAGATCTTCAAAAACAAACAAAGGATATTAATATCACTATTAATGAAAAAGACGTTAATAAAGCTAAAAAAGTATTAAAAGATAATAATATTCCAGTCGTAAGCGTAAGCGATGTAGCTACTTCATTAGAAGATTACTACTTCAATTTAGTAGGAGGTAATAAATAATGATTAATTATATAAAAGCCGATTTATATCGTATTCGTAGTAAACGTGATCATAATATTTTATTATTATTTACATATCTACTATTAATTGTAATAACAATATTCAAAAGTAATAATGAAACATCTTATATAGAATTATCTTCTATGTTACCCACTATCTTAATGATATTTTTTGGTATAAATGTATTTTTCTCCGTTTTCTCAGAAGATAGTAAAGCAGGAACAATGCAAATAGCTATTGGTAAAGGACTTACTCGCAAAGCAGTTATTATTACAAAAGCTTTAGAAGGTTTATATTTAACTACTGTTTATTATGCTATAGCCGATTTACTTATAACTATAGTACCATTAGCAATGCATTTATCATTATCTAATTCTATGTTATCAGCTATTTGGATTTGTATTATAGAATCTATTTTAGATACTGTTTTATACTTTAATATTGGTATGATTATATTACTAGCAACATTCAAATCTAACTTAGCTGAAATAACATTTATATTATTTGCACTTACCATTATTCCCGATGTTATTAATATTGGATTAGGTCTTTGTGCTTCTAATCTTGGTATGCCTAATTTAGTACCATATGTTTACAGCAATATAGTAAGTGATTTTCTTGCTAACCCTGTAATAAATATATTTGATGTTATTGGTATTGCAATTTATTTAGTAGTTTCAATAGTACTTAGTATCGAAATATTTAAAAAGAAGGAATTAGAATTTTAAAGATATAATTTATGAATGAAATTAATTTCAAAAAAATAGATAAAGATAATTTAGAACTAGCTTGCCAGATTCAAAATGAGATATTTCCAAAAGAGGATGCTAGACAAAATTATATTGAACAAATAAATAAAGCATCATATCGTAAAGAAATAGATTATTATATTGTTTATAATGGTAATACTCCAATAGGAGTTACAGGAATATATTCATATCCTGAATATCCTAATATTGCATGGCTTGGTTGGTTTGGCATATTAAAACAATTTAGAAATGAAGGCTATGGTGGCATAACGTTAGATAAAAGTATTGAGCTAGCTAAAAACAAAGGATACAAGGAATTTAGATTATATACCGATGAATATGCTAAAGAAGCTCATAAACTATATGCATCAAGAGGATTAGTAAAAGAATTGTATGACAATCCTAGTGATAAAGACAAATATATTGATGCCAAAATTTATATTTATTCTAAAAGTTTAGATAATGGTCCAATAACAAAGTGGAATAATAAATTATTAGGATTAAAAGAGCAATCAGACAAAGAGCATAATAAATAATATTGTAAACAAGTAATGCATTACTTGTTTTATTTTTATAGAAATATAGTATAATTAATTTGTAGAGATACAAACTTTAAAAACTTACGATTGTTAGAATTAGATATTAAAGAGCTAAGGAATTAACCCTTTTTATTTAGTTGAACAAAAAGTTTGCTAAATTAAATAAAGTTACATTATTAGCCTTTATATGGGAAGATAATGTGATAGCATGTTTAAAAAAAGATCTAAAATGAAAACTTATCAAAAAATAAATTTATTTGCTCTTTTTTGTGCCACTATTTTAATATCTAGTATGTCTCTTGGCTATTCAATTTTATCTAGCGAATTATCTATTAATACCAATGCTACAGTTCGTGTCCAAAAGAATATTAGAATTACGGAAATATCTAATCCTACAGCAACTAATGGTGGATTTGAAGTTTATAATGGCAAATATACTGAAAATAGTACTACTTTCTTTGTTGATTTAGATGAATTAAATTCAACAATTTCTTACAATGTAACTATAACTAATAGTGGATCTACTAATATGAAAGTTTCTAAAATAAATATTGATGTATTCAACAATGATAGTATGAAATATACTTTTAGTAATCTTGCAATTGGTACAGTCATACCAATTGGCGAATCATTAACTTATACAATTACTTTTTCATATGATGGTTTAACAACTCTTCCTCAAAATAGACAATTAGGATTTTCTAGTAGTCTTACTTTTGCAGAGACTACTGGAGGAACAAGTAGTTTATATGTTGGTGAATCAGTAGCATATTTGTCAAAAAATTGGCACATTATTGCAACAGATAGTTCTACAACTACTCTTTTTGCCGATAATGGTGAGTTTAGTGCTATGGCACATTGTCTTCATGGAACAACATCAACTACTTATTGTTATTGGGTATCTAATAGTTCAATGCAACAATATCAGTGGAGTAAATCGCAAGTTAATTATTATTTGAATAATACATGGTTAAATACAGTTAATAGTTCTAGTTTATCAACATTTAATATATGCAATGATACATATACTGGCAATGGTGGTTCCTTAGATACAGAAGGATTAACATGTACTAATGGATATATTAGTTCTTTTGTTAGATTATTAACTAAAATAGAATATAGCAGTCTAAAAGGTTCATTAAGTGATACTAGTTGGTTATACAGCAGTACTATTGGTAATTATATGTTGCTTAATACAGGTACACGTACTTTTTCTATTGATTATATAGATAGTAATGGCAATATTAATTATTACAGCAGTAATGGTAATTTAAATGCCGATCATAGTGTCGCTGTTCGACCAGTTATTAAAGTTAATACAAATACTTTAAAAACAAGCTTATCTAAAATTACTAGTATTGATATTACAAGTAGTTTATCTAAAACAAATGCTAATGGTTTAACATATATTAATCTTGGTATTGGAAAGACAGACCAATTAACAGGCGTTACTACACCAAATTCTTCAGTTACATTTAATTGGAGTAGTTCTGATACATCTGTTGCAACTATTGATAGCAATGGATTAATAACTGGATTGAAGACAGGATCTACTGTAATAACTTGTTCTTATGGTACTGTTACAAGCACAATTAATGTTTATGTAATGCCAGTATATTCTAGCACGACAACATATGCCGTAGGCGATTATGTGTTATATAAAAGAGAAGCGTTTAATGTCGTTAGTGATAATGGTACATATTTAAAATTAATAGGTGCACCATATATAATTGGATCATTAAATCACTGCTATAATGTTGTTGATTCGACATATTGTTACTGGGCATCATCAAGTTCATATGTTAATTATCAATGGAGCAAATCATATGTTAATAATTATCTAAATAATATTTGGTTACCAACAACAGCTATTGCGCCAGCAGATTTATCTGCTTCACAAATATGTGATGCTAACTTTACTGGAACAGGTGCAGGTATGCTGAGTAGTGAAACTACTTGTTCAGCATCAAATGTTAGTAGTTATGTAAGATTGTTGTCATTAGCTGAATATAATTCAATTAAAAATTCAACTAATGTATCAACTTGGTTATATAGTAGTGATATTGGGACATGGAGTTTATCTAATGCTGGAAATGGGGTTATGTTTGCTTATTCAGTTGGACCTACAGGAAACACATTTTATAGTGGTAACGGAACATATAATGCCGACCATAAAGTATTAGTAAGGCCAGTTATAGTAGTTATTAAATAAGTATTAAGCCACTCGTATGTGGCTTTTTACTTCTCTTGTGTTATACTTAAAAAGGTGATTGTATGAATATATTTTTTAAATTTGTATTTATATTTTTTATAGGTAGTACTTTAGGTTGGGTATTAGAATTATTTTTCAGAAGAATCGTTCATGGTAAGTGGGTAAATCCAGGATTTTTAATAGGTCCATATCTACCAATATATGGTTTTGGTTTAACTACACTTACTGGAATATATTATTTATTTAAAGACATTAATGCTAATCCTATATTTATAATATTATTGATGGGTCTTTCTATGACTGTAATTGAACTAATAGGTGGATTATTAAGCCTCAAGGATAACATTAGACTATGGGATTACACAGATAGATGGCTTAACTATAAAGGCGTTATATGCCCATTATTCTCATTAATATGGACAGTAGCAGGAGCTATATATTATTATTTTATTGCTCCATATATTCAAGATGCTCTAGTATGGTTTTCTAATAATTTATTATTTTCATTTGTACTTGGTATGTTTACCGGTATAATAATATTAGATTATGTATATTCAACTAGATTAATAAAGAGAATAAAGAAGTATGCTAAAGAAAATGATGTCATTATTAAAATTGAAAGATTAAAAATGAATATCAAAGAAAAACAAATAAAAGCACAGGAAAAGTATTCATTCTTATTCCCATTAAAACAAACTAAGACTTTAAGAGAATATTTAAATGATTACAAAGATAAATATAAATAAAAAATGCTATAATAAGTCATATTTTGTGAGGTAATATTTATGAATATAATAGAAATAAAAAAAGATATAGATAGTAAGATTAATGACATAACTAAAGAACTTAATTTAAAGCAATCAGAAGATAAATTAGATCAATTATCAAATTGTGTTAAATTACAAAAATATATAGTACAAAATAATAATGAAGTTACTAATCTAAACGATGATTATTCTTCATATGATAAAAACACAATGAGAACTCTTCAACTTCGTGATGCTGTTTTAAATAATAGTTCAGTAGGACTATTCGTTGCAGTAGAATTTCAAGAAATATTAAAAAGAATAGGTATTAATGTTGAATGTGTAGGTATGAGCAATAGAAAAGGTCAATATCATATGGCAAATCTTGTTCTATTAGGTAATGAATGGTACTTGTTTGATCCTAATCGCGAAATAGCGCTTTATAATTCAAAGAATGGTAACAATTTAAATTATGCTGGATTAGGTACAAATAGTTATTTAAAAGATTATCAGCCAGAAATTATTATGCCATATAATAATGAAAATAAAAAAGTACCACAAAATTTAGCAAAAGAAGACATACCTAGTTTCTTTGTTAATTCAATTGAAAAAAGAAAAGAATCTAAATCAAAATAATCTTGATAAATAACAAATATAAAGTATAATTAAGTAAGTGAGCGTGATTTATGAGAGAAAATGAAATATATCAACAAATAATGGCTTTTAAAAGAAAATATCCTAAAACAGTTGCATGGAGATTAAAAAAACATTGTGCTGTATTAGCAATGCATTTAGATCCAGATGAAAAAATTCTTTATGCTTTTACTGGGCAGAAAAATGATAATCCATTGGATTTTACAAATACCAATGCTATTGTATTAACTGATAGAAGATTATTAATGGCTTGCAAGAGACTAGTATTTGGTTATTTTATAACTTCAATTACTCCAGATATGTATAATGATATGGAAGTTGCTGGTGGTATTATTTGGGGAACATTAACCATAGACACTGTTAAAGAAGTAGTAGTACTTTCTGATATTCAAAAGGAAGCAATGCCAGAAATTGAAAATACAATAAGTGAATACATGGAAAATGCTAAGAAAGAATTGAATAAATAATTCAATTCTTTTATTAAATTATGATTGTAAACAAATTATGTAAATAGTCAATAATTTTAAAACCACTTCAAATGCATTGTGCTACTCTATAATTAGAGGAGGGTTTATGCTAAGAACAAAAGATAATGTTCCTAAAAAAATTGCAAATATTGCAGAAGGATTGGATGTACAAAAAAACGGAGTTCCTTTTGTTGTTCAAAAATTGTTTACAGCCGACGGTACTTTTGATAAGAGTATAAAAAGTCAATATAAAGAAATTGATGAAACAGAAATGCCTGAAGCGCAAAAAATTATGACCAAAGCAGGATTAACAGTTACACTACCATTTACTTTAAGTATAATGGGTATGGCATATCTTGGTACTGCATCAAAAGCAATTTTAGCTTCTTTAAGTGAATCAAACAATATTGATTATTTGAAGAAACAAGGTTATATAAAAGATGGCCAAGAAGGTCAATTAATTGCAAAACTTTCAGCAATTAATGCTTCAATGGAGTCTGGAGAACTTTGTCCAAGCGACAATTACTCAGATCGATACACTGATTTAACTGAATTTTCTGACAATCAAAAGCATTCGGATTCTAATATTCTTTCTGCAATGGATGGGAGTCCTATAGGAACCACATCAGATTCTGAAGATTTAGAGGGAAAAGTTAAATGAAAATAGAAAAAGATTCAATTATTACGCTTGAAGATGGAGATAAATATTCAGTTGTTAAAGTAGTTGAAAGCAAAGGAGAAACATTTGCTTATATAATTAATATTAATAATCAAGATGATGATGGCTTCGTTATGATAAATGGAGACACTTTGACTGTAATTAATAATATTGAATTATTAAAAGAGTTAACTACACTTATTTAATTTGATAAAAAGCAATCAATTATTTATTATGATTGCTTTTTTGTTTCTTGCAATAATTTATTGACTAACATATAATGATAATAGTAGGTGTTATATGAAAAGATTATTAATAACATTGCTAATATTATTTACACTATATTATGGCGTAGAAGTAATCTTCAAAATGAAGAGTACTGGTTTTAATAGTGAATACACTATTACACAAGACGATAAAACATATTCAATTAAGGAAGTTTATAGTGCTAATCAATCAAATGAAACAAATAGTTATAATATAACAATATCTTATAATGGCAATGATTATAATTATCAAACATATAAGGATTATAAAAAGAGTTCTAAAATAATAAAAACAATTTATTCATATAATAATTGTATTTATCCAGTTCTTATGAATAATGAATCATATTTTGACATTACATGTATAAATAATGGCGTTCAAGAGTATTATCATAATATGAAAGGAAAAGATTCTGGATTAGACGAATTTGCTACATCATTGTCATCAAAGGGATATAAAGTTAGTTTGTTTGAAGACAATGAACAGTTTGCAACATATGATAGAGATAAAGCAATATCATATAAAGCTAACAATATAGTTAGTGATCATTATTTTGCCATCGTTAGTTATAAAGGCTTATATACAATGAGTGTTATGATACCTAATAAAATATATACGGTATCATTATTTGACAAAGATGTATATGAACCAAACATTAGTGCATTTATAAATGATTATTATGTCATTGCTGATTATGACAGCGGTAACGCTTATAATTCAGCATATATAGTTAATATTAAGAATAACAATATTAAATCAGCTAACTTTAGCAATAATATTTCAAAGAGTTCCTATGTTCAAGGAATGGTTGGAGATTCGGTGTATATTTTAGACTCTGACAATTCTGAACAATATGAAGTAAATACTATTGCTACTTCTGCTACAGAAGTAGGAAACAGTAGTACCAAATTTAAATATTATGATGGCAGTAATTGGAGTTATATTAGTTTAGCTGATTCTCTAAGCAAAAAGTACTTTGTTACAGCATCAACAAGAACAAGCGATGCTACATATGCAAGAATAGATACAATTGGTGGATCAAAGACAGGATTTAAATATTATTATCAATATTCCAATGGAATATATAAGTGTTATCGTCAAAATGTTCAAAGTGATATTTTAACGCATGTCTTTGATACAACATCAATAGAAAAATTATATTATATAGATGACTATGTTTATTTCTTAAATGGCAACAACATTAATTATTATAAAGATAACCTGGGTATTAGAACATTAATGTCTGATAGCGAAATTAATTTTAACAAATATGTTAAGTTTTATGTACATAAATAGATAAAGGCAATATTTGCCTTTTCTTTTTTTATGCATAAGTATATAATAAGGTTAAGAAAGGTGGGTATTGTTTGGTTAGTTATCAAATTGGAGATAGATTCCAAATTGAATGCTACAAACATGACGGAAAACCCCATCGCGCTTGGGATGAAGCAATTCTTCTCGATATCAAAGATGATTATTTAGTATTTGGAAACAATCATACATTAGTAACAGAAGCAGAAGGTAGTGTTTGGCGTACTAAAGAACCAGCTATAATGTATTTCTTCAAAGATGAATGGTTCAATGTAATCACACAATTAAAAAAAGATGGTACAACATATTACTGTAATATTGCTACCCCCTATATAATAGAGGATAAGACTATTAAGTATATTGATTACGATTTAGATCTAAGAATATTCTCTAATGGCACTTATAAGATATTAGATACAATGGAGTATAAATATCATAAAAAGATAATGAACTATTCTGATGATTTAGATAAGGTTGTAAATGGCGCGATGAAACGATTGATTAACATATATAATAATCGAAAAGAGTTTTCAAGTATATTTGATGAGCAAACAAATTTAGAATACTATAAACTATATAAAAAGCATAAAGAGCGGTAAGCTCTTTTATTTATTAAAAAAAATTAAAAAAAGTATTGACAAGGGTGTTCTATTTTGATATATTAAACGCGTGTCTTCTGGAAAAGAACTAAAAAATGCTTGTTTCAACTTATTATGTAAGGTACAAAACAGCATTTATTTTTTGAAAGATTACACGAAAATAGTTAGTATTTCTTACTAAAAGTCACATAATTTATACTTTTTGTAAACTAAATTAAAAAAAGTGTAAAAAATGCTTGACTTTAAAGGTAACGCAATGCTATATTATTAATGCACATGCCGAAAAGGCTATGTGAAATGATCTTTGAAAACTGAGCAAAACGTCAATTTCATTTATTTAAATGCTAGGTAAAATTCAATTCTGAAAAAAGAATTATTTTTTTGGAGAGTTTGATCCTGGCTCAGGATGAACGCTGGCGGCATGCCTAAGACATGCAAGTCGAACGAAATGGTTCGATGAAGATGGAGTGCTTGCACAAAGTTGGATTCGAGTTGCCATTTAGTGGCAGACGGGTGAGTAACACGTGGGTAATCTACCTTAGAGACTGGGATAACGGTTAGAAATGATCGCTAATACCGGATAATTCACTTCTAGATAACTAGAAGTGCTAAAAGGAGCTTTGGCTTCACTTTAAGATGAGCTTGCGGCGTATTAGCTAGTTGGTGAGGTAATGGCCCACCAAGGCATCGATGCGTATCCGAGCTGAGAGGCTGATCGGACACACTGGGACTGAGACACGGCCCAGACTCCTACGGGAGACAGCAGTTAGGAATATTCGTCAATGGGGGAAACCCTGAACGAGCAATGCCGCGTGAGCGATGAAGGTTCTTTGAATCGTAAAGCTCTGTTACGGAGGAAAAACATCTTCTATAGGTAATGATAGAAGCTTGATGGTACTCCGTCAGAAAGCCCCGGCTAACTACGTGCCAGCAGCCGCGGTAATACGTAGGGGGCGAGCGTTATCCGGATTTATTGGGCGTAAAGCGTGTGTAGGTGGTTTGTTAAGTGTAAGATTAAAGCCCGAGGCTCAACCTCGGTTCGTCTTACAAACTGGCTTACTTGAGTGTGGTAGAGGCAAGTGGAATTTCTAGTGTAGCGGTTAAATGCGTAGATATTAGAAGGAACACCAGTGGCGAAGGCGACTTGCTAGGCCATTACTGACACTGAGACACGAAAGCGTGGGGAGCAAATAGGATTAGATACCCTAGTAGTCCACGCTGTAAACGATGAGTACTAAGTATTGGGCAACCGATGCTGAAACTAACGCATTAAGTACTCCGCCTGAGTAGTACGGTCGCAAGGCCGAAACTCAAAGGAATTGACGGGCACCCGCACAAGCGGTGGAGCATGCTGTTTAATTCGACGCAACGCGAAAAACCTTACCTAGGTTTGACATCCCCAGCAAAGCTATAGAGATATAGTGGAGGTTATCTGGGAGACAGGTGGTGCATGGTTGTCGTCAGCTCGTGTCATGAGATGTTTGGTTAAGTCCAATAACGAGCGCAACCCTCGTCTTTAGTTACTAACAGGTTAAGCTGAGGACTCTAAAGATACAGCCAGCGTAAGCTGGAGGAAGGTGGGGATGACGTCAAATCATCATGCCCCTTATATCTAGGGCAACAGGCGTGCTACAATGGCCGACACAAAAAGAAGCAACATCGTGAGATGAAGCAAATCTCTAAATTCGGCCTCAGTTCGGATTGAAGTCTGCAACTCGACTTCATGAAGCTGGAATCGCTAGTAATCCTGAATCAGCACGTCAGGGTGAATACGTTCCCGGGTGTTGTACACACCGCCCGTCATGCTATGGGAGTCTGTAATACCCGAAGTTGGTAGCCTAACCTTTTAGGAGGGGGCCAATGAAGGTAGGACAGGTGACTGGAGTAAAGTCGTAACAAGGCATCCCTACGAGAACGTGGGGATGGATCACCTCCTTTCTATGGAGAAAGATTTATTAATTTATTACGATCTAGCTTTAAATAGACATAACGTTTTGCTTAGTTTTGAGAGATTATTTCTCTCAATGTATAGTTCTTTGAAAATTGAATAATGATGGTAGTAATACATGAAAAAGAGCCCCTCTATTTATAGAGGAATTATCTGTCGCATGTATTACATTAAAATTTTAAGTTAAAATAATATCTCAATCAAAAAATTAGGATAAAAATAACAAATGGTGATTAAATTGCTAAGGGTGCACACGTGGATGCCTTGGCACTAGAAGATTATGAAGGACGCGACTAACAGCGATATGCTTCGGGGAGCAGTAAGTATGCTTTGATCCGGAGGTCTCCGAATGGGGAAACCCGCTTAGAGTTATGTCTAAGCATCTTAAAACGAATTCATAGTTTTAATGATATTAACCCGGTGAACTGAAACATCTTAGTAGCCGGAGGAAAATAAAGAAATTTCGATTACCCTAGTAGTGGCGAGCGAACGGGTAAGAGCCCAAACCAGTCTTCGGACTGGGGTTGTAGGACCTTACATTAAGAGTAAGAAATTTACAGTATAGCTGAATTGTCTGGGAAGGCAAACATTACAAGGTGAAAGTCCTGTAAGCGAAATGCTGTAAACTCTGTGAGGTATCCTGAGTACGGCGAGGCACGAGAAACCTTGTCGGAAGCTGCGGGGACCATCCCGCAAGGCTAAATACTTTCTAGTGACCGATAGTGAACAAGTACCGTGAGGGAAAGGTGAAAAGAACCCCGGAAGGGGAGTGAAACAGAATACTGAAACTGTGTACCTACAAGAAGTCAAAGCCCGTTAATGGGTGATGGCGTGCCTTTTGCAGAATGAGCCTGCGAGTTATTGTATCGTGCAAGGTTAAGGAGCAGATCCGGAGCCGAAGCGAAAGCGAGTCTGAATAGGGCGCTTAAGTACGATGTAATAGACCCGAAACCGAGTGATCTAGCCTTGAACAGGTTGAAGGTGTCGTAATTGACACTGGAGGACCGAACCGATATGCGCGGAAAAGTGTACGGATGATTTGTGGCTAGCGGTGAAATTCCAATCGAACTCGGATATAGCTGGTTCTCTTCGAAATAGGTTTAGGCCTAGCGTTGAAATTTAAGATTATTGAAGGTAGAGCACTGAATATATAATGGCGGCGTCTAGTCGTACTGAGTGTAATCAAACTCCGAATGTTAATAATTGTTTTTCAGCAGTCAGTGTATGAGTGATAACATCCATACGCAAAAGGAAAATAATCCAGATCACCAACTAAGGTCCCTAAATATATGCTAAGTGGTAAAGGATGTGGAGTTGTCAAAACAGCTAGGAGGTTAGCTCAGAAGCAGCGATCCTTCAAAGAGTGCGTAATAGCTCACTAGTCGAGTGACACCGCGCCTAAGATGTACCGGGGCTAAGCATATTACCGAAGTTGTGAATTTGCACTTATGTGCAAGTGATAGGAGAGCGTTCTAAATGCAGTGAAGGTTGATCGTGAGGACAGCTGGAGCGTTTAGAAGTGAGAATGCAGGCATGAGTAGTGAAAGATGGGTGAGAATCCCATCCACCGTTTGACTAAGGTTTCCTGGGGATGGTTCGTCCTCCCAGGGTAAGTCAGGACCTAAGACGAGGCCGAGAGGCGTAGTCGAAGGACAATGGGTTTATATTCCCATACCTCTAATATAACAGATGGAATGACGGAGAAAGATAGGAAGAGCCAATTATTGGATTTTGGTTTAAGCACAAAGGTTTGTACATAGGTAAATCCGTGTACTGTACAACTGAAGTGTTATGGCGAAGTTGTTAGCAATAACAGCGAAGTCTTCTGACTCTACGCTTCCAAGAAAAGTTTCTATGGTTAATTATATTAGAGCCTGTACTGTATACCGCCACAGGTGGTCAAGGAGAGAATCCTAAGGTGAGCGAGAGAAATACGTTTAAGGAACTCGGCAAAATAACTCCGTAACTTCGGAAGAAGGAGTGAGCACAGCAATGTGCTTCGCAGTGAAGTGGCCCAGGCAACTGTTTACCAAAAACACAGGTCTCTGCTAAGTCGTAAGACGATGTATAGGGGCTGATGCCTGCCCGGTGCTGGAAGGTTAAGAGGAGTACTTAGCTTGACGTAAGTCGATATGCAAAGGTACGAATTGAAGCCCCAGTGAACGGCGGCCGTAACTATAACGGTCCTAAGGTAGCGAAATTCCTTGTCGGGCAAATTCCGACCCGCATGAAAGGTATAATGATCTGGGCGCTGTCTCGAACGTAGACTCGATGAAGTTTTAATACCGGTGAAAATGCCGGTTACCCGCGACAGGACGGAAAGACCCCGTGGAGCTTTACTATAGCTTGATATTGAAATTCGGTTCATTATGCAGAGAATAGGTGGGAGACGTTGATACTCGGACTCTGGTTCGAGAGAAGTCACCTTTGTAATACCACCCTTAATGAATTGAATTTATAACCTGGTACCGTAATCCGGTATAGGGACAGTGTCTGGTGGGTAGTTTGACTGGGGCGGTCGCCTCCTAAAGAGTAACGGAGGCGTTCAAAGATTCCCTCAGAATGGTTGGAAATCATTCGTAGAGTGTAAAGATATAAGGGAGTTTGACTGCGAGACCTATAAGTCAAGCAGGTGCGAAAGCAGGACTTAGTGATCTGGCGATTCAGTATGGAATGGTCGTCACTTAACAGATAAAAGTTACCCCGGGGATAACAGGCTGATACCACCCAATAGTTCACATAGACGGTGGTGTTTGGCACCTCGATGTCGGCTCATCACATCCTGGAGGTGTAGTCGCTTCCAAGGGTTCGGCTGTTCGCCGATTAAAGTGGTACGCGAGCTGGGTTCAGAACGTCGTGAGACAGTTCGGTCCCTATCCGTCGTGGGCGTAGGAAATTTGAGTAGAGCTAATCCTAGTACGAGAGGACCGGATTGGACATACCTCTGGTGTATCTGTTGTAGCGCCAGCTGCAGCGCAGAGTAGCTATGTATGGCAAGGATAATCGCTGAAAGCATCTAAGCGAGAAGCCAACTTCAAGATGAAATTTCCCATTTTTAATAAAGTAAGTTCCCTCAGAGACTATGAGGTTGATAGGCAAGAGATGGAAGTGTAGTAATACATTGAGTCGACTTGTACTAATAGAACGAGGATTTATTCACATTAGTTATTTTTACTAATATGAGATATTATACGAATCATTATTCAATTTTTAAAGGACTATACAATTATATTTAATAAAATTAAATTGGTTGCGATAGCAAAGAGGGTACACCTGTTCCCATCCCGAACACAGAAGTTAAGCTCTTTTACGGCGATTGTAGTGATAAGCGAGATTAGCAAGTAGCCAATTTTTTTTTGCAAAAATTTAAAGTTTTTATTGTTGATATATATTAACTTTTAACATATAATATATAGAGGAATGAGGAATTATTATGGAATATAAAGTAGTTACAAATAATTTAGAAGAAACAATTGAATTAGCACAGAATTTTGAAGCGGAAAAGTTTCCTAATATGGTTATTTGTCTTGATGGTGAATTAGGTGCTGGTAAAACAACATTCGTAAAAGGTTTTGCCCAAGCTTTAGGTATTACTGAAAATATTACTTCACCAACATTTACTATTATTAAAGAATATAATGGTGAATTACCATTATTCCATATGGATGTTTATCGTTTAGAAGGCAATACAGAAGGATTAGGCATTGAAGAATACTTTAATCGTGGTGGTGTTGTTATCATTGAATGGTCTGAAACTATCAAAGATATTCTACCTGCTGAACGTTTAGATATTAAGATTAAAGTTATTGATGAAGATCGTCGTAGTTTTATTATTACACCTCATGGATCTAAGTATGAAGAATTGTGTGGCGATGTATTATGAAATCATTATTTATAGATACAGCATCTAATAAAAGAATAGTTACTGTTTTAAAAGATAATAAGGTAGTTAAAGAAAATATTGAAGATAATGGTATTGATTTATCATCTAAGATGGTTCCATTATTAGCATCTACTATGGAAGAGGCTAATATGTTACCAAAAGAAATAGATGATATTTTTGTCGTTGTAGGACCTGGATCATTCACTGGTATTCGTATTGGTGTTACAATCGCGAAGACATATGCATGGTCATTAAAGAAAAAGATTGTAACAATATCTGAATTAGAGACATATGCTAGTGGTAATTATGAATTATCTTTCGATAATATTACCAAAGATAATGATAATAAATGCTATATAATACCATTTATTAATGCACGTAGAGATTATATTTACTCTGGTATTTACACAAAAGAGTTAGATAATTTTATGGCTGATGTTCATATTAGTACTAAAGATTTATTTGATCGTATTCCAGATAATTCAAATGTAGTATTTGTTTCATTTGATAAAGAGCCTATTAATTTAGATAGATTAAAAGAATTAGATAAACGCGGAATTAAATATTTAGTTGAAGAGCCTAAATTTGATATTGCTCGTTTAGTTAATAAACATAGAAATGATGCTGGAGTTAATCCACATGAATGCAATCCTAATTATTTGAAAGAAACAGAAGCTGAAGAAAATCTACATAAGAAGGCTTAATATGTTTAGAGATGCTGAAGAAAAAGATATTCCATTTTTGAACATTGGCTTAAAAGAATTAGATCAACCAGAGATTAATAATTACAATCCTGTGGATAACTATGTAATATACACAGAATATGGAAGAGAATTATCCTTTGCAAACTATACTATCTCAGATGGAATAATGGATTTGTGCGGGATATATGTAAAAACTGATAAACGTAAAAAGGGAATAGGCAATAAGATGATGAATTATTTAATTGATTATTGCCATGACCATAAAATAAGTACCATTATGATAGAAGTTAGACCTAGTAATACTATTGCCTTGAATCTTTATAAAAAGTTTGGATTTAAGCAGATAGCCGTTAGGAGAGACTATTATCAAAAAAATGGTGATTGTCCTAGAGAAGATGCATTAATAATGCACAAAAAAGTAAATCTTAGGAAAGGGAAGGAAAAACATGAAGAATAAGAAAACATATATAATGGCTTTCGAATCTAGTTGCGATGAGACAAGTGTCTCAATTATTTGCAATGGAAGTGAAGAAATTGCAACAGTTGTTTTATCACAAATGGATACACATGCTAACTTTGGTGGCGTAGTTCCTGAAGTAGCAAGTAGAATGCACATAGAAAATATAACTATGGTTATTGAAGAATGCTTAAATAAATCTGGTTTATCAATGGATGATATTGATGCTATCGCTGTAACATATGGCCCAGGATTAATTGGATCATTGCTTATTGGATTACAAGCTGCTAAAACACTAGCTTATTTATACAATAAGCCTCTTGTACCAGTTCATCATATAGCAGGACACATATATGCTAACAACTTGGTAAAACCTCTAGAATTTCCTTTAATTGCACTTGTCGTTAGTGGTGGTCATACTGAACTTATATATATGCCAGAAGACTATGTCTTTAATAAAATTGGTGGTACATTAGATGATGCTGTCGGTGAAGCTTATGATAAAGTTGCTCGTGTAGTAGGACTTCCATATCCAGGAGGACCACTTGTTGATAAGGCTGCTCATGAAGGGGAACCAACATATAAACTTCCTGTTCCACTAGATGATGAATCTTATAATTTTAGTTTTAGTGGATTAAAGAGTGCTGTTATAAACTTAGTGCATAATGAAGAACAACGTGGTAATAAAATTAACAGCAATGACTTATGTGCTAGTTTCCAACATGATGTTGTTTATATATTAACTAAAAAAACAATGCATGCTTTAAAGCAATACAATGTTAAGAATTTAATTGTTGCTGGCGGTGTTGCTGCTAATAAAGGATTAAGAGAAGAATTAACAAAAGTATGTGCTGAAAATAATATTAATTTAACAGTTCCTGTTATGAAGTATTGTACTGATAATGGTGCGATGATTGGTGCTGCTGGATATTATGCTTATAAATCAGGACGTATTGCTAAATTAGATTTAAATGCTAAAGCAACAGATGAATTAAAATAACCACTTTCGTGGTTATTTTTTTTAGTCTTTATTTAAATGTAATGCTAATACTTTTTGTTCTTGTCTTAAATGTTCTTTTTGATCACTTACTTCTTCGTTGTATCCCATTGCTGTTAATATATCTCCAATTTGTTCTTCAGTTGGCTTCTTACCACCAACGATTCCGATAATTTTATTAGCAATAGTAATTTTCTCTTGCTTTTTCTTTTCAATATCTTCTTCAAGTGAATCAATAGTATCTTTACATCTTTTTTCATTAATAGCATCTGAACTAACATTCAGTGCATTTTGCATTCCATGAATAACATTATCATCAATATTACTTACAGAATTAATTTTTTTGTCTTTTTCTTTCTTACCGATAGTTACATATTGTTTACCCATGTATCCTTTTTCTTTATCAATAAGATATAAAGTATGTCCTTCACGAGCATCAAGGTAAGCATTTTCTGCATCCCAAGATCCATGTCCACCTAAACTAGGAGTTCTTAAAACAGTAACAGTTGTATCTTTAACTTTAGTTTCACCATCTTGATGAATATGACCTGCAAAGATATAGGTATTCTTTGTTTTATGATAATCATCATTGAATGAGTTGATAGCTAGTTGAGCTAAGGCTTTATCATTAAAAAATTTAGAATTTGGTGTTTTAGAATGGGCAAAAACTAGTAAGTTATCACCAAAGATGTAAGAAGTATTAAAGTGAATATCATTATATTTCATTCCAATATCAACTGGTGCTTCTTTTTGTACTCCATCAACAATAACTTTTTTATCTTTCTTTTCAGCATATTCATAATATAACTGTGTATAAAGTGAAAATGCTGATTTTTCATCATGATTACCTGGATTAAACTTTAAAACTATTCTACTAAAATATGGTCTCATTGCTTCTATTAAACTCATATATGAAACAACACCCCATAGATACATAGATTTATATCTTGTATCATTATTTTGCTGTGTACCAGCAGGAGTTTTATCATCTAGAGTATCACTATTATAGAAATCGTTTCCAACACCAATAACTAGTGTACCAGCCTGATTTTTCATTTGATAATCATATAATTCTTGTGCCAAATAACGTACTCTCCACAAAGCCTGTTTACTAGAATAATTTTCATAATCTTCTTTAGCACCTAACTTACCAAGATGTAATTCCAATCCTGGACAAACTACACATAGATTTTCATTTAATCCTTCACGTTTTCTATTAAACTGATCATTTTCAAATAAGTCAAAAGGTGTTATTAAATGTTTATTCAAAAACTCTCTCAAATCATCAAGCATCAAATTACGATTATGTTCATCATTAACATATATAGGTTCTTTTCTCTTACGAATAATAACACGATCAGATTCATTAATAACCATATATACTTGCTCGTGACCATCTTCTTCTCGAATTTTCATTGATGTGTCCCATGTGCATGGAATACGTTTTTGTATTTCAACGACATTAGGATCAAAACCATTATATCTTAAATAAAAATTATCATCGGTAAATTTAGTTTTAATCTTTTTTAATTTTTCAATATCTGAATCAGTAGGTAATATACCAAATACAGGTCCAAAATCTGAAATAGGAATAGCGTTCATATGAACAATATTACTATCTTCTACTTTAGGTGTAAGAACATTAAGTTCCGGTTCTTTAGTTTCAACACTTACTTTATCTTGTGGAATATATTCTTTATAGTGAGCATTAAGTTTGTTATATAATTCACTATCTATTTCTGTTACTTTTACTTTCGGCGCTATCTTCTTTAGTTCTTCCGGGGTTATTTTGTCTCCACATGCCTTGTAATAGACACTACTTGCATCTTCCCAGGTGTTAATGAATTTTTGCTTTTTCATTGTCTTTATGAAAAAGACTACTGTTTGATTTACATCATTCTTGTTCATTTTTTCTTTCCCCCTTTGATCACTAAAAAAGAGGTGGGTTTTTCCCATCTCTAATTATTAGCGCTTATAGATTGTATAATATTCCTATTCTTCATAGTCACTCCTGCCATCTATCAAAAAAAGTGTAACATAAATTTTTAATCTTGACAACAACTTTATAAAATATTTTTTATTTAATGTAAATAGGATATAAATATGGTATTATAAATAAGGTGATAATATGGATTTAAGTACATTAAATGATATGCAAAAAGAAGCAGTTACAACTACAGAAGGACCTCTTCTTGTACTTGCTGGTGCAGGTAGTGGTAAGACAAGAGTATTAACAACTCGTGTCGCTTATTTGATTGAACATAATGGAATAAATCCTAAGAACATTCTAGCTATTACATTTACAAATAAGGCTGCTAAAGAGATGAAAGAACGTGTTATAAAGATGTTAGGACCAGTTGGTTATGACATTCAAATATCAACATTTCACTCTTTTGGTCTTTTAATAACTAAAGAAAATTATGAAGCAATGGGATACAATAAAAACTTTACTATTATTGATTCAGATGATGCTTTATCATTAATAAAAAAAATTATGCGTGAGCATGATATTGATCCTAAACAATATAATTATAAAGCTATTAGAAATCAAATAAGTGGTGCTAAAAATGAACTATTTAATCCTGAAGAATATTCAAGATTTGTTAATACTGATTTTGATGAAAAAGTATTAATGATATATAGAATTTATCAACAAAGATTACGTGCTAATAATTCATTAGATTTTGATGATTTATTAATGCAACCGCTAATGCTACTTAGAAAGAATCCAGATGTTTTAAAGGCATATCAGGAACGTTTTCAATATATATTGGTAGATGAATACCAGGACACAAATCAAGCCCAATACCAGATGATAAAGCTTCTTAGTGCCCGTTATAAAAATATTTGTGTAGTTGGAGATAATGATCAGGCTATTTATTCATGGAGACAAGCAGATTATCGTAATATTTTAAATTTTGAAAAAGATTATAAAGATGCTAAAACAATTATGTTAGAAGAAAATTATCGTTCAACATCAACTATTCTTGATGCTGCTAATGATGTTATTAAACATAATAAAGATCGTAAAGATAAAAATCTTTGGACTGATCATGGTGAAGGCAATAAAATAAAGTATCATCGTGCTATGGATGAAAAAGATGAAGCTTGGTATGTTACTAATGAAATAAAAAAGTTATTAAAAGATAATGTAACTCCTGATTCCATTGCTGTTTTATATCGTACTAATGCACAATCAAGAAATATGGAAGAAGCTTTATTAAGCACTAATATTCCATATAAAGTAGTAGGTAGTTTCTACTTCTATAATCGTAGTGAAATTAAAGATTTAATCTCATATTTAAAACTTATTTATAATAATCAAGATGATATGAGTTTAATTAGAGTTATTAATACTCCTAAAAGAGGTATTGGTACAAGAAGTATTGCTAATTTACAAGATATTGCTGCTCAAAATAAAACTAGTATGTTTGAAGCAATAAGTAGTGGTAAAGAACTAGAATTTAAAGAATTAATTAAAAGATTAGAAGCATATCGTGATAATCATTCTCTAACAGAATTAGTAGATTATGTTTTAGAAGAAACAGGAATTAAAAGAGAATTAGAAGCTGAAAAAAGTATTGAATCAGATGCTAGATTAGAAAACTTAGAAGAATTTAAATCAATTACCAAAAGTTTTGAAGATGAAAATGGACTTGTTTCATTAGAAGATTTCTTAGAACAAATAAGTTTAGTATCTGATATTGAAGAACATAAAAATGAAACTAATGTTATAACATTAATGACTGTTCATTCAGCTAAAGGATTAGAATTTGATTATGTATTTATTATTGGATTAGAAGAAGGTATTTTTCCACATAAAAACTCTATGGAAGATAATCAACAACTAGAAGAAGAAAGAAGATTATGCTATGTAGCAATAACACGTGCTAAATTAGGATTATATTTAGTTAATGCCCATCATCGTATGCTATATGGAATGGATCAAATGAATGGTGAAAGTCGTTTCGTTAAAGAGATTAATCCTAAATATTTAGATAAAGATAAAGATGCATTATCTAAATCTGATGTTATAATAGATATGAAAGATAACATAGATGAAAGTGCTGAATATAAATTAGGTGATAAAGTAGATCATGTTATTTTTGGAAGAGGAATTATAGTTGGAATAGATGATTCAATTCTTACTATTGCATTCCCTCATCCATATGGTATCAAGAAGATTATTAAAGGACACAAGAGTATAAAGAAGGTGTAAGAATGATATTAGATTTTTTTAATGATTTGAGCAACTTAATGTTACAATTTAAGGATTTTATTTATGAAAATAGAATGAATCCATTACTTTGGTTAGGTATGTTTATGCTAGGATTAGCAATATTTGAATTAGTCTATTATTCTCTACAAAGAGAGAAGTAATATGTCAAGAATAAAAAAGGCGGTTATACCAGTAAGTGGTTATGGTACTAGGTTATTACCTATAACTAAATCACTACCTAAAGAGATACTACCTATAGTCGATATTCCAGCTATTAATTATCTAATTAAAGAAGCAGTTGATAGTGGAATAGAAGATATCCTAATTATTTGCAATTATGATAAAGAAGTTATCGAAAAATATTTTGAACCAAACAAAAAGTTGGAAGAACGTATTAGTGATAACAAAACTTTATTGAAGAAATTAAATAGTACTAATTTAGATGTTAAATTACACTTTATCTATGAAGCAAAACCTATTGGTAATGCTAAGACATTGTTATTAGCAAAGAAATTTGTTGGCAATGAGCCATTTGCCGTTATGTTTGCCGATGATATTATTAAATCTAAAGTACCAGCATTAAAGCAACTAATTGATATTTATGATGAATATGCATTCAATGTTATAGGAGTACAAAAAATAGATACTGATTTATTAAGCAATTATGGTATTGTTAAATTTAAAAACTTTAGTAAAAAGATTGTTAGCAATATTGTGGAAAAGCCAGATAAAAAGTCAGCGCCATCTAACTATGCTGTCATTGGGAGATATATATTAAATCCAGAAATCTTTTATGAAATAGAAAATATGAATAAAAGAGGTAAAGAGTATTATCTTACTGATGCAATAGAAGAATTAATGCAATATCAATTGACTCATGCTTGTATTATTGATGGTGATTATTATGATACCGGATCAAAACTAGGATACATTAAAGCAATTACATCGTATGCTTTAGATGATAAAGAAATTAAGGAAGAATATAGTAAATATTTAAAGGAGATTATTAGATAATCTCTTTTTTGTTATGCCCTAAAATGTTATAATATAAATGGTGATAAATATGATTGAAAAACGTATGCAAGAGTTAATAAAAATCATTAATAAAGCAGCATATGAGTACTATACTTTAGATGATACAACGATAACGGATCAAGAGTATGATCGTTATATGCAGGAACTCCAAAAATTAGAAGCAGAATATCCAGATTTAGTACAACCAGATTCTCCAACACATAGAGTTGGCGGTGCTATTAGTGAAGGATTTAAAAAAGTCGTTCATGAAAAACCAATGTTAAGTTTAAGCAATGTTTTTAATGAAGCAGATATTACCGATTTTGATAAACGTATCAAAAAAGAAGGTATTACACCTGAATATGTATGTGAACTTAAAATTGATGGTTTATCAGTATCACTTCAATATGATAAAGGCGTCTTAGTACGTGCAGCGACTCGTGGAGATGGAGTAACTGGTGAAGATATTACAGTTAACGCTCGTACTATTAAAAGTATTCCACTACGCATTCCATATGAAAAACCAATTGAAGTACGTGGTGAAATATATATGAGTAAAGATTCATTCAATGAATTGAATGCTGAACGTGCTCGTAATAATTGGGAACTTTTAGCTAACCCACGTAATGCAGCCGCTGGTAGTGTTAGACAATTAGATAGCAAGATTGCCGCATCAAGAAAATTAGATTGCTTTATATACTATCTTCCTAATGCCAAAGAAATGGGAATACATTCTCATTGGGAAGCACTTAAATATATGCGTGATTTAGGTTTTACAACTAATCCTAATATTAGTTTAGTAAAGAATATTGATGAATTATTAGGATATGTTAAAGAATGGACTGAAAAAAGAGAATCACTTCCATATGAAATAGATGGTATTGTTATTAAATTAAATGATTTAGATGATCAAATTAAAATGGGTAATACTATTAAGTATCCTAAATGGGAAACCGCCTATAAATTTCCAGCTCAATTAGTCTTAACTAAATTAAAAGATATTAGTTTTGGAGTTGGTCGTACTGGACAAGTAACACCAGTTGCTGAATTAGAACCAGTTCGTTTAATGGGATCAATTATTTCGAGAACAACTCTTCATAACGAAGATTATGTCTTAGAAAAAGATATTCGTATTGGTGATATCGTTGCTATTAAAAAAGCCGGCGATGTTATACCAGAAGTAGTTCGTGTGGAAAAGAATCGTCGTACTGGCGATGAAATACCATTTAAGATGATAGATAAATGTCCAATATGTGGAGAACCTTTAACTAAGAGAGAAAATGAATCAGCATATTATTGTTTGAATCCAAAATGTGATGCTCGTAAGATAGAAGGACTTATCCACTTTGTTTCACATGATGCCATGAAGATAGAAGGCTTTGGTGACTCAGTTGTTGAAGATTTCTATAATACTGGTTATCTTCATAGTTTTGTAGATTATTATTATTTATATCAACATAAAGAAGAATTAATGGAAATGGAAGGCTTTGGCTTAAAGAGTATTAACTCGCTACTTGATGAAGTAGAAAAGTCTAAATCTAATTCATTAGAAAAATTGTTATTTGCTTTAGGTATTCGTCATGTTGGTAAAAAGAATGCGAAGATATTAGCAAAGAAATATCAGAATATTGATAATATTATTAATACTGATGAAGAGACTCTTGCTAACATTAGAGATATTGGTGATATAATTGCTAAAAGTGTTTATGCTTATTTCCACAATGAAGAAGATATGAAAATTATTAATGGTCTTAAAGAAGTAGGCGTTAATATGACTTACTTAGGTGAAGAAAAGATAGATTCTTTCTTTGATGGTAAGATATTTGTCTTAACTGGATCATTAACTAATATTACAAGAGAAGATGCTACTAGTGAAATAGAAAAACGTGGTGGCAAAGCAACAGGCAGTGTATCAGCTAAAACAGATTATGTTATTGTTGGAGAAAATCCAGGTAGTAAATATGATAAAGCTCAAGAATTAGGTATTACTATCTTAAATGAACAAGAATTTTTAGATAAAATAAAACAGTAGGCAATGAAGTGATACGATAAAAGTAGACAATCTAAAAAAAAGAGATGTCTACTTTTTATATGCTAAGATTAAATAAGGAGATGAAAAAATGGCAAGAAAAAAAGGTGGAAATAATAGAAAATATACAATCG
>Ga0183097_10707_pt1 | contig 44520 bp, 39 predicted proteins | sample BioMet8_FD_128883 | JGI IMG/M metagenome (GOLD analysis project Ga0183097, IMG submission 128883) | Microbial communities from bioreactor (seeded with sewage sludge) at Lawrence Berkeley National Lab, California, USA - Biofuel... | ecosystem: Engineered > Bioreactor > Anaerobic > Unclassified ... | reverse complement strand
GCCTTCACGGCAGAGCACCTGTACCCGCTTTTCGGAAATGCCCCATTCCTCGGCTTTCTGACTGATTGTCTTATATTCCATGAAATCACCCTCAGAATAAAAAAACGCTGCCGGATCCGGCAGCTTCAGACTGAAGACAAAGTACTGGTTTCCCGGGGCACAGCCCCGGATTCCAGTACTTTTCTTTTTCTTTAAGATTTTTTATCCACATCGTTCCCTTTTTTTCTTCCCGTTTTACACGACTTTATCTCCCGCATCAGAATCCTCTTCCTTCCGCTGAGGATGGACTTTATAATAAGAATCAGCGGAGGTATCGAGCCTTATGATGACAGTTGATAAAGACAAGAATCGCGAGCAGATGCAGTTCTTCTCCATGGACCAGCTCGTCCCGAAAGACCATCTCCTGCGCCTGATCGACGGTGCCGTAGACTGGTCTTTTATTTATGATCTCGTGAAAGAGAAGTACTCCGAGGACCAGGGACGCCCTTCCCTTGACCCGGTGGTCCTCATCAAGATCCCGCTCATCCAGTATCTCTACGGGATCAAGAGCATGCGCCAGACAATCCGCGACATCGAGGTCAACATGGCCTACCGCTGGTTCCTGGGGCTCGGCATCTACGATCCGGTTCCCCATTTCACGACCTTCGGGAAGAACTACACGAGGCGATTCAAGGACACGGACCTTTTCGAGCAGATCTTCTCGCATGTCCTTGAGGAGTGCATATCCCATAAGCTCGTCGACACCTCGACGGTCTTCATCGATGCCACGCACATCAAGGCCTGCGCAAACAATAAGAAATTCATCAACCGGGCCGCGAAGGAAGAGGCGATGTTCTATGAGGCGAAGCTGAACGCGGAGATCGATAAGGAACGTGAGGAATCCGGAAAGAAGCCCCTGAAGAAGAAAGAGGATGACGACGATGACGGCGGACCCAAAGGGCCGGAAGCCCCGGGCGGCGGCGAGGGACGCACCGTGAAGGAAAGCACGACGGATCCGGAAAGCGGATGGTTCCATAAGGGCGAGCACAAGCAGGTATTCGCCTATACCGCCGAGACGGCATGCGATGAACATGGATGGATCCTCGGGTACACGATCCATCCCGGAAACGAACACGACTCAAGGACATTCCCTGATATCTATAAAAAGGTTAAGGGCCTCAATCCTGAATGCATCGTGGTCGATGCCGGATACAAGACCCCTCCGATCGCGAAGATGCTGCTGGATGACGGGATCAAGCCGGTTTTCCCCTACAAGCGGCCGATGACGGCGAAGGGATTCTTCCGGAAATACGAGTACGCCTATGATGAATACTTCGACTGCTACGTCTGTCCGAACGACAAGACCCTTGAATTCTCCACGGTGGACAGGATGGGATACAGGGAATACAAAAGCAATCCTCACGAATGCAGCACCTGTCCTTTCCTTGAGCAATGCACACACAGTGCCAGCCACGTCAAGGTTATCAACAGGCATGTGTGGGAAGACTACATGGAGCAGTGCGAGGAGATCCGTCAGACGCTCGGCATGAAAGCCGTCTATGAGAAGCGTAAGGAGACCATCGAGCGGATCTTCGGCACGGCGAAGGAGTTCCACCAGATGAGATATACGAACATGATCGGAGCAGCCCGGATGAGGATGAAGGTCGGGCTTACCTACACGTGCATGAACCTGAAGAAACTGGCAATGATGATAAAGAAGTATGGGCCGAAGAACGGCCCTTTGCACTTTTTTTCAAAGCTTGTCATCTTTTTCTCTGTAAAAGAAAACAGGGCATTGGGAATCTGCTGATTCTCAATACCCCGTTTGTCTTCAGTCTGAGGACGGCTGTCAAGTTTGACAGCCGCCTTTTACATTTCTTGATATTGTTCAGTATTGCTTTTCCATATATAACGCAATTTGGGAAAAAACAAATAAGAGTTGATCCTGACCTGTAATAGAATGGGCATAGGACTCAAATCTGCAGTTATTTGATGTTCAGAAATTCTGAGGCTTTCCGGATGCTCCGGAAAGTCTTTTTTTGTATGCGTCTTAAGGAAATCTTAAGGTCCTGCATAGTTTATTCTTCATCTTTTTTCGGGTATGATGGTTCCATGAGGAGGCGGAAAATGTACAACATCCTGATCTGCGACGATGATCGCGACATCGTCAATGCACTGAGAATTTATCTTTCGGATCCGCAGTATGACATTTTCGAGGCTTATTCGGGAGAAGAAGCCCTGGAGGTCATGCAGTACGAGAAGATTCAGTTTATCCTGATGGACATCATGATGCCGGAGATGGACGGCATTTCCGTCATGGTAAAAATACGGGAGAACAGCAATGTCCCGGTCATCCTCCTGACGGCAAAAAGCGAGGACAATGACAAGGTGATGGGACTGACCGCCGGGGCGGACGAATGTGTAAAACTTGACGGCGAAAAAGCTTCCCTGACACCGACGTGGATCTGTTCAAGGCCATGCTGAATTTCAGGATTACCATGACTTGATGATGGTCACGACATTCCAGCCGCCTTCGAATGTGTATTTGACGCTGTCCATTGTCTTCTTTACGATATAGATTCCCAGACCTCCGGCCTGGCGCTTTTCCAGCGGAAGCGTGATATCCGGATCCTTCTTCTGCGTAGGATCATAGCGGACGCCGTTGTCGGCGAAGCGGATGGTTGCGGAACTGCCGGAGACTTCACAGCCGAGGGTCATCTTGTCAGCTGTGCTGTAATAGATGATGTTGGAAAGCAGCTCATCAATTGCGACGTCAACCTGTGTCAGGACCTTCTGCGGTGCACCGGCTGCTGTCAGGACGCTGTCCACGAACTGCGTGGCGGGCTCAATGGATTCGATGGCGGGCGGATAGGTCATTTTTCTCTGATGACTGCGGCTCTCTTTTATTTCCAGGGCGAGCATGGTAATGTCATCAAACTGCGGAGCATTGCCGACAAAGGCGTCGATGTCCTGATAGGCGGCGATAATGCGTTCTTTGACCGGAATGCCGTCGCGGCTGTTCAGGGACTTGAGAATGCCCTCTGTGCCGAAAAGACGCAGGTCTTTCGTTGTCGCCTCGGTTACGCCGTCCGTATAGACGAAAAGGATGTCGCCCGGGTTCAGCTGCAGTTCATACTCTTTATACTTGGATGTTTCCATGCCGGCCAGTACGAAACCATGGGGGTCTTTGAACATTTCAAAGGGTTCGCCCCTGCGTTTGATCATCGGGTTCTCGTGTCCGGCATTGGAGCAGACCATTTTTCCGGTGGAGATTTCCAGGATGCCGAGCCATACGGTCACGAACATTTCAGCACTGTTATTTTCCAGGAGCCGGTAATTGACCCGTCCCAGGACTTCTTTCGGAGACAGGCCGGATTGGGCGGCATTCTTGAGCAGCGTTTTGGCAATCATCATGAACAGGGCTGCCGGGACACCCTTGCCGGAAACGTCCGCGATGACCAGGGCCAGATGGTCGTCATCGACCAGAAAGAAATCATAGAAATCGCCGCCGACTTCCTTGGCCGGACGCATGGCTGCGTAGATGTCGAATTCTTTTCTGTCTGGGAAAGCCGGAAAGATGCCCGGAAGCATGGACTTCTGGATATTTGTCGCAACGTTCAGCTCGGCAGCGTTCTTCATGGCGCGTGCGTTCTGCAGGACGGAGGAAATCAGAAGCCAGAACTCGATGAGGAAAATGACGCAGATCGTCGCGTACAGGGGAAGGAACCAGACGGAGCCCGGAAAAATGCTCAGGGAGTTGGTTACAAGATTGATGACGTAGAAACCGACGACGGAAACCAGGGGCGCCGCGATATAAGCATCCATCCTGCCGTTCAGGACTTTGATCATTTCCCTGAATTTCAGACGGAGTGCCCGCCAGTACAGGATGAAAATGATGGTATAGACGATCAGCTTGACTCCGATGAAGAAAATCAGGTTCGGCGTTTCATACGGACTTTCTTTGATGAGTCCGAGGCGGCCGGCCAGAAGGGTGTCGGTCGTTCCGCAGAACATGAAGGTCGATACGTTGGCAATGAGGCAGGATGTCAGTGAAATGAAAAGCTTGGATGACCAGGAGCCCTGATACAGGAACTGGGACACCGCGCAGATGATGGCTGAAAGTCCCAGGATGCCGAAGAAATCATTGGTCAGGTTGATGCTGTAAGACAAGACGGTCAGGACATAGCCGGCCGCGGCTGCCGCTGCCCAGACAGCGGAAGTGATGATGATATTGTGCTTTCTTGTCAGCGTGACTCCTGTCAGGATGGCGGCAAATACGGATGCAAGAAAAACAGCAAGGCTCCAAAGCAGTATAACGGTCGTCATGTTTTCCCTCCTCAGAACATTTCCATATCTCGCAGGATGCTGAAATACTGTTTCAGATAAGCTTCCGAAGCAGGCGTCCATTCCTGATGGCATTGATGCAGAAGTTCCTGCGTCAGTGAATTATCGGTGTCGGTCATTTTCCAGTGAATGTCGGGACGTTCCATTAAAAGTCCCTCGATGATTTTCTTTCCTTCTTCGGTCTTCCTGTAATCACGGAGTATCTCTTCAAATGCCGCATCATCCACGGTTCTGACCGGGATGCCCAGGTCATTTAAGGTTCTGAACATTCTCGCATACGGAATTTCTTCCGGCGGATATACATGGAAAGCGGTCAGACCGCACCGGATGCTGCACAGTTCGACAATCATGCGGGCGACGTCGTCGACCGGCGAGAAATTGGCCGCGGAGCGGAAGACGGATTCCGGAACCGTTCCCATGCGTACATAGGAAGACATCTGGCGCGTGAAAGCATTGGTCTTCATGTTCATCTGGAACTCACCGTCGCGGATACGGCCCTGAAGGTTTCCTACTCTCATGATTGAGGCTCTGAGGCCTTGCCCGGAAGCCGCTTTCAGGATGGAATATTCAGCCATGTATTTTGAAAGGATATACTGGTTGCGGATATTCTGTCCGATGTAGAGATCCTGCTCGGTCAGGATGTGCTGCTTTCCGTCAGCCGGGAAGGAGCCGCCGACGCTGATGGTCGATACCTGGCACAGACGGGCATTTTTCTCCATACAGAAATCAATCAGCCTTCTGGCGCCCTCCGTATTGGTTTCGGAAAGCGTGCTGTCGTGCGAGAAATGCGCGACGATGGCGGCTGAATTGATGACCGTGTCAATTCCTTCCGTGAAGGGGGCAGCAAAGATGCCGGGCTTGGACAGATCGCCCTCGATGACTTCCCATTTTGTCCCGTACAGATCGTCAAAGTCAGTTTCACCGTAATAGAACAGAGACGTACGGACTCTTTTTTCGGGCGTGCGTTTCCCGTCCGAGCGGGCCAGACAGAAAACCTTATGGAACCTGTCCGGATGTTTCATCAGTTCAAGAAGGATGTGCACGCCGAGATATCCGGTCGCTCCGCTCAGAAGAACCGTTCCGAGAAATTCATTTTCCGGAAGGATTTCCGGATGATATTTCAGTGCGGAAGGAATGCCTGCATAATCCAGGGTTTCCAGGACGTTCCCTTCATTCTCCGGAGCCTTGTCCGCAAGTTTTGCGGCGAGGGCGGCGGGAGTCGGCGCTTCGTAAATCATGCGCACATTCAGTCTGCCTTCGCCGAAGCGGGTTTCCAGCTCCATCATCAGCATGACGGTATCAAGCGAAGTGCCGCCCATCTCGAAGAAATTATCAGCGGCTCCGATGCGGTCGCATTTCAGGACAGCCTGCATTTTTTCACAGATGAATTTTTCGCAGTCATTTGAAGGCGGCGTATAGGTCTGACTGAATTCGACCGGATAATCCGCAAGGGCGCGGAGATCTGTTTTTCCGCTGATTGTGTGCGGCATTTCATCCAGGCGGACAAGTGCGTTCGGGACCATGTAGGGCGGCAGCTGGCCGCGCAGATGTTCTTTCAGATCTTCTTCTTTTATTTCCGCCGATTCTTCCGCAGTATAGAAGCAGACGAGGTATTCGGATTTTCCGGACTTGCGGACAATGCAGGCATCGGAAAGGACGCCCGGATACTGACCGACTGCGTTCTCTATTTCAGGAAGCTCGATGCGCAGGCCGCGAAGCTTGATCAGGCGGTCATTGCGTCCCTGGTAGATCAGGCAGCCGTCTTTATCGAGATACCCCAGATCTCCTGTGCGGTAAATGGAAAGACCATTAAGACTGCAGAATTTCTTCTCCGTGATTTCCGGAAGGTTTTTGTATCCGAGTCCGACGCCTGCTCCATAGATGCAGATTTCGCCGGAGGCTCCGTACGGGATCAGTTCGGAATTCCTGTTCAGAATCAGGAGGCCCGTATTCGCGATCGGCCGGCCGATCGAACGGTTGTCCCCGTCTTCTGTTATGGTGGCGCCGATGGTCGTTTCCGTCGGCCCGTAGCCGTTGAAAATCCTTGTGCCGTAATTCCTTTTCAGTTCATTTACGAAACTGCCGAGCAGGACTTCCCCTGCGGAAAGGACGGCGCGTATGCCGCCGAAGACTTCCGTAAAGGCGGGAAGCTTCAGATAGGAAGCCAGTCTTGACGGCGTGCAGTGCAGGATGTCGGCGTGATGAGCGGATATGATTTTCGCCAGGGCAGCAGGATCGGTCAGGGCATTTTCCGGAGTCAGCTCGACGAACATGCCGTTCATCAGCGGCACGAAAATCTCGTAGAGGGAAATATCGAAGCCGATAGATCCCACGGCGGTTATGCCATGGCAGGGAGCGCTGCCGTCCAGGCCCGTAATGGCGCGGTTGAACGGATTGCTGTCAGGCAGGACAATGCTGACGATGCCGGTGTGCGGAAGAATGACGCCCTTCGGCCTGCCGGTGCTGCCGGATGTGTAGATCATATAGGCCGGAGAGCGAGGATCGATGTCCGGCCGCACTGTCTGCGGGTCGGATCCGGTCAGCTCATTGATTTCCAGATAGCCGGCGGGTGCATTTTCCACATCGCCCGAGGAAATCAGGAATTTTGCCCCGCTGTCGGAAAGGATATTTTCGATGCGTTCTGTCGGATACTGGGAATCAATCGGTACAAAGGCCGCGCCGGTTTTCAGTATGCCGAAGATTGTCGGAATCATACAGATGTTTCGGTGCAGGATGAACGCGACGACATCGCCGCATTGGACGCCGTGTCTTTCAAGTCCGCCGGCAATCCGGTCGGAGAGTTCGTCAAGATCGGAAAAAGTGAGGGTTTCATTTCCCGCATAAACGGCCGGCCTGTCGGTATTTTCCCTGACCGCTTTCCGGAAAATGGAAACAATCGTGTCTTTTTGGCTGAACGGAACGGTCTTTCCCTTTACGGAATAAAGGAGCTCCTTCTCTTTGGCGCCGACAATCGGGATTTCCGGGAGAGGCTTTCCGGACAGGCCGTCTTTGATGATGCCGATGACACTGTCGATGAAGAAGCGAATGCGTTCCGCATCATAAAAACCGTTATTCAGGTCAAAGGAGAAGCGGGCAGTGCCGTCAAAGTTGAAAATATTCCAGGTCAGGTGATTGCGCATTTCACCGGCGACGCTTACATCGACGGCGGCGCAGACATTTCCCTCAAGCCTGCAGCTGTAATAGTTCAGGACATATTCTGAAAAGCTGTCTTCCGTCAGGTCTTCTTCGCGGCACAGATTCAGGATCTCATCGAAACCGTACTGCTTATGAAGCGCCGCGATGCGTGCCGATGACTGTGCGCTCAGGCACAGACCGGTAAAATCGCGGCAGCCTGAAACATGGACCCGTACGGGAATCAGCAGCGTATAGCATCCGAGAGTCTGCCTCTGTGAAATGGTGCGGTTCAGACGCGGCATCAGGATGACGGCATCATTTCTTCCGGCAGCTTTTGCCATGTAGAGAGCCAGTGCACCGAGGAAGACATAGGCAGGATTCAGGCTGTTTTCCGCAGAGAATTTTTCAACGGCGGAATTCAGGTCCTGATCCGGCGTATAGGCATATTCGGTTTTTTCTGCTGAGGATTCTCCCGAAAACAGGGCGGGCCGGAAATCGGCATTTTCAAAATACTCAAGCCAGAAGTCTTTATCATTTTCCGGTACGGAATTTTTCTCATCGGTGAAAAATGAAGATTCCGGAAGTTCCTTCCCTTCCAGCACATCGATGATACGCTGGCAGAAAAGGCTCATGCCGTATCCGTCAATGATCAGGTGATGGAAACGGGCATAAAGCATGACGCCGCCTCCTGAAACAGGAATCGCTTCGATGCGGTACAGCTCGCCTTCGGCAAACGGAGTCTTATCCATTCGGCCGGTGTAGACTGAAATGTCATCGGCTGTCATTTCACCCAGGACATTTGTCAGGGAAACCGGTGCGTCATTCAGGTTAAAGGAAGCCCGGCTTCCGTCGGTCTTCAGGGATGCGCGGAAGATGTCGGCGGAAAGCAGGACTTTGTCGGCAGCCTGTCTGACCGCATCTGTCTGGAAGCCGTCGATTTTCATTTTCACGGAAATGACATTGATTGCGCTGTGCCGGCTGACGATCTCGTTCTGCCAGATTCCCGTCTGCGAAAGATTTATTGAGTATTCAGTCAAAAGATAAGCCTCCGTTTCATAGAGGATCCTGATGTTATCATAAATAATTTATACCATATTTTATGCATATATGCCATCTTAAAGAGTTTGATGGCTCTGTCAGAATGCCCGGGCCGTATTCCGAAAAAGGTACGTTTAAAAGGCGAAATGAGGTGAAACAGATGAATTCTGAAGAGGAAAATTCGGGCAAATGTGTAAAGCGGGCGCAGCTGGAGGATTCTCAGCTTGAACAGGTGCAGGGCGGGCCATGCACCTGATGCAGATGCTGAGGACAAGACAGATTGACTGTGATAAAATAATCATGATCGAATTCACGAAACAGCCGATTAGAAAGGGACAAATCCGATGAACCAGCAGAGCATAAAAAAAATTCTGGCCAACCGGAAACTGGTATAAAAGTTCAAAGCATGTTCAGACGTGGAAGAGATTCAAAATCTTGCGAAAGAAAACGGCCTGGAGCTGACGCAAGAGGAAACCATTAAAGCACTTGAGTTTTTTAAGGGGGGGAACGAACTGCAGGATGAAGAACTGAATTCTGTGGCAGGCGGCGGAACCAGTCCTGATGTAGTCATACCAAACCAACCGGACGACTGCTGAGATGATTATTTAAGAGACAATGTTTTGCAATCATGCACTTACAGGTTTTTCAAAAAAAGAACTCGAACATTTTACAGTGAAGTTGATCGTGGCGTCGCAGAGTGATTTGCGGCGTCTTTTTTTGAAAGGTACGGAAATATCATATTGACAAATCTTGATCTGGGGAGTGCCGTTGTCACATCAGTAGAAATTGATTTGACGTGAAGGCAGCAGCCATCTTTCCGGATGGCTTTTCTTTTGAAAAAAACATCGAAGAATATTGATTTGATAAAATAAGGGAAGAGGTTTTTTATGGGTGTATGGGATTTTATTCAGAATCAGGTTCTGGGCTTGAAATGGCTAAATGAAATCATCGGTTCTGCGCTTTCTGCTTTAGGCTTGGATATTCCTCCCGTCTGGGCGGGAGCATACAGTTTTTCCTGTATGACGTGCTGAAGATTACCTTCCTGCTCTGCCTGCTGATCTTTATCATCAGCTATATCCAGAGCTTTTTCCCGCCGGAGCGAAGCAAGAAGATTCTCGGACGCTTCCACGGGATAGGGGCTAATTCCATTGCGGCGCTGCTTGGTACGGTGACGCCGTTCTGCTCCTGTTCCTCCATTCCGCTTTTTATCGGATTCACCAGTGCGGGACTTCCGGTAGGCGTTACGTTTTCGTTCCTGATTTCTTCCCCTATGGTCGACCTCGGCAGCCTTGTGCTGCTGATGAGCATTTTCGGCGCGAAGGTAGCCGTTGTCTATGTCATATTCGGTCTGATCATAGCCGTTGTCGGCGGCACGATTATTGAGAAGCTTCACATGGAGCGCTATGTGGAGGATTTCATAAAAAATGCCGGCGGAATCGATATTGAATCTCCGGAACTCACCGTACGCGATCGCCTGGTTTATGCAAAGGATCAGGTTGTCAGCACCTTCAAGAAGGTTTTCCCGTATATTCTGATCGGTGTCGGCATCGGTGCCGTTATTCATAACTGGATTCCGGAAAGTGTTGTGGAAGCCGTTCTCGGAGGCAATAATCCGTTCGGCGTCGTGCTGGCTACGCTGATCGGCGTACCGATGTATGCGGATATTTTCGGCACCATTCCCATTGCGGAAGCCCTGCTTGGCAAAGGCGCACAGCTTGGGACCGTACTGTCCTTCATGATGGCGGTCACGACGCTTTCGCTTCCTTCGCTCATCATGCTCCGGAAGGCTGTCAAACCGAAGCTGCTGGGACTGTTCATCGCAATCTGCACCGTGGGAATCATTATCGTCGGTTATCTTTTCAATATGCTTCAGCCGTTCCTTGTAGGATGAAGCTGTCAGTATCAGTGTTCGGCAGGGGTCGAAAATATTCGATATGAAATGATGAGAGGGACGACTATGACGAAGAGTAAAAATGAAGGAATCAGTTTTTTTCAGAAGTATCTGTCCGTATGGGTGATTCTCTGTATGGTGATCGGTGTCCTTCTGGGACATTGATTTCCGGCTGTCGGCACATTCCTGAATCAGTTTGAGTATTACAAGGTTTCCATTCCAATGGCCATTCTGATCTGGATCATGATCTATCCGATGATGATGAAGGTCGATTTCAAGAGCGTGCAGAATGTCAGGAAGAATCCCAAGGGACTCTACATCACATGGATTACCAACTGGCTCATCAAGCCGTTTACGATGTACGGCATCGCCGTGCTGTTCTTTTTTGTCATCTTCAAGGGTCAGATCGCACCGGAGCTTGCAACACAGTATCTGGCCGGTGCGGTGCTGCTCGGTGCGGCGCCCTGCACGGCGATGGTATTCGTCTGGAGCACGCTGACAAAAGGAAACCCGGCCTATACTGTCGTTCAGGTGGCGACCAACGATCTCATCATCCTGTTTGCATTTGTCCCTATCGTAAAGTTCCTGCTGGGTGTATCCAACGTCAGCGTCCCTTACAGTACGCTGATCCTCAGCGTCGTGCTTTTTGTGGTGGTGCCTCTGACAGCCGGAATCCTGACGCGTGTGCTGGTCATCCGCCGGCGAGGTGCTGAGTATTTCGAAAAGAAATTCGTCCATAAATTCGACAGCGTGACCACAATTGGCCTGCTTCTTACCCTGGTGATGGTATTCATGTTCCAGAGCGAAGTGATTTTAAAGAATCCGCTTCATATCCTTCTGATTGCGGTGCCGCTGATTCTGCAGACCTATCTGATTTTCTTCATTGCCTATTCTGCCTGCCGCATTCTGAAACTTCCCTATGATATCGCGGCTCCTGCCGGCATGATCGGGGCATCGAATTTCTTCGAGCTGTCAGTTGCGGTAGCCGTCGCGCTTTTCGGGACGACCAGTCCAGCTGCCCTTGCTACGACCGTCGGGGTCCTGACGGAAGTACCGGTCATGCTGACGCTTGTGAAGATTGCCAACAGGACGCAGGCCTGGTTCCCTGCTGGAACGGAAAAACATGAATGATCGAAGAGAGGAATCGCAGAAGAGAGAGGAACTGCGGAAGGAAGAGGAACTCCGGAAGAGAGCAGACTCCCGGAAGATGAAAGTTGCGTTCCTATGTACTCGTAATTCCTGCCGAAGCCAGATGGCCGAGGCATTGGGAAAGCTTCTGGTCTCCGATGTTTTTGAAAGCTGCTCTGCCGGGACGGAGATTAAGGATGAGATCAATCCGGATGCGGTACGAACCGTAAAACGGCTGTAAGGCGTTGATATGTCATTGACGCAGCGGCAGCACGAAAGAAGGAACGAATATTCAGTGCTGGACGAAGAACGGAACGGCTGCACAGAAGTGGAAGTTTGGATGAAAGCGAAACCTTCCATTGCCTGCAAAAAACAATATCATAAAAGGAGTAAAGCGTATAGAATAGGGGCAGGAGGGTACGAAGATGAAGTTCAGTGAAATGCCTTATGAAAGAGTGGATTTTGAAGAACTGAAGAAAGACTTCGCACAGCTGACGGCGGACTTTGACAAGGCCGGAAGCGGGGCGGAGCAGTTCAGGGTACATGAAAGATATTATAAAATCATCAGTCATGTAAAGTCCATGATGACCATCGCGGATATCCGGCATGACGGAAATACGGCAGACGAATTCTATAAAGCGGAGAAAGACTTCTATGATGCCAATGCACCTGTGCTCCAGAGCCTGGTCGTCGCTTATCAGAACAAACTGATGCATACGGAATTCCGTCCGGAGCTGGAAGCAAGGATCGGAAAAGTCGCCTTCAGGAATATGGAGATTGCCGCAAAGGCAATGGACGACAGGCTGATTCCTCTGATGCAGGAAGAAAATGTGCTGGTTACGAAATATGAAGACCTGCTGGCATCGGCAAAGATCGACTGGAACGGGGAAAAGCTGAACCTGTCTCTGATGAATCCGTATCTCCGCAGCGCAGACCGCGGAATCCGTGCGGAGGCATGGAAAAAATACGCCGCATTTTTTGAAGAAAATGCGGAAGAACTGGATGACCTGTATGATCAGCTGGTGCATAACAGAACGGCCCAGGCCCGGCAAATGGGCTATGACGATTACCTGACGCTCGGCTATTACCGGATGAACCGCAACTGCTACGACAGGAATATGGTGGCAGAGTTCCGGAAACAGGTAAAGCAGGATATTGTTCCGTTTGCCGAAAAAATCGCGGACAGAAGAAGACAGAGGTTAGGCATCGGAGAACTGTCCTTCATTGATGAGGGCGTGTTCTCAAAGAACGGCAATCCGAAACCGGTCGGTACGCCTCAGCAGATTCTGGAAGCCGGAAGACAGATGTACAAGGAACTGTCGCCCGAGACGGCAAAGTTCATGAATTTCATGTGCGATAACGAACTGTTCGATGTATTCGGCAGAAAGGATAAGAGAACAGGCGGTTATATGACTTACATTCCGGATTATAAGTCGCCGTTTATTTTTGCGAATTTCAACGGGACTAGTTCGGACACGGATGTCATCACGCATGAATGCGGGCATGCGTTCCAGGGATTCGTCATTGCGGATGATCCGATCCTGGAACATCAGGATATCACGATGGAGACTGCGGAGACGCATTCGATGTCCATGGAATTCTTCACGGAACCCTGGATGGAGCTGTTCTTCGGAGAGCATGCGCAGGAATACAGGGACATGCATTTTGAAGATGCCCTGATCTTTATTCCCTACGGAACCATGGTGGATGAATTCCAGCACATTGCCTACGAGAATCCGAACCTGACTCCGAAGGAGCGCAATGCCGCGTGGCGCGAGCTGGAACGGGAATATAAGCCGCATCTGAATTATGAAGGCTGCGATTATCTGCAGGAGGGCGGCTACTGGCAGCATCAGCATCACATTTATTCCTTCCCGCTTTACTACATTGACTACGTCATTGCCCAGACGGATGCTCTTCAGTATAAGGCATGGATGGACCGGGATTACCGTCAGGCATGGGAAAGCTATCTGAAACTCTGCAGATTATCCGCATCAGATTTCTTTACAGGCCTTCTTAAGCAGGTCGGGCTGAACAGCCCGTTTGAGGATGGGTGCCTGAAGGATACGGTGTCACGGCTGGAAAAAACGATGAAGCTATGATTTAAACAGCAGAAGATTAAAAAAGCTCTGAAAATCAGCAATGTCTTTCAGGGCTTTTTTGTGTGAGCAGAAGTTGCATACGTTGTAAAAACAACATAAAAACCGCGCATTTTGTGATATTTTTTAACAGGAACCAGGATGGATGTCTGAAATACATCCGCGGAAAATTTATCACACGATAAGGAGGAATTCAGTATGAAAGCAGCAGTAGATCAGGAGCAATGCATCGGATGCGGATTGTGCACGGGAACAGCACCGGCTGTTTTCCGCATGAATGATGACGGAAAGGCAGAAGCCTATAAAGAACCGGAAGAAAATGAAAAGGAAGCGGTCCAGGAAGCGATTGACGGATGCCCGGTATCTGCAATCTCGTGGGCATCCTGATCCGGAGACCGGAAAGGAGAAATGATGAGCAGACGAAATATAGCAGAGATTCACGGAAGAGAGATTCTTGACTCAAGAGGAAATCCGACCGTGGAAGCAGAGGTGATCCTGGAAGACGGAACGACAGGGACGGGAATGTCTCCGAGCGGTGCGTCTACAGGAGAGTTCGAAGCCCTGGAACTCCGGGACGGAGATGAACGGAGATACGGCGGAAAAGGAGTCAGCAAGGCAGTTGAGAATATCAGCACGGTAATCGACCGGCAGCTCAAAGGACATGACGCATCGGAGACTTATGAAATCGATCGTCTGATGATCGAAGCGGACGGTACGAAGGACAAGTCAAATCTGGGAGCGAACGCGATTCTTGCAGTTTCCATTGCAGGCGTGAGGGCTGCGGCCGCAAGTCTCGGAATACCGGTATACCGGTTCCTGGGCGGTGTGAACGGAAACCGTCTGCCGGTTCCGATGATGAATATTCTGAACGGAGGCGTGCATGCCTCCAACACAGTGGATATTCAGGAGTTTATGATCATGCCGGTCGGTGCGCCGAATTTCCGGGAAGGACTGAGACAGTCAGCCGAAGTCTATCATTGTCTCCAGGGAATCCTGAAGAAGGAAAAACTTGCCGTGTCCGTCGGCGACGAAGGAGGATTTGCACCGGACCTGAAGAGTGATGAAGAAGTCATTGAGCATATCCTGAAAGCAGTCCGTGAAGTGGGTTACGAGCCCGGAAAGGATTTCGTTCTTGCACTGGATGCCGCCTCCAGTGAATGGAAAGGTGACGGAAGGGGAAAATACCTGCTTCCGAAGAGCGGCCGGAAATTCACAGCGGAAGAACTGATCAGTCATTGGGAAGAACTTGCATCGAAGTATCCGATTGTTTCGGTTGAAGACGGTCTGGACGAGGAAGACTGGGACGGCTGGTCAGCTATGACGGAACGCCTCGGAAAGAAACTTCAGCTTGTCGGAGATGATCTTTTTGTGACCAATACGGAGAGGCTTTCCAAAGGAATCAGCAGGAAATGCGGCAATGCCATTCTGATCAAGCTGAATCAGATCGGTTCGGTCTCCGAGACGATGGATGCCGTCCGGATGGCTCAGCGTGCCGGTTATCGCACGATTATTTCACATCGTTCCGGTGAGACGGAGGACACCACGATTGCGGACCTTGCCGTAGCGCTGAATGCCGGGCAGATCAAGACCGGTGCTCCCTGCCGGACAGAGCGGGTAGCCAAATACAACAGGCTTCTGAGAATTGAGGAATCTTTGAAAAGCTCCGGCGTGTATGACGGCAGCCTGTTCAGATGACAGGTTTATGCCGGAACTCCTGAAGAAGCGCGAGAATTCGGAAGAAACTTTGCAGCTGTTCTGGCATGATGAAAAGAGGTACAGGAATGGATAAGAACGGCAGTTCAGAAGAGAACCGTGAGGCTCTTCTGAAAGAATATGTGACCAGGCTGAGTCAGGGAGAAAGCCTGGCAGCGGTAAGAAAAGATTTTGTTTCAAAATTTCAGAGCATGGATGCATCAGAAATCATGAAGGCGGAGCAGAACCTGATTTCAGGAGGCATGCCGCCTGCCAAGGTGCAAAAGCTCTGCGACGTTCATTCAGCCTTATTTTACGGCGCTGTGCAGGAAGAGAAGAGTACCGGTGCAGAGATTGCAGGACATCCGGTAAATATCTTTGCTGCCGAAAATGATGCCATTTCCCGGGAAATCCATGAAGTCAGGGAATGTCTGGCAGCCGGCGCCGGCCGGACAGCTGTATCGGAAAAACTGAAGGCCTTTCGGGCTGCTTCCGTGCATTATGCTGAAAAAGGGAATCTGATCTATCCGCTTCTGAAAGGCAAATACGGTGTAACCAGCCCGGCGGATGTGATGTGGGCAGTGGATGACGAGATCAGAGTTGAAACTAAATTTCTGATTGAAGCCGGTGATTTGCTGCCGGACTATCCGGAAAGAATCGACAGGCTGCTCACGCGTGCTCAGGAAATGGTTTTTAAAGAAAAAAACATTCTGCTGCCGCTCTGCATGAAGCATTTTACCGATGAGGACTGGATGCGGATCTACTATGAACTTTCCGCTTATGAGCATACGCTTTCCGGCGGACTGCCTGTCTGGGAGGCGGCTGAACGCAGACGCGAAGAACTGAAGAGAGTCCATAGGCCGGGAAAAGCGGGTTCGTCTAAAGAGGGCGGATCCGCAGCCGGTGCAGAGAATCCGGTATCGCTGGGAAGCGGTCATATGACGCCCGAACAGATTGAATGCGTTCTCAATACGATTCCGATGGAGCTGACTTTTATTGATGAGAACAACATCAACTGTTTCTTCAATGCGGGGAAGAAAGTATTCAAGCGTCCGGACGAAGCAATCGGCAGAGAAGTGTTTCTCTGCCATCCTCCGAAATATGCGGCGATGGCCAAGCAGATCATCGACGAACTGAAAAGCGGAGTTCAGGACAGCGTGGATATATGGATGACCAAAGGCGGCGGTCCGCTTTTTGTCCGCTATATGGCGGTCAGAAATCAGGATGGAAAATATGTCGGTACGCTGGAATGCGTTCAGAAGATGAAAGCTGCAAAGAAATATTTCGCGGAAACAGAAAAAGCGGGAAAGAGGACTCCTGAATACTCTTAAAAGAAAGTACCGGTCTTCCGGGTACAGTTCAATCGTATCCCCGGAGGACCGGTACCTTCTTTTTTTGTACTGAGAAATTCCCGTCAGTCATCTGCAGGCGCAGATTTTTCTGAAGTCAGACGTATCCGTATTTTCCGTAGGCGGTTTCCGGATGTTTATTGATCTTCTGTACCCTGCGTCCGGATTTCCCCGACCATGTTTTCAGACATCCTTCCAGATAGTTGATACCGATCACAGCAGCAAGGATTGCCAGCGGCTCTAAAATCATCATATTGGATTCCTCCTTTTCAAGAATCATTTGCTTTTGTTTGAATCTGGGATTATTATAAGTCTGGAAAAGGAACAATAATACTCTATAAACGCCTGAATATGAACTGTAAGCGACTGAATTGTATTAAAAATATTCTGAAAACGCCATTTATCTAAAATCAGTTTTTAAATCTGCTTTTGGGGAGGAATTCGGAAATGATTCTGCCGGTTGTCAAGCAGCTTGATCTGGATGAGAACCGTCTTGAAAAGGTCAGGGGACTGACGAACGAATATCCTTATGCCATGCATGTCACGGACTATGCCAGAATCAGGATCCCCTGGCACTGGCATGAGGCCGTGGAACTGAAATACCAAATGAAGGGCTGTTCCGATGTTGTCACGAACCATACGACTTACCGGATCCATGCCGGTGAAGGACTTTTCCTGAACAGCAATGTTCTGTCCTGTTCATACAGGACAGAAGGAGAAAAGGCATCCGTTTCAGCGGAGCATATTTTTCATCCGGTTCTTCTGTCCGGACACTTTCACAGTGTTTTTGAAACGCGTTATATCAATCCGATTATCCGGAATTCCCAGATTGAAGGCATTGTGATAACGGAAGACATTCCCTACGGAAAAGAAATGCTTAAGAAGCTTCTGTGCCTGAACCGTCTTCAGGAAAAGGAGCACGTGGAGATGGAAACGCGCTGCCTCCTTTCCGAAATCTGGCTTCTTCTTTATCGTGAAATTCAGGAAAACGGAGTCTCCGGCATCCCGGTCGATTCACAGGATAAAGAACGGATTTTAAGCATGATGACCTACATCCATCAGCATTACGCGGAAAGCATTACCCTTGAGAGGATTGCCTCTTCTGCCGGGGTCAGCAAGCGGGAATGCCTTCGATGCTTTAAAAAGAATCTGGATCGGACGCCTTTTGATTATCTTCTTTCTTACCGGCTTCAGCGTGCCTGTGAAATCCTGACCGATACGGATCATCAGATTACGGAAGTTGCCCTTGAGACCGGTCTCGGGAACTGCGCACATTTCGGTAAAGTTTTTAAAAATGAATACGGAATGTCACCGGGGAGATACCGCAAAGAATCTTCTGCTGCAAAAGAATAGATGTTTTCAGAACAGGCTGGGAAAGGAGCATGCGGAATGTTTGCTGTCGGATGTCATCTGTCAGCTTCAAAAGGTTTTGTGCATATGGGAGAGGAAGCTCTTTCCCTGAAGGCAGATACGTTTCAGTTCTTTACGAGGAATCCGCGCGGAGGAAATGCGAAAGAAGCAGATCCGGAAGATGCGGCCGGCCTGCGGGAAATCATGCAGGAGCATTCTTTCCCCGTTCTTCTGGCACACGCTCCCTATACCATGAATCTGTGTTCATCGAATCCGGAAATCAGGACTTTCGGGGAAGAAATGATGCGTGACGATCTTGCACGCATGGAAATGCTTCCGGGGAACCTGTATAATTTCCATCCAGGCAGCCATACCGGTCAGGAAACTGAAAAAGGCATAGCGGAAATCACGGACATCCTGAACCGGCTTCTGACCCCGGATATGCATACCATAGTTCTTTTGGAAACCATGGCTGGAAAAGGGTCGGAAATCGGCGGTCGGTTTGAAGAACTGCGGCAGATACTGGACGGAGTCAAACTGCGGGAGCATATCGGAGTCTGTCTCGATACCTGCCATGTGCATGATGCCGGCTATGATATTGTCCATGATCCCGACCGGGTCTTTTCTGAATTTGACCGGATCGTCGGCATGGAGTACCTGAAGGCGGTTCATCTGAACGACAGCAAAAATGCCTGCGGCAGCCATAAAGACCGCCATGAAAAACTCGGCGAAGGATGCATCGGTGCGGAAGCACTTGAGAGAATCGTGACGCATCCCCTGCTCCGGAATCTTCCTTTTTACATGGAAACACCGAATGATCTCGAAGGGTACCGGCGGGAAATAGCCCTGGTGAGAAAATGGCATTCCGGGACAGAATGAGGACCCTATTGTCCCGGGAGAGGGAATCGGTTAAAATGAAAAAAAGGATGAAAAGAACATGAACAGCGGAGAATGGATTAAGGAAGAATTTTCGGTAACCGGACTTCCGGTTGACGCTGTTTATCACGAACAGGATGTCCGTGAAATCTTCATGCCGCTGCTCCGGCTGTGGACAGAGCGCCAGAAAGAACTCGGCCGGAGAATGTTTATTTTCATGGCTGCGCCTCCCGGATGCGGGAAATCAACCCTGGCTGCGTTCCTTGAGAAACTGTCGCGGGAACCGGATGCAGAAGGAGTGCTGACACCGGTGCAGGCAGCAGGAATGGACGGCTTTCATCACACGGCCGATTATCTGAAAAGCCATACGGATATGAGAGACGGCAGGACCATTCTGCTGGATGACATCAAAGGGGCACCGCAGACTTTTGACACGGAGAAGCTTGCAGGAAAGCTTCGGGAAGCCAGTCTCAGTGAAAAACTCCGCTGGCCGGTGTACAGCCGCACAGAGCACGATGTACTGGAAGATGTTATCGAAATCAAGGAAAAAATCCTGATTGTGGAAGGAAATTATCTGCTTCTGAACTGCCGGCCGTGGAAGGAAATCGCCCGGGAATTCTGTGATTACGGCATCTATCTTTATGCGGACCCGGCCGTGCTGAAAAAGCGCCTGATTGAACGCAAGGTGGCCAGCGGACATTCAGAAAAAGATGCGGCAGACTTTTATGAGTTCTCTGACGGCAGGAATGCATCCCTGGTCCTGGAGGACCGTCCGGAAACGGATCTGGTTCTGGAGGTCAGGGACGGAAGATACATACGCAGGAACTGACTGCGTGAAAAAACGGAACAGGTTTCTTCCGTGATAAGGAGGATCAAAAATGGACAGGACCATTTCAAAAGCGGTACAGGGATTTCAGACTGTTGACGGGGCAGGAGTGCATCTTGTCCGTGTGCTGGGCGGCGATACGGTTCAGGACTTTGATCCGATTCTGATGCTGGATTCCTTTGACAGCTGCAATCCGGATGACTATACGGCCGGATTCCCGATGCATCCGCACAGAGGAATCGAAACAATCAGCTATGTTGTCAGCGGCACGATGAGACACAAAGACAGCCTGGGAAATACAGATGACATTCATGACGGAGAAGTACAGTGGATGACCGCGGGAGCCGGCATTCTCCACGAAGAACTGATTCCGGCAGCACCGCGGCTGCTCGGCGTTCAGCTCTGGCTGAACCTGCCGGCCAAAGAGAAGATGATTCCGTCTTCCTACCGCAGCATACGCCGGGAAAATATTCCGGAGAAGGCTTTCAGCGGAGGACTGATCCGGATCCTTTCCGGGACGTATAACGGGATTTCCGGCTATCAGCCAGCACATCTTCCGCTTGATTATTACGACATCCATCTGGACCCCGGGGCGGAATTCCGGATGGATACGGAACAGGAACGTTCGGTCATGCTCTTTACGCTTCAGGGAGAAGTGAGTGTCGGGGGCAGAAGGATTCCTGAAAAAACAGCGGTGCATCTGACGGAGGGAACTGCCCTGACCATGAAAAACGGAAGCAGTCCGGCCTGCGTGCTCTTTATGAGCAGCCGTGCACTCAGGGAGCCCGTCTGCTGGGGAGGACCGATTGTCATGAATACACAGGAAGAACTGAATCAGGCTTTTTCGGATCTGGATTCCGGCAGTTTCTTAAAAAATGAAGTCGACTATCAATGACATAAACGGATGATCAGAAATACCAGCAGGATATTCAAAACGGGACATGCGGAATCAGCGCAGGAAGGAAAAAAATGAAAATACAGGAATCTCTTCAGAATCGCAGAACTTATTATTCAATTGACAGTACGCTGCCGGTTGAAGAAAAACAGGTAGAGGAACTGGTCAGCTCGCTTACGGAACTTGTGCCGGATGCCTTCAACATGAAGAGCGCCCGCGCGGCGGCAGTATTCGGCGATGCTCACCGGAAGCTGTGGGACGGTATTTATGAAGCTTTCGGAGGAAAAGTGGCCAGAGAAAAGATTGATTCCTTCCGGGCCGGTGCCGGCACAATCCTCTATTTCTATGATCAGGATACCGTACAATCGATGCAGGAAAAATTCCCGGCGTATGCCGGCAATTTCCCAATCTGGGCGCAGCAGGCAAACGGCATGCTGCAGATTTCAATCTGGAGCGGTCTGAGGGAACTGGAAATCGGCGCTTCCCTGCAGCATTACAATCCGGTTATTGATGAGACCGTCAGCAGGTTCCTTTCTCTGCCGGCAGGCTGGAAGCTGATTGCCCAGATGCCTTTTGGCGGAATTATATCGGAGCCGCAGGCAAAGGAGAAGGAAGACATCTCCAAGCGCGTGCTGATCTTCCGCTGATGCAGCAGAAAGATTTCCCCGGATGAGACAGAAGAGGATCCTGTATGACTTTGATTAAAAATGAAATTCCGATACTGGAATACGATGATGAACAGACGGCGGTCATTATGCCGGACAGGGACAGGAAGTCATCTTTTCCCGAGAGGGCGGTCTTTCCGTTTCTGTATGATGAAGTCGACAAATACGCGGAACAGAATCACTGCCGGCAAATCGGTGAGTTCATCAGCGCCACGAAAATATACCCGATCTTTGTCACGGAAGTCCGGGAAAAGCAGATCTGTCTCTGCCAGGCTCCGGTCGGTGCACCGGCCGCTGTCCAGATCATGGATTATCTGATCGGGTACGGTGTTAAGAAAATCATTTCGGCGGGAAGCTGCGGCACGCTGAAGGAACTTCCGGAAAATGAATTCCTGGTTCCCGTCGAAGCGCTGCGGTGCGAAGGAACTTCGTATCATTATCTTCCTCCGGCCAGGACCGTGTCCGTCAGCCCGGCGGCGGTCGCAGCCATAGAAACCGCACTGAAGGAAAACGGGATCCGCTGCAGACGATGCAGAACCTGGACGACTGACGGCTTCTTCCGGGAAACGAAAGAAATAGTCGGGTACAGGAAATCGGAAGGCTTTGATACCGTGGAGATGGAATGTGCTTCCCTGGCTGCCTGCGCGAAATTCCGGAAGGCGGTATTCGGACAGATTCTTTTTACAGCAGATACGCTTGCAAATGTCGAATCACATGAGGACAGAAACTGGGGCCTGGATTCTTTTTCACCGGCATTGAAAATATGCCTTGATGCTGCTGCTGTTCTTTAACGATACAGAAGGAGGAGAAAATGACCACTTTAATTATTGCCATTCTGATAGTGATTGCAGTCCTCGCCCTGCTGATCAACAACATCCGCATTGTTCCGCAGGCCAATGCTTTTGTCCTGGAGACGCTTGGAAAATATTCCGGAACCTGGCAGGCAGGCCTTCATGTGAAGATCCCTTTTATCCAGAGGGTGGCTGCAAAAGTGTCCCTGAAGGAAATCTGCTGTGACTTTGAACCGCAGCCGGTCATCACGAAAGACAATGTGACGATGATGATCGATTCGGTTGTGTTCTGCAAGGTGTTTGATTCGAAACTTTATGCTTACGGAGTGACGAACCCGATTGATGCGCTTGAGAAATTATCGGCAACGACGCTTCGTTCAGTCGTAGGCGATATGGAACTTGATCAGACCCTGACATCCAGGGAAGAGATTAATGCCAAGCTTCTGAAGATCCTGGATGAGGCAACGGATCCGTGGGGAATCAAGGTGACCCGCGTTGAGATTAAGAACATTCAGCCGCCGGCGGAAATTGCCGAGGTTATGTCGAAGCAGATGCGTGCAGAGCGCGAAAGACGCCAGACAGTCCTTGAAGCCCAGGCCCATAAGGAAGCTGTGGTCTCCCGCGCAGAAGGCGACAAGCAGGCGAAGATCCTGTCGGCGGAAGCAGAGAAACAGGCGCAGATCAGTCTTGCAGAAGGAAAAGCAAAATCGATTGAACTGACCTATACCGCAGAGGCGGAAGGTTTAAGACGCATCAAGGAAGCCGGAATCGACAGCACGGTCATCCGTCTGAAAGGCATTGAAGCCCTGAAGCAGGTGGCTGACGGAAGGGCAACGAAGATTTTCCTTCCTTCGGATATGTCTGATGTGCTGACACACCTGGGGGTTGCCGGAGAAATCATCGGAGTCGGAGATGCAACGGCAATCGATTGTTCGGAGAAAACAAAAGCGGCTTCAAAAACGGATGCCTGCATTTCCGGAGACAGCAGCAGGGGAACTCTGGATGCCAAGAAAACCGGCGATGCGATCAGTGCGGATATTGAAGGACGGTCCGACTGAAAGGTGCGCACATTCAAGGAGAGATGAATGAAAATCTGTGTGATTTCCGGCAGTCCGGCCGGTGAAAACAGTATCACCCTGCAGACAGTCCTGTATCTGCAGAAATGTTTTCCGGGAAATGAGTGGGAGATCCTTCAGGCAGGTTCCGGCATAAGAAAATTTGAACAGGATTTCACGGAGGCAGTTTCGGCATTGAACCGTGCGGAAATGCTTCTGTTCTGCTATCCGGTCTACACTTTCCTTGTCCCCAGCCAGCTGCTGCGGTTCATTGAGCTTATGAAGGCGGCGGAACGGGCAGGGCAGCTGCACGTCTGCGGAAAAGCAGCATTTCAGATTGCCACCTCCAAGCATTTTTACGATGTGACTGCCCTGCAGTATATCCGGGAAAACTGCGACGATCTGAAGCTTTGGTATCTGGGCGGTCTTTCAGAAGACATGGAGGACCTGCTGTCGGAAAAAGGAAGAAACGAAGCGGAGCAGTTTTTCCGCTATGTAATCTGGCAGAAAACGGGCAGTCCGGAAGCCGCCGGTGAAGTACCGGAGACCGTAATTGTCGCAGACCTGTCGCGGAATCCGCTGCAGCCGCAGGATGCTGACCGACTGCAGGAGATGATTGAATGTTTCCGGAAGAACTACGGAGGAAGCACGAAAGTTGTGAACCTGGCAGAAATGAAGATTGCCGGCGGCTGTCTGGGATGCTTCCACTGCGCTTCAGACGGCATCTGCATTTATCAGGACGGGTTCGATTCGTTTTTGAGAAGGGAAATCCAGACGGCACCGTCGGTCGTATATGCTTTTTCCGTACGGGATCACAGCATGGGGGCCCTCTTTAAAATGTATGACGACCGGCAGTTTTGCAACGGGCACCGGACAGTCACGATGGGGAAGCCGACCGGCTATCTGGTCAGCGGATCAATGGAAAAGGAAGAAAACCTCAGGATGGTCCTGACAGCCCGGGCGGATGTCGGCGGCAATTTCCTCGCGGGCATCGCGGAGGATGAAGACGGGATCCGCCGTCTGGCGGACGTGCTGACTTATGCACTGCAGAATCATCTGGTACAGCCGCACACTTTCTACGGCGTCGGCGGACTTAAGATTTTCCGGGATCTGATCTATCAGATGAGGGGACTGATGAAAGCCGATCACCGCTTTTATAAAGAGCACGGCTTCTATGATTTTCCGCAGAAGCATAAAGGAAGAATTTTGCTGATGTATCTTGTCGGAGCCATGAACGCCAGTCCGAAGCTGAAAAAGAAAATGGGCAGCCGGATGACGGAAGGAATCATCATGCCATATAAGAAAGTACTGGAGAAAGCAGGAGGGAAAGAAGAATGAACGCAGCGGTCCCGACTCTCAGCATCATTTTCATGATCGTGGATCTGGTCATCGGCATTGCCGTGCCGGTCATCCTGTTCCTGTTCTTTTATAAAAAATACCTCTGCAGTCCGAAAGCCTTTTTCACCGGCTGTGTGGTTTTCCTTCTTTTTGCCCTTGTGCTGGAAAAGCTGGTGCACATCCTTTTCCTGCAGGTGCTGCCGACCGGCCCGGTCATTACCGGCAATATCTGGTTTTACGGAATATACGGAGGCCTGATGGCGGGAATTTTCGAAGAGACCGGACGTTTTGCCGCCTTTAAGACGGTGCTGAAAAATTTGCGCGGGGAGGATCACAATGCCCTGATGTACGGCGCAGGCCACGGCGGCTTCGAGATGTTCATGCTTCTGTCTGTCGGCATGATCAACAACCTGATCTATTCGCTGATGCTGAATGCGGGAAATGCATCTGCCCTGACGGTCAATCTCTCGGGGACTTCGAAAGCCGCCGTCGAGTCGGCACTGACGGCGCTGACGAACACGTCCCCGTATCTGTTCCTTGTCAGTCCGTTGGAGCGTTTTGCGGCCATAACGGCTCAGATCGGGATGTCGGTACTCGTATGGTTTGCGGTAAAGAACGGCGGAAAGAGCAGACTTCTTTTTCCGCTGGCCATCCTGCTGCATCTTTTTCTGGATGCCTCGGCAGTCATTCTGAACAGCTATATCGCAAGTGTCGCTGCTGTGGAAATCTTTATCTGCGCAGTGTCGGCAGGAATTGCCGTTCTTGCCTGGGCTGTCTGGAAAAAAAGCCGGAATCCGGGCGAAAATACGGCGGGGTGTCCGGGTGAAAAAACGGCGGAGCGTTCGGAGGAAAAGGCAGGGGAGTGATTTTTGACATGGATTGGTGCTTAGCGTATAATCGAGCATGAAAATCGGTGCGGCAGGCACCGGAGAAGGGGGCATTACCATGAAAATGAAATTCGGCATCAAGGAAGTAGTGGCAGCCGGCATCGGAACCGCGCTGTTCATCGTTCTCACGCAGGTCCAGATTCCAATCGGCATACCCAATACCTATTTACAGCCGCGCATGGCCATCCTGGCTTTTATGTCTGCGGTCTTCGGCCCGGTTGTCGGTGCCATTATCGGTCTGGTCGGACATGCCCTGGGCGATGCGATTTTTTACGGCAGCGTCTGGTGGAGCTGGGTTTTCCCGGAGGCAGTCGTTGCGATTCCGATCGGACTGTTTGCTTCAAAATTCGCGGTTCAGCAGGGCGGCTTCGATAAGAAGCAGATCATCTGGTTCAATATCATCCAGGTGATCGCCAATGCGGCTGCATGGATTCTCGTGGCTCCGGTACTGGATATCCTGGTCTATGCGGAACCGGCCAACAAAGTCTTCGTCCAGGGAGTATTTGCTTTCCTTGGAAACATTATTATCATCGGTGTCCTCGGTACCATCCTGCTTGCAGGATATTCAAAGCTGGGCGGAAAATCTTCCAGCCTTTCCAAAGAAGACTGACGCAGCATCCGGGCAGGACTTCGGTCCTGCCCGGAACTGATCATGCAGTAAAGGAAATGCCTCTATGACACAAATCGCTGCGAAAGAAGAAAAAAACCGGAAAACGTCTGACGTTCCGGCCATCGAATTCAGTCATTTCTCTTTTCGCTATCGTTCGCAGAAGGAACCTTCCCTTCGGGATATCAATTTAAAAATCATGCCGGGTGAGAAAGTCCTGATTATCGGACCTTCCGGTTCCGGAAAATCGACCCTTGCACACTGCATCAACGGTCTTATTCCGTGTTCCTTTACGGGGGAGACGTCCGGCACCTGCAGAGTCGAAGGAGAGGATCCCGGCCAGCTCGGGATTTTCGGCATGTCCAAAAAAGTCGGGACTGTCCTTCAGGACACCGACGGACAGTTCATCGGCCTGACAGTTGCCGAGGATCTGGCTTTCGCTCTGGAAAATGATGCAGTTTCCCAGGGAGAAATGCACAGCCGCGTCAGTCAGATTGCCGGGGTCGTCGACCTGAATCATCTGCTGCATCATGCTCCGGGAGAACTTTCCGGAGGACAGAAGCAGCGTGTTTCGATGGGCGGTGTTCTGATTGACAACGTCAGTATCCTGCTGTTTGATGAACCGCTTGCGAATCTGGACCCGGCGACGGGCAAGCGCACCATAGCGCTGATTGATGAGATCCGCCGCAGGGAAAATGTCACGGTCCTGATTATCGAACATCGTCTGGAAGATGTCCTGTACCGGGATGTCGACCGCATTATCGTGATCGGGGAAGGCAGGATCCTTGCCGATCAGAAACCGGACGAGCTGCTCTCCGGAGATCTTTTAGGGGAATCCGGAATCCGCGAGCCGCTCTATCTTTCGGCAATCCGCCACGCGGGCTGCCGGATTCAGGCACAGGACCGGCCGCAGCACATTGAGACCATGAATCTGGAACCGTATAAGGAAAAGGTCCGGAAATGGTTTCTGGAAGTTCCTGTGAATCATCCTGAAAACAGCCGGCAGAAGGTTCTCGAGGTAAAGAATCTTTCCTTCTCTTATCTGGAAAATGAACCTGTCCTTTCCGATATTTCCTTTTCCGTCCGCCGCGGCGAGATGGTCAGCATTGTCGGCCGCAACGGCGCAGGAAAGTCTACGCTGGCCGGCCTGATCTGCGGGTTCCATGTGCCGAATGCCGGAGCGATTTATCTGAACGGAGAGGATATCTCGCCTCTTTCCATCAAGCAGAGAGGAGAGAAGATCGGACTTGTCATGCAGAACCCGAATCAGATGATCAGCAAGCCGATGATCTTCGACGAGACAGCACTCGGCCTGACGGTCAGAAATGTCCCGGAAGAGGAAGTGAAGGAGCGCGTCTATGAGACGCTCAAAATCTGCGGTCTTTATCCGTTCCGCAACTGGCCGGTTTCCGCACTCAGCTTCGGACAGAAGAAGCGCGTGACGATTGCCTCGATCCTGGTCATGAAACCGGAAATCATTTTCCTCGATGAGCCGACGGCCGGACAGGATTACCGCCATTACACGGAGTTCATGGAATTCCTGAAGAAGCTGAATGAAGAGACCGGCATTACCGTCATCATGATCACGCACGACATGCATCTGATGCTGGAATATACCAACCGCGCTGTCGTGATTTCAGAAGGAAGTCTGATCTGCGACGATACGCCTGCCAATGTCCTGTGCAGCGAAGAAATCACGGAGAGAGCCTATCTGAAGAAGACGTCGCTTTTTGACCTTGCGGTCAAGTGCGGCATCGACAGTCCGGCGGAGTTTGCCCAGAGGTTTATTTCCTTTGAGAGGGAGGCAGCCGATGGGTAACCGGAAAATGCTTTCCTACGTGGAGAAAAATACCTGGATCCATTCCCTGAGCGGCGTCACCAAGCTGGTCTTTTTCATCCTGTGGTGCCTGACGAGTGCCCTGACGTACGACACCCGCGTCCTGCTGACGATGATTGCGATTATCGCGGCCGTTTTCATTTTTTCGAAGACGGAATGGAAACAGGTCAGCACGGTTTTCAAGGCCGTCATGTTTTTCATGATTCTCAACGTCATTTTTATTTTTCTGTTTTCGCCGTATCAGGGCTGTGACATTTACGGCTCCAAGACCGTGCTCTTTCACATTGCCGGCAATTACTCCGTGACTTCGGAGCAGCTCTTTTACCTTTTCAATGTCGTCATTAAATACTTTACGATTATTCCGTCCGTCTTCATGTTCCTTGTGACGACGGATCCCAGTGAGTTTGCCGCCTCCATGAACGGCATCGGCATCAGTTATAAATTCGCCTATTCCATTGCCATCGCGCTCCGCTACGTTCCGGATGTGCAGGAAGATTATCACCGCATCAAGAATGCGCAGGAAGCCCGCGGCATTGAAATGAGCGCCAAGGCCAAACTGAAGGACCGCATCCGGAATATTTCCGCAATCATTTTTCCGCTGCTCTTTTCCAGCATGCAGCGAATCGATGTCGTCAGCCGGGCCATGGAACTCCGCGGTTTCGGAAAAAAGAAGAAACGCACCTGGTATTCGGCAAAACCGCTCCGGAAACGGGATGTTCTGGTGATTGTCCTGGCAGCGGCGTTCCTTGCCGTCTCACTGTTCATTACCTGGAGGAACGGGAGCAGGTTCTACAATCCGTTCAGGAAGCCATGATCCTGATGAAAGAAGAATGTTTATGAAAGATATGACGGAAGGAAGTCCGGTCCGGCTGATCCTGACTTTTGCGCTGCCTCTCCTGCTCGGAAATCTTCTCCAGCAGACCTATAATATCGTTGATGCGGCAATTGTCGGACAGTTCCTCGGTTCCGATGCCCTGGCCGGAGTCGGTGCCTCATCCAGCATCCAGTTCCTGGTCCTGGGTTTCTGCATCGGGACGACAGTCGGATTCTGCATACCGGTGGCGCAGAAATTCGGTGCCAGGGATTATTCAGTCATGCGTAAATACATCTTCAACGGAATCTTCCTGACAGCCGTGACCGGCGCAGTCCTGACGGTTCTGACCGCGGTTCTGTGCGGTTGGATTGTTTCCCTGCTGAGGACGCCGCAGGAAATTTTCGACGGCGCCTATGCCTATCTCTTTGTCATTTTCCTCGGGATTCCCTGTACGCTGCTCTATAATCTCTGTGCGGGAATTCTGAGGGCTATCGGAGATTCCCGAACACCGTTTTATTTCCTGGCGCTCTCAACGGTTCTGAATATATTCCTTGACCTATTCTGCATCCTGACCCTGCACTGGGGCGTTGCGGGTGCGGCCATCGCGACCGTTGTCTCACAGGGCATCAGCGGCGTTCTGTGCGCCGCGGTCATCATCCGGAAATTCACATTCCTGAAGTTTGAAGAGCATGATCGCCGGATTGAAACACGTATCATCCGGCGTTTGATACTGATGGGAGTCCCGATGGGGCTTCAGTTTTCCATTACGGCAATCGGTTCCATGGTCATGCAGGCCGCCAATAACGGACTGGGCACCGTGTATGTATCCGGCTTTACGGCCGGCATGAAAATAAAGCAGTTTGCCATGTGCCCGTTCGATGCTCTGGCAACGGGTGTTTCGACCTTCTGCGCCCAGAATCTGGGGGCAGGCAGGAATGACCGCATCCGGACCGGCGTCAGGAAAGGCGTTCTGATCGGAATCCTGTACGGCGCCGGCATCGGCCTCGTCCTGATCTTCTTCGGGAGACAGATGTCGCTCCTGTTCCTCAAACCGGATCAGACGGAGATCCTGACGGCATCCGCGCAGTATCTTGCCTGCATGGGATATTTCTACTGGGCGCTGGGCATCCTCAATGTCACGCGCATGGTGACGCAGGCAATCGGCTATGCCGGACGTGCCATGGTTTCCGGCGTAATCGAGATGATTGCCCGAAGTGCGGTTGCCACGATCTTTGTTCCGATGTTCGGATTTCAGGCAATCTGCTGGACGGATCAGGCCGCCTGGCTTACGGCCACCCTGTACATCGCGCCGATATGCTATTTTTCCCTGAGGCAGGCAGAAAAGAAACGTCGGATTTAACGCTTTTCTTATGGTATACTGACAGTATCTTTGCGGAGAGTGCATAAAATGAATGTTCAGGAAATCATGCAGGAAATGAAGAAGAAAGCTTCGTCGGATCCGGCCCTGAAATCCGAAATCCTCGGGACGGAAAAGGAAGCGGATCCCCGCCTGGCGTTCTGCGGAATCTGCAGGCGGTGCGGTTATGAAATCTATCCCATCGAAATCGTGGACGCTGGAGAAGAAATGTATGCCGCCATGAAACGGAGCACGAACGGAGGCGGCGAGAATTCTCCACGTCTTTCCTGGGAAGAGGATCCTTATGAATCACTGCTGACGGAACTGTCCGAAGGAATCTGAAAATGGATCATGTCATTGTCATCGCCATTCTGCTGCTGATTTTTTTGCTGGCTTTTGTGACGGCATCCGTGCTGCTCGAGGGACGGTTCGGAAGAGTGCGCCTGATTATCCGTGTCATCATTCTTCTGCTGTGCCTGTTTGTCATTCTGTATGAGACCATTCTGTTCCGTTCCCGGCAGGATCTCATGCGCTTTGAAGTGATTCCGTTCTGGTCTTACGGAAAGGCATTTGCAGGCAAGACGTTTTACTTAAAGGAAATCCTTCTGAACATTCTTCTGTACATTCCTTTCGGCTTCATGATGCCGGCGGTTTTCCGGAAAATGAAAGTCTGGCAGATGATTCTTGTTTTCCTGTTTTTCAGCTGCGGCATCGAGCTGATCCAGCTTTTCGGACGGATCGGGGTGTTTGAAACGGACGATATCCTGGACAATACCCTGGGCGGAATCCTGGGTCTGACGGTGTACAGAATCTTCCGGCGGGAGGCAGGTTAGAATTTACCCGTGCCGCGAAATATGCTATGATATTCCCGATACATGCTGAAACTTTTTCTGATGCAGGAGGGAACATTAATGAAAAGAAAGGGTTCAACAGGCGTCAAAGTCATCGGGATTCTGTTTATCATTTTCGGAATTCTCAGTGTCATCAGCCAGCTGTTCATGTTTGCCGGAGCGGCTATGTTTACGACCATGCTGGGAGCGACAGCGGTCCAGTCAGCCGGATTTTTCGGCTATACGATGGGACTCGGCATTCTTACCTCGGTACTTGAGATTATCTGCGGAATCCTTGCCGTGAAGAATAACAGCATTCCGTCGAAAATGCTCCCGATCATTATTCTCAGCTGCCTGAGCATAGCCATTTCTGCAGTCAGCATTTTCATGTTCGGAACCTCAGCGTACGGCATGGGCATCCTGATTGCTTCAATCATCCTCACTGCCGTCCTTCCGCTTCTGATGATCCTGTTTGCCTTCATGGTCAAAGGCTCCAAAGATCCGGAAACCCGGCAGCAAGCTTAAGATGAAATCTCAGTCTCCGGGTCCTGATCCGGAGACTGAATCTTTTCGGAAGACAGGGAAAATGGAGAAGATCAGCGAAGCGATACATTTTTCAACAGATGTTTTTGATGGAAAGAAAAGGAAATGCAGCAGGAAACCGGCTGTCCTGCATGCGCTGGAAGCGGCAGTGATCGTTTCGGGCATGACGGACAGCTGCGATGTGATCTCGGCAGCAGTGCTTCATGATGTCATTGAAGATGCAGGCGTATCCTTCGATGAACTGAAGGAACGTTTCGGAGATCGTACCGCAGAACTGGTCCTGGCTGAAACAGAAGATAAAAGACGGAATCTGCCGCCGGCGCAGACCTGGAGAATCCGGAAGGAAGAGTCGGTAGAGTTTCTCAGGCAGACTTCGGATATCGAAGTCAAGATGGTTTTTCTGGGCGACAAGCTTTCCAACATGCGGTCGATCCGGAATGACCTGCTGCAGATGGGAGATGCGGTCTGGCAGAATTTCAACCAGAAGGATCCCGAACAGCATCACTGGTATTACCGTGCGATTGCGGATGCCATGCCGGAGCTGAAAGAATATCCGGCCTGGAAAGAATACGACAGCCTGATCCGTGAAGTGTTCGGAGAAACGGAAAGGACAGGCAGCGCAGACGGAGGCAGGAAACTTGAAGAATAAAGAACTTTTCAGAGAAAAAAGTCTGGGTAAAATTTCTTCACCCGAACAGATTGATGATTATATTCATGTCGTCCGTCCGAAGATCTGGATTCTGCTGATCGTGATCCTCCTGCTTATCGCGGCTGCGGTTGTATGGGGGTTCATGGGAAGAATCGACGTGCGCACGGTTACGGACGGTCAGTCAGCGGTCGAGAGCGTGACTCCGGTTTCGTTTCTGATGCAGTAAAGCGGGGACGGAAGAATGGGGGAAAAGCTCAGACAGCCGGTCAGCGGCGGAAAAGTTGCAAACGTGCCGGTCATCCTTCAGCTCGAAGCACTTGAATGCGGTGCAGCCTGCCTCAGTATGATCCTGGCTTATTACGGAAAATGGATTTCCCTGGAGCAGGTCCGGAAGGACTGCGGAGTCTCCAGAGATGGTTCATCGGCGAAAAATATTCTCTATGCCGCAAGGAATTACGGCATGGAGGCCAAAGGCTATCGTTATGAGCCGGATGCCCTGCGGGAGGCCGGCTCTTTCCCGTGCATTATACATTGGAACTTCAATCACTTCACCGTACTGGACGGCTTTAAGGGGAACCATGCCGTTTTAAATGATCCGGCAAGGGGCAGGATTGAAGTGACGAAAGAAGAATTTGACGAGTCCTTTACCGGCATCTGCATCATGATGTCTCCGACGGAGCGTTTTCATAAAGAAGGCCGGAAAAAAGGAACCCTCGATTTCTTCCGCGGGGAAATGTCCCAGACAAAGAAGGCTTTTCTTTTCTTTACCATCGTTACGGTTGTCGCAGCGATGATCAATATCATCAACCCGGTCTTTTCGCGGGTCTTTCTGGATCATCTTCTGACAGGCGAAAACCCGGGGCTTGTCAACGGGTTCATCCTGATACTGGCGGCTTTTTCTCTCGTACAGGTCGTCATCAGCATCATCAATTCCTACTATTCCGTGAAGATCGAAGGCAAGCTTGCCGTTTCGGCCAATGCCAGGTACATGTGGCATGTCCTGCGGCTGCCTGTGGACTTCTTCTCCCAGCGGATGGTCGGCGATGTGGCGATGCGCAAGCAGAACAGTGAAACGATTGCTTCGGAATTCGTCGAGACGGCCGCACCGCTGATCCTGGATGTTTTTATGGTCATCCTGTATGTTTTCATCATGCTGCGCTACAGCTGGATCCTGACCCTGATCGGGCTTGGTGGAATTGCCCTGAACCTGCTGACGGTCAGGTTCATTTCCGATAAAAGGATGAATCTCAGCCGTGTCATGATGCGGGATGAAGCCAAGCTCCAGGGAACGGCGATCTCGGCCATCGACATGATGGAAACCATCAAGGCAAGCGGAGCGGAGGACGGCATTTTTGCCAAATGGGCCGGCTATCAGGCTTCCGTCAACAGGCAGAACGGCGAACTGACGAAGCTGAACAGCCTCTATCTTGTCATTTCAACCTTTCTTTCGCAGACGGTCGATGCCCTGATCATGGCGCTGGGAATTCTGTTCACCATCCGGGGACAGTTCAGCATCGGTCTGATTCTGGCTTTCCAGACGCTTCTGACAACCCTCCAGGAACCTGTCAACGGCATGATCACTGCACAGGATACCATCCGCACCATGCGCGTCAATACCGAGCGCATCGACGATGTCATGAAATACCGGACGGACGTGAATTATTCGGGAGAGAACCAGGACGCGGTCTATGACAAGCTGAAGGGAAAGGTGGAGCTGAAGCACGTGACTTTCGGCTATTCTCCGCTGGCACCGGCGCTGATTGAAGATTTCAGCATGACGGTGGAGCCGGGAAAGAGAGTAGCCTTCGTTGGCAGTTCAGGCTGCGGCAAGAGCACGCTTGCGAGGCTGATCTCCGGACTGTATCAGCCGTGGAGCGGGGAGATTTTATTTGACGGAAAGCCGCTTGGGGAAATTGACCGGAATGTCTTCACCGGTTCGCTGGCGGTCGTCAATCAGGATATTACGCTTTTCGAAGATACGATCGGAAACAATATCCGCATGTGGGATCATTCTATTGAAGATTTCGAAGTTATCCTGGCAGCCAGGGATGCTTCGATTCATGAAGACATCATGCAGAGGGACGGCGGCTACAATTACAAAATGCTGGAAGGCGGCAAAGACTTCTCCGGCGGGCAGAGACAGAGAATCGAAATCGCCAGGGTGCTTGCACAGGATCCGACTATTATCATCATGGATGAAGCGACCTCCGCCCTGGATGCGCAGACGGAATACGATGTCGTGAAGGCTGTCCATGACCGTGGCATTACCTGCATCGTGATTGCTCACCGTCTTTCCACCATCCGCGACTGCGACGAGATCATTGTCATGGACAAGGGAAAAATTCTGGAACGCGGGACGCACAATGAGCTGATGCAGAAGCATGGTGCCTATGAAGAACTGATTACCAGCGAGTAGCGGCGACGCCGGCAGAACTTTTTTGATTTCGCGTAAAGGACAGGAGCTTTCAATGGGATGGTTTGATGAACAGATAAGAGAAAGAATCCGGGATGACGAAGACATGATGCAGGAAGCCTATGAGAAAATGGCTTCTGCCGTCACGGGACATCCGCTTTCCCAGCTGTATGATTCCGACAGAATCCATACGCAGGAGGCTATTTCCGAAATTCTGAGATTCTATCATATCAAAAGCCGGGAGCTTCCGGATACGGTGACAAAGCTGAACGAAGCCCTCGAGTTCCTGCTCCGTCCGTCGGGCGTCATGCGGAGAACGGTCAGGCTGACGGAAAAATGGTACAAGGATGCCTACGGAGCCATGTTGGCTTCCACCAGGGACGGACGTGCGGTAGCCCTGATACCGGGACATTTATCGGGCTACTATTTCAATGATCCGGAAACAGGGAAAAGGACCGCTGTCGGCAAAGACTGCGAAGATCTTTTTGAGCGGGAGGTCATCTGCTTCTACCGTCCGATGCCTGTCCGGAAAATGAATTTTTATGATTTCGGAAAATATGTTTTCGGAACCATGCACCGGAGCGACCTGATTATCCTGATCGGAGGAGCAGCGGCTGTCGCGGTGATCGGACTTGCGGTGCCGGCTGCCACGCAGTATCTGTACAGCAGGGTATCCGGAGGCAGCAGCATGCTTCTGATGTCGGCAGTCATGGTCATTTTCCTGACGGGACTTTCGGCAGCTCTTCTGACGGTATACCGGACATCGGCAATCGATACGCTCAAGCTGCGGGTGCATCTTTCGACAGAAGCGGCTGCCATGATGAGGCTTTTGGCACTGCCGGTCGACTTCTTCAAAAAATACAGTTCCGGCGATCTGGCCAATCGTGCCGCCGCGCTGGACAGCCTGAGCGATATCCTGATCGACACGGCAGTCTCGAGCGGACTGACGGCCGTTTTCTCACTGATTTACATCGGCGAGATTTTCGCGTATGCTCCGTCGCTGAGCATGCCGGCTTTTCTTATCATCCTGATTACCTTTGTCCTGACGGTTATCACCTCGTTTCGGGCAATGAAGGAAAACCAGGAATACCTGCCCGAAGCAGCCAAAGAATACGGCATGGTCTATTCACTGTTCGGCGGCGTAGAAAAAATCAAGAATGCGGGAGCTGAAAAAAGGGCATTTGCAAAATGGGCCGGTCAGTATTCCAGGACTGCAGGCATCAGTTACAACAGAAGCCTTTTCCTGTACCTGAGTCCGGCACTGTCGCTTGCCGTCACGCTTTTCGGGACGCTGGCGATTTACTGGCTGGCAATCCGCGACGGAGTCAGCGTGGAAAACTACATGGCCTTTGTCGCTTCCTACGGTGTCGTAAGCGGTGCCTTCAGTGCACTGGCTGCGGGAACAGCGCAGATTTCGCTCGCCATCCCTGCTTTTGAGATGGCGAAGCCGATTCTGGAAGCCGTACCGGAGATTTCCGTTGAGAAACCCGTGATTGAGAAAATCAGCGGGGCGATTGAAATGAACAATGTTTCTTTCCGCTATGCGGATGACATGCCGAATGTCATTGACAATCTGTCGTTAAAGATCCGCCCGGGAGAATACGTCGCTATCGTGGGAAGAACCGGATGCGGAAAATCAACGCTCATGAGAATCCTGCTGGGTTTTGAGAAGCCCCAGAAAGGCGCGGTCTATTACGACGGAAGGGATATCAATTCCGTGGATATCAAATCCCTGCGGAAAAAAATCGGCGTCGTCCTTCAGAGCGGCAGATTATTCAATGGGGATATTTTTTCGAATATTTCGATTTCTGCACCGGATCTGACGATGGACGGCGCCTGGGAAGCTGCCCGGATGTCCGGCATGGCAGAGGATATCGAGAATATGCCGATGGGCATGCAGACCCTGATCTCCGAAGGGACAGGCGGCATTTCCGGAGGACAGCGGCAGAGGCTTCTGATCGCCAGGGCGATTGCGCCGAAGCCGAAGGTCCTGATGTTTGACGAGGCGACCTCGGCACTTGACAATCTGACGCAGAAGCAGGTTTCCCAGTCCCTGGATTCGCTGAAATGCACAAGGCTCGTCATTGCGCACCGGCTGTCCACCATCCGCAACTGCAGCAGGATCCTGGTCCTGGACAAAGGAAAAATTGCAGAGCAGGGAACTTATGAAGAACTGGCTGCACAGCATGGAATCTTTTCCGAACTGGTGGCGCGCCAGCAGGTCGGCATGAATACGGAAGAAGCAGGAACTGCAGAAAACCAATAGGCACGGAATCAAGCCGGCAGGCATTGCAGCGGGGCAGAAGTACGGAGGGAAATGAATGCCGGAAGGAATCGGGGGACTTTGGATACAGATGCTGGCGGCCGTCGGCGTGACGGCGGGCCTGCATGAGCTGGACCGCAGGGCTTTGCTTGGGAAGCCCGGCCGCCGCAGAACCATAATCATCGGAATCCTTTACGGACTGATGGGAATCCTGTTCCTTTCTTTTTCCATTGACTTTCCGACCGCGGACGCAGAGGTTTCCAAAGGCGCTCTCCTGGTCAGTGCCCGTGATCTGGCACCGCTTGCGGCCGGTCTTTTCTTTGAACCTTTCTCCGGACTGATTGCCGGAACCGTCAGTGCTCTTTTCCGGATGGTGACGGAAATCAGCTATGACGCATTCTGGCCGGATGTCCTGTCTCTTTCCCTGGGGGTTTTTCTTCCCGGCCTGGTTTCCTTTTTTCTGGGGAAGTTCCTTTTCCGCAGGGAAATTCCGAATCCGCTTTCCTGCATGGCTGTCGGGCTCATCAGCGAGGTGCTCTGTTTCCTTTCCGTGATGGAAACTTTTTCGAATTCCAGTGCAGCGGGACAGTTCATACAGAGTTCCCTCCTGCCGATATTCCTGCCGGTCATTGCCGGAATGTTTCTGATCTCGCTGCTCTTTACGGCTCGTGACGGAAAGCTGAAAGAACTGTTCCGTAAGCGGCCGCTTTCGGATACGCCGATCGCTTCAACCTTCAAGAAAAAACTCCTGATCGTCATTTCCGGAGTTTTTATATTTACCATGTTCCTGACCGTTCTGAATGAGGACTATTACACCAGGAACAGGGTTGACAATTCGATGTATGCCGCAGCCGGCGATCTGGAAGATACGCTTGACAGGATCGGGTCCGACCCGGAGGAGCTTCAGAACGCTGCCGCGGAACGTCATGCGGGGAGCGACGGAGCCATTTATATCCTGGAAAACGGCAGGACGGTCAGCACGAATTCCGGGACGGTTCCAATCGGTGCGACGCTTCAGGAAATCGGACTTGCGGAAACGCCGGAAGATAAAAGCCTTTTCACGGCTGAGCTGGATTCGACAGAATGCCGCTGCTATGCCGTGAATTACGGGAAGCGGCTGATCCTTTTGGGAATCCCGGTCTCCGATATCCTGGATGACATGACCGTCAGCATCCTGTCTTATCTGGCCTATGACATCCTGCTGTTTGCAGCCCTGTTCATCGGCGTGGATATCCTGATGGATTCCGTGATTGTCCGGAGTCTCAGGAAAGTCAATCATTCTCTGGAGAAGATCACAGACGGGAATCTGGAAGAAAAAGTAACGGCAGAAGAGAGCAGGGAATTCACGAAACTTTCAAAGGATATCAATCTGACGGTTACTTCGCTGAAGACCTATATTTCGGAAGCCGAGAACCGGATCAATGCAGAGCTGGAATTTGCTAAGGAAATCCAGTACTCCGCCCTGCCTTCCGCGGTGCCTATGAGAAAAGAATTCCGCCTGTCTGCCTATATGGGGACAGCGAAAGAAGTCGGCGGAGACTTCTATGACTTCTTCCTGCCGGATGAAAAGCATCTTGTCCTGATTATTGCCGACGTTTCCGGGAAAGGAATCCCGGCAGCCCTCTTCATGATGAAGAGCAAGACTCTTCTGAGGAATCTTGCGGAAACAGGACGTTCTCCGGCCGGAATCCTGAAGGCTGCGAACAATGAGCTGTGCGATGGAAATGAGGCAGAGATGTTCGTGACGGCCTGGATCGGAATCCTGGACCTTGCGACAGGAGTCATGACGTGCGCCAATGCGGGACATGAGTATCCGGCTGTCATGAGGAAAGACGGAGATTATGAGCTCCTGAAGGATAAGCACGGAATGGTCCTCGGCGGCCTGCCGGGAACGAGCTGCAGCGAATATACGATGGAACTGAAACCGGGCGACAGGCTGTTCGTCTATACAGACGGCGTGACAGAGGCTGCGAACAGTCAGCTGGAACTGTACGGCACCGGCCGCATGCTGGAGGCACTGAACCGCTGCCGGATACTGGAACCGAAAGAACAGCTTGATTTCATGAAAAAACAGATTGATGACTTTGCGGGAGAAGCACCGCAGTTTGATGATATTACGATGATTTCCTTCATCATGACAGGATACAAAGAAGACGGCGGACAGCACGGCCTGTAATGGAGTCCCTCAGAGAGAACGCTCAGGAGAGAACCTGCAGGCGTTTTTCTGCATAGGAGGAAACCAGCTTTTTGACCAGCAGCATCGTTCCGGTCATCAGCAGGAACATGATGAGCACGACAGCGTGGAAATTCATTTTCAGCAGGTGATACAGAATCTGTCCGATGATGACGACGGTCAGTCCGGGCAGAAAGCCGACTGCACTGCCGGCTGTCTGATGAAGGCCGTTGATGGCCTTTGCTTCCGTTTCCCAGATCAGTTTCGGATAAGCCAGATCGAAGAAGATCTGGATATAAGCGACCGTGATGACGCCGGGCACTGCAAAAGCCAGACTGTAAAGAAGAATCAGCGGCGGCATGCCGTAAAGGATGCAGATGATCCAGAGTACCAGCGAAAGAGCCGTACCGGCAAGAAAACCGAACGGCAGCGTTGCACAGATTTTTGCCCTGATCTGGTCGGTGTAGGAAACCGGAATCGTCTTCATGACGAAGAAGCCTTTTCCTTCGCGTGAAATTGCCGATGCCGGAAGATAATTCCCGGCAGCCAGGATCAGGATGACCAGTATAGAAATGAAGAAGACCGTGCCGAGAGAGGCCGGTTTTGAGGCATTTACGGTCAGGAGATTCAGAAGCTTCTGACTCAGGGGGACTCCGTCCTCACCGGAAGACTGATTCCCGGTAAAGAGGCTGATGGCGGCAACGATGACAAGCATGATGTCCATCTGCATTCCGTATACCAGGACAGTCGGGTTCCGGAGAATCTTTTTCCGCTCGCCGGCGGCGCAGGTCTTCAGGAAGGAACCCTGGCGGGTCTGCCGGGAGGCTTCTTCTTTTGTCAGGTCGCGTCCCGCGGAAGTTTCCGTCATGCCGACAGCTCCTTTGAAATAAAGCAGCTTTGCAGCCAGCAGGAAGACGGCGACGGCCGCGGCGGTCACCAGAAGATAGAGCAGAAGCTGAACCGGATCGGATCCGGCCAGGGCTTTCTGCGCAAAAATCGCATTCGGGAAAATCAGGAAGAGTGCGTGCAGGCGGCCGGAAGCCGAGGTAAGGGCTTCGGCGCTTTTAGTGATCGAACCCTGCTGAAGAAGGATGATGAAGATCGACATTCCGTAAGACACGATGAAACAGAGGATCGTCAGGACATTCTTGTTGCGGACGCCTCTGAAGAAGCGCATGACCGCCATGGCGATGATGCCCGCGTAGGAAAGGGGCATGACCGGCAGAATCAGGAAGATAATGACGGCAATGAACCAGTAAAGGAAATTTCCTCCGGAAGAAAGTCCGTAGGCAATCAGCATCGGAGCTGCCGTCAGGACTGCGTAGAGATAAGTCTGAGTCAGGCAGAGAGTGAACTTGGCGGCTACGATGACGGAAGGCGTCAGCGGCAGCGCCAGGAGAGTCGGCAGGTCAGTCGTTGTATAGAAGTAAATGATGATGGTTGAAAAACCTGTGATGATGCAGGTCAGCAGCGCAAAGGAAATAGCCAGGCTCAGGATGGTGTCCTGCGTACCGTTTGCGGCAAGAAGCGAATACATCAGGCGCATTGAGGCGACAATCGGCGTCAGGATCGGAATAAAGACGACGAGCGTCAAAAGACCGGACAAAAGGCCGGAATATTTCCCGCCCCATTTGCTGCCGGACGTTTCTGAACCGGTCATGTTCGAGCCGCAGATGAAGAGAGTCTTCAGGAGAGGAAGGTATTTGTTCATTTTGTCATGGCCAGGAAGATGTCTTCCAGGCTTTCCCCCTTGTGTTCTTCTTCAAGCTGCTCCAGCGTGCCGTCGTAGATTTTCATGCCGTGGTTGATCATGCAGATCTGATCGCAGAGTTTCTCGGCCACTTCCAGGACATGCGTCGAGAAGACGACGGAGTACCCTTTGGCGGCATGCTCATGCATCATTTCCTTTACGGTAAATGCGGCTTTGGGATCCAGGCCGACCATCGGCTCATCCAGAATCCAGATGGAAGGCTCGTGAATCAGTGCACCCATGACCATGACTTTCTGCCGCATGCCGTGGCTGAAGCTTAAGATCTGGCGTCCCATTTCATTCTGCATGTCGAAGCGGGGAGCCGTTTCGTCGATGAATTTTTTCCGCTTTTCGGTGGAGACGCCGTAGATGTCTCCGATGAAATTGAGATATTCCAGGGCGGTCAGGCGGAGAAAGATATCCGGCTCATCGGGGACGAAGCCGAACTGCTTCTTTGCTTCCAGAGGCTGTTTCTGGATATCCAGGCCGTTGATCAGAATCTGTCCTTCGTCAGGATTCAGCACGCCGGTAATCATGTGCAGGGTTGTCGACTTTCCGGCCCCGTTCGGACCGATGAAGCCGGTGATGGAGCCGTCGCGGACAGTCCAGGTCAGATGGTCGACCGCCTTCTTGTTTTTGCCGTATGTCTTGCTGACATCCTTGATCTCAATCATGTCTTCCTCCCGTGGAAATTCCGTGACTGCCTGTCCGGCAGTGCCCTGCAGCTGATTTCAAGAATAGCATATCGAAAACAGGGACGCAAGGCTGTCAGCCTCCGGTTATGCAAAAAAGGATGAGGCAGCCGCAAAGATTGACTTTATCAGTGCCAGGCAATAAAATATTGATTGGTTCTTTTGGATTAAGGACTTAAAAAGGGGGATTATCATGTCTGATCAGAAAACAAAGCTGTCAAACGGGGCAATCTACCGGCGGACCTTCTGCTTCTCATGGGCAAGGCTTCTGCTGCAGGTCATCTGTCTCGTTATTCTATTTGCTTCCGGAGCTGTCGGATTCCTGGTCTCGGGACAGAAGGCTGTCGGACTCGGAATCGGAGCGCTGGTCGGAATTGTCATCTGGATTATCCTGAATCATTTTCTGGGCTATCTGCTGAAAGCCGGGCAGATTGCGATGATGACGAAAGGCGTGACGGAGGATGAACTCCCGGAACACGTTTTCCAGGCCGGGAAACAGGCCGTCAAAGAGAATTTTCTTACGGTAGCAGCCTATTACGCGGTTACGGGAATCATCGGCGGAATCTTCCACGAGATAACCAGAGGCATCAATGCCCTGGGCAAAATGGGAGGCAGCGGCGGGACGGAAGTCGCGGATACCATCAGCTCGGTGATCCAGGTCGTCGTCAGCTATCTGGAAGAGTGCTGCCTCGGCTACGTCTTCTTTAAGCACGGCCAGCAGAATGCCTTTAAGAGCACCTGCGACGGAGCTGTTCTGTTCTTTAAAAACTGGAAGGCGCTTCTGAAGAACCTGGGAAGAATCTTCGGTCTGGGACTGGTATCCCTGATTATCATCGGCGGAGCCCTTGCGGTCGGAGCCTATAACATCCTCGGCAGATTCCCTGAGGCGGTCAGTGCAATCAGCCAGGCCATTCATGAAGCATACAAGGACATCGATGTTTCGGACCCGACGGTGGCGCTTGTTGTTTCTTCCATTCTGATTGCCGTTGTCATCTGGTCGATTCTTCATTCGGTTTTTGTCCGTCCGTTCGTTCTGGTCGGAGTTCTTCGCAACTATATGCAGGCCGGAGTTGCCAACCCGCCGCAGGAAGAGTCTTACGGCGAGCTTGAAAAGCTGTCTCCGAAATTTGCCAAAGCGCATGCCAAAGCAGTGATGTAAACTAATTAACGGACAGCAGGAGAAATTCCATGGAAAAATGGTCAATCGGAAATTTTAAGCGCAGCACGAAAGCAGTCCTGAAAAAAGACTACTGGCGAATGATCGCGGTATGCTTCATCATGGCTGTCGTCTGCGGAATGTACTCGAATACGACGGCGCTGATCGATGATTATCCGGACATTGCCAGGACCTTCAGCGGCGGGACGGCAGATGATGAGCAGACGGATGAGAATCAGGCACTTGACCCGTATGCTTCGCAGTCCAATGCAGAACTGCTGAAAGAGATCTCGGATAACTATTCAAAGACGTTCGGGAACAGCGGATTCTTCAGCGGCAGCAGCGTTGCTTCCTTTATCAGTTCCGGCATCACCATGTTTTTCCCGAACCCGACGATCGGGAACATGATGCTCCGCGGTCTGGCCATGGCGGGAAAAGCCTACGCCGGAATCACCATCGCCATCTTTATTATCTTCATGGTTCTGGGAGTGCTGCTGGATATCTTCCTGTTCAATATGCTCAGAATCGGAGAAAAGCGTTTCTTCATGGAAACACGCACGTACCACGATACGAAGATCTACCGTCTGTTCTATCCGTATCAGATCGGGCGGATCGGGAATTCGGCACTGACGATGCTGCTCAGAAACATTTTCCAGATCCTGTGGATGCTGACCATTATCGGCGGGCCGATCAAGTATTATGAATATTCCATGATTCCGTATATCCTGGCGGAAAATCCCGATATTGACTGGAAGACCTGCTTCAGGATGTCGAAGGAAATGATGCGCGGCCATAAGTGGCATGCCTTCCTGATGGATCTTTCTTTCGTCGGATGGTGGATCCTCGGATTCCTGACCTTCGGCCTCGTCCAGCTGTTTTTCCTCAATCCCTATCAGACAGGGAGCTGGACGGAACTGTATTTTGAACTTCGCGGACGCTATATCCGCAATGCAGGTCCGGGTGCGGAGAAGCTGTGCGATCTCTATCTGACGGAGCGTCCTTCCTTTGTTCCGCAGAGTGCGCAGGCAGGCTTCATCGGAGGCATGAAATCCGTTGCTTCCGAAATCAAAGTCGGTGCTGAAAATGCGGCTTCGCTTCTGGCGACAGGAGCAAAGAAAGTCGGTTCAGGAGTCGTGGCAGATCTGACGGAAGCCTTCAATGCCGACGGCGCGACGCTGACCCGCGATCAGGCCAATGCCATGAGAGCGCAGATCCGTGTCTTCGGAAATGAAGATGTCTATCCGATGGCGATTTCTCCCGTCCAGCCGACGGAGAAGGCCAAGAAGGTGCTGCTGACGCCGATCCGTGCGGACCGGAAATATACGGTGAGCTCCTATATCCTGATGTTTTTCCTGTTTTCATTTGTCGGATGGATCTGGGAAGTCAGCTACTGCATGGCGCAGACGGGTGAGTTTGCAAACCGCGGCGTGCTGACGGGACCGTGGCTTCCGATTTACGGAACCGGCGGAGTCATCATGGTGCTCTTCCTGCGGAAATGGCTGAAGAAGCCGGTCCTCACATTCGCCCTGATCGTTACGGTCAGCCTGACCGTGGAATATTTCACGGCGCTGGTCCTCTGGGTCATGTGGCACAAGAAATACTGGGATTATTCGACGGAGTTCCTGAATCTCCAGGGAAGGATCTGCCTGAAGGGCGGAATTGCCTTCGGGGTCGGGGGAATGCTTTTCATTTACCTTTTGGCACCGCGGATTGACGACTGGCTGATCCAGAGGATTCCGAAGAAGGCACAGGTGATCGTGTGCGTGATTCTGCTGGCGGCATTCGGTGCCGATGCCCTTCATTCCGCTTATCACCCGAACGACGGCAAGGGAGTCACGTCCCTGCTGGAAATTTCTCCGGATGAGGTTCTGGAAAATACGGGCAGGGCCCTGAAGAGCAGGCTGCACCGATTGTGATGACGGAACCGGGATCAATAAAGGCGGCAGAGCAGATGCTCCGCCGCCTTTGATAATCTGGTGCGCCTGGCGGCGCACGTCTCTAACCGGTGAAAGTCCGGAATCCGCCCGGTAGTGGGAAGGATACAGCCGAAGGCAAGGGTGTCCATCGCGAGGTGGAATCTGAAGGAAGCCGGATGTCG
>Ga0183097_10702_pt1 | contig 45061 bp, 32 predicted proteins | sample BioMet8_FD_128883 | JGI IMG/M metagenome (GOLD analysis project Ga0183097, IMG submission 128883) | Microbial communities from bioreactor (seeded with sewage sludge) at Lawrence Berkeley National Lab, California, USA - Biofuel... | ecosystem: Engineered > Bioreactor > Anaerobic > Unclassified ... | reverse complement strand
TTAGGAGCCGTTCAGAAATAACCTTTACATCTGCGTGTTTCTCCCGGTTGCTTTGTGCGTTGCCGATTTGTTACATAGCTGAAGCTATGCTCCGCATCGGCAAGCCCCCAAATCATTCCGGGATAATCCACGTATCTTGTCAAGTTTATTTCTTTACAGCTCCTTAGGAAACGGAGAGTTTTTCCATGAAGGCTCAACTGTATGCTTCGATAAAGCAGCGGAACGACCGTTTGACCCGCCAGCGCGATGTCTTATTTACTCCGCTGGCCGAGGTTGCCGCCGCTCCGATGTATATGCCATCCGGGCATTTCATTACGGTCGACGAGACCATGACGTTTCAGACGATCGCCGGTTTCGGCGGCGCTCTGACCGAGTCTGCCGCCTGGGTTATGGATAGAATGTCACCGGCGAAGAAGCAGGAAATTCTCGATGCCTATTTCAGTCAGGAAGGCCATGCCTACAACTATGTCCGCATTGCCATGAACAGCTGCGATTTTTCGCTGGAAAATTATAGTTATTGCGCAGAAAACGACACGAAATTAGCAACCTTTTCCATTGCCAGAGAAGAGAAATCGCTGATTCCGCTATTGCGGACGGTAAAAGAGCGGACCGGTGATTTGCGGATATTTTTTTCACCGTGGAGCCCTCCCGGCTGGATGAAAACGAATGGGGAAATGAATCACGGCGGCAAATTGAAACCGGAATTTTATGCGCTCTGGGCCGAGTATTACTGCCGTTTTATTCAGGAGATGAAGAAGGCCGGAATTGAATTCTGGGGGTTGACGGTTCAGAATGAAGGCTTGGCGGCCCAGCCGTTCGACTCGTGTTTATGGAACGACGAGGAAGAACGCGATTTTATCCGGGACGATCTGGGTCCGGCCCTGCACCGTCATCATTTCGACGACCTGAAACTGATGATCTATGATCACAACCGGGATAAAATTTTTCAGCGCGCCAAAGTCGTTCTGGATGATCCCGAAGCGGCCCGCTATGTCTGGGGTACGGCCTATCACTGGTATGAGGGCTGTTTCGAAGACGCGATGTTTCAGAACGTCGCGCTGACCCATTTGAAATATCCGGACAAGGAACTGTTTTTTTCGGAAGGTTGTTGCGGCGGCAACAGTCTTCATCTCGGTTCCTGGGAAGCCGGAGAACGTTATTCCTACAATATCATCGGGGACATGAATCATTACTGCGCGGGGTGGGTCGACTGGAATCTTGTCCTCGATATCGCAACCGGCGGCCCGCGCCATGTGCCGAATGCCTGCAGCGCCCCGATTCTGTGTGACCTGAACAATCAGACGTTGCATTATCAACCGTCTTATTATCACATCGGGCATTTTGCCCGTTTTGTCAAACGCGGGGCGAAAAGAATTATCAGTTGCAGCAGCACTTCGGCGCTCAGCACGACCGCCTTCGCCAATCCGGACGGCACCGTCATTGTCGTCGTCTTGAACCGTCAGGAGGAGAAGGTAGACTACACGATGGCATTCCATGATTTCCGGTTGTCGCACACGGCGGATGCTCATTCGATCGAAACGTTTATCCTGACGCCAACGGGAAATGACATCGACAAATCAAGAAATAACCGCTGCGGTTCCTGTCCTGCGTGACGAAAACTCCCGGATGGCGTTGCCGGAATATTTTTTGATTGCTTTGGAAAAGTAATTCGGGTCGTTGAATCCGGACCGGGCGGCGATTTCTTTGATTTGAAGCCGGGAATTTTCCAGTAACGCCAAGCCGTGCTGAATCCGGCAGTTGATCAAATACTGAACCGGCGAAACGCCATAGCGCGCATGAAAATTACGGCTCAATTGCGAGCGGTCAACCCCCAGCGTGTCGGCAATGGCACCGATATTGATTTGCGGATCGGAATATTGAGTATCGATAATCCGCCGGGCCTGACTCCCATAATCGTACCTGCGGGGAGGCGACGGCGTATGGCCGGCCGCCTGCATCAAAATACGGAAGGCCGTGGCACTGGCCCGGCGCAGACCGTCTGGTGAATAATCGAGAATTTCGTTGCCCAGCTGGACAAAAATCTCATCCGGGCAGCATCCGGCAGCATGAGGCGTCTTGGTAAGATGCAGTCCCTGCCAGATCGCGGCCGCGGCCGCGCCGTCGAACGCCATCCAGCGGTAGTGAAAGACTTCGCCGGGACAACTGATCCGGTGGACGTCGCCGGAAGTGTAAAAACAGACTTCACCGGGATGAAGCCGGACAGTTTTACCGTCGATGATGAATTGTCCTTCGCCTTCCAGACACCAGTAAAGTTCCATAAATTCCCGCCGGACCACCCAGTCCCGATAACCGCGGGTAACTTTATAGTGGCCGGTGGAACGGACCCGGAAAGGAATGTCCGGATATTCGGCAGTCAAACAGCAATGCACCATCTCGCGAAACGTTTTCATTGTCACATAATTCCTTGTGATGTCACAAAAACACGGTTGCCGATTCAATTTCGAGCTTTTATAATAGATATATCATAACCGTATTAAATGCAAAAAAATCTCGGTCAAGCAAAATAGACGATAGTCTCAAAACGAGTCTCCGGGGAAAAACCCCGAAAAATTTGGAATTATTTCAAGTTTTTTCCCCGGACCCCATTTCCTGACTTTCAAACTTTTTAAGTTATTTATCTATTTGCATAGCAAATAGATAAATGAAATAAAAGTTTTGCGGGGTCAAAATTTGGGCGCGGGGAAGAAATGGGGTGCTGTTTCAAAAGCCCCCCGTGTCTTCCCCGCTAGACTGCCGTCAAAATAAAGCACGGTGAAAAATGAATGATTATCCACAATATCCGACACGTAAAATCCTGCATCTCGACGGTTGCTGGGAGTTTCACCTGGAAGAGCATGGCGACTGGCAAAAAATACCGCCGGGCCGGCAATACGACGACCTGATGACGGTTCCCGGCGCGTTTGACTGCACGCCCCGCTATTACTGCAAACGAGGTACGGCATTCTACCGCCGGTTTTTTACCCTGGCGGAAGCTTGCCCGGAAGCGTTGCTCAAACTGGGCGGGATCGGATTGCGCGGTCGTTTTCTGATCGACGGGCATGAAATCGGGCGGACGGCACTGGCTTACAGCGGCGTGGAATTTGTCACCGGGGCGTTGACCGCCGGAACGCATGAAATCGTGGCGATAATCGATAATCAATTTGAGGAGAATCATGCCCAACTGTTTTATCCTTATTATGATTTTTATGCTTTTGGCGGTTTTTACCGTTCGGTGGAACTCCAACCGTTGAGTTGCGAATATCGGATCGACCGGGTCCAGGTACGAACCGTAGATTATCGTCGGGGGAAAGTTCGTCTGAATTGCCGATTTGGCGGCACGGTGCCGGAAAAGCTGTCGATACGGCTGCGTTTTGATACGGACTCCGCCCCGAAAACCATCGTTTTGACACCCCGTGACAACCAAGCGGCAATTGAAGCAACGGTGCCTCATTTCAAGTTGTGGTCGCCGGCGACGCCCAACCTGCATACCGTGATGGTACAGACGGCGACCGATGCGGTTGTCGAGCAGTTCGGCATCCGGGAAATCAAGACGGCGGGCCGGGAATTGCAGCTGAACGGCCGCCCCCTTTATCTGAAAGGATTCAACCGTCATGAGTCTCATCCGCAGTTCGGCCCGGCCAGCCCGGAACAGTTGCTGATCGAAGACTTGCAAAACCTCAAAGCGCTGAACTGTAATTTTGTCCGGGGCTGTCATTATCCGCAGGATCAACGTTTTCTGGAACTGTGCGACCGCATGGGGATACTGGTTTGGGAGGAAAGTCTGGGCTGGGGAAATGGTCCCGAACAATTTGCCGATCCGGAATTCGTCCGACAGAATGAGGCTCAGACTCGTCTGATGGTGCAAAACAGTATCAACCATCCCGCGGTGATCATCTGGGCGTTTCTCAACGAGTTTGCCTCACATACTCCGGAAGGAAGGGAATTGTGCCGTCGCCTGGTCGATGCGATTCGGGAAGAAGATGACAGTCGTCCGGTAACTTTCGCCTGTTGCCATTGTACCGATGATATTTGCGCCGACTTATTGGATCTGGTTGCCATCAATGTTTATCCCGGTTGGATCGGACCCGGCACATTGGCGCAACCGCCGACGTTGATAAAACCGGGTCTGGACAACGTGACGGCCTATTTCCGGCAACATGGCGCGGCGGAAAAACCGTTGCTGGTCAGTGAAATGGGGACTTGCGCCATTTATGGGCAGCATGACCGGGCCGCCGCGCAATGGACCGAAGAGTTTCAAGCCGAATATCTGGCCGAGGTTATCGACCGCGTGTTTGAAAGTCCGGAATTTTGCGGTCTGACCATCTGGCAACTGAACGATGCCAAAAGCTATTTGCGGATTGGCGCGGAAATCCGCACCAAACCCACCGCTTTCAATCTGGCCGGAGTCTTTGACCCTTATCGGCGGCCGAAACTGGCGGCGGATATCGTAAAAGCACGTTTTGCCGTCCAATGAGGAAGAGGACGGCAGTCGCAAAACGAACTTCCGGGGAGAAACCCCGAAAACTTTGAGCAGTCTTCAAGGTTTCTCCCCCGCTACCCGCGATGTGAGATTGCCGTCAGCCCGGCCTAGTGGTTTAATCCGGTTTAATTTTTCCGTTCATTACTATTGACATTATTGGAATATTCAGTTATAATTAGGTATTGAATTCAACACAATTAGGCAGATTCCGGCATGAACGATCTGGAAATAGACGACAAAGTGAATCATGGCGACTTATCGAGAACCCTGGCCGATAAGTTGCGCGATCATATCCGGGAAAAAGCCCTGAAACCCGGCAGCCGCTTGCCCTCCAACCGCGATATTGCCCAAATGGCCAACGTCAGCCAGGTGACGGCCCGGATGGCGATCAAAAGACTGGAAAAAGAAGGTTTGCTGGAATGCCGGATGGGGCAGGGATCGTTTGTCCGATGCCTGCCGCAACGGACGGAACCCGGGCACAAAGCGACGGCGACTTTCCGCATAGGCGTGGTCTTGTCGCCCTGGGATAATTCCAGCAAGCAACTCTCCTGGGACAATCAGGCGTTGGTCGGCGGATTGCTCAATGAATTCTGCCAGGCCTCTTCTCAATTGATCATTTTCAGTTATCAGCAATGGTTGGATTATGCTCAGGCGGAGCCGTTCAATCTGATTGCGGAAAACAATCTCAATGTGCTGATCTGGCTGCACAGCAGCATCCGGGAGGCGGCATTCATCGCCCGCCTGGAAGAACGCGGATTCAAACAGATTCTGCTCAACCGGCGGACTCTGGGGCTGAATTGTCCGGCGGTACTTCAGGATGAAGTCGGCATGATCAACGATCTGGTCGGACGCATGACCGCGGCGGAACGGGATAACTATCTGGTGATTTGCGGCGATCCGGGCTTAAGTCCGTATCAGGAACGTTATGGGGCGCTGAAAGAACAATTGGAAGTACGGAACCAATGGGATGCCGCCCGGATTCTGCATTTGCCGGAAGCGCCGTATCCGGAATGGACGGCGGGAATTCTGCGGGAATATGTCCTTCGCTTCCATCCGGCAATCATCATCGACTTGATCGGCTACATGGAAAAGCTGGCCGCGGTGTTAGAGCACGAAAAGGAAATGTCCGCGCCGCACTGCATAAGTGTGTTTCCGCCGACCGCGTGGGATCATCCCCGGCAGTTTGATTATGACTATTATACCTTTGCGTTGCAATCCGTCGGCCAATACGTCAGCGAATTGTTGAATGGTCAGACGCAGACATTAATGTTGCCTTTTACCTATCATTCCGTCCAATAGACGAATAAAGGGCGAACGTTGAAAAAGAGAAAACTGGAATAGCGATTCCGTTAATAAATAGCCAAAAATTCAAAAAGGCAGGAAAGGTATGACGCAATACGAACAACACATCGGAAAGTCCGCAAAAATGTCAACTTTGAGGGACGATGGCAGCGTTCAGAAGCTTCTTCTTTACATAAACTACGGAAGGAAGAGAAAAATGATCGGAAAACGTTTTACGCTGATAGAACTCTTGGTGGTGATTGCAATTATCGCGATCCTGGCCGGACTGTTGCTGCCGGCGCTGAGCAGAGCCAGAGCCATGGGACATCAGGCCTACTGTCTGAACAATCAGAAACAGGTTTATCTGGCCATTGCGTCGTACACCAATGATTTTAATGACTGCTTCTTCAGCGGCGGCGACTGGTCCAACTCGAGCACGGGTTTGACGGAAGGGTATTGGCACTACCGGTTGATCAAAGGCGGCTATATCAAAGGCGGCCCCGTACTTTACTGTCCGATAACCCCCAAAAAGCAAATCCCCTGGAATACAACATACAATAATACAGAACGTGTTTATTCGGCAATCTACCGTAATTATGGGAAATGGATCATTCGCTTATTTAAAGTTTCTCACACATCGTCTCAATTGCTTATCAGTGATGGATATGACGCATATCATTCCGGGACATGGTTCAAAATGTATTACACGTATGGATCATGGACCGCCAATCCCCACATGATTCATAACGGGAAAGCCAATGTATTATTTATGGACGGTCATGCGGCAGCCGCCAGAGCCAATGACTTCATGAGCGACGAAATACTCTATTATCAGGCGGACGACAATGTTTCCTACCGCTTCAAAAACGTGTTCGGCGTCAACAGTGAACGGATTGCGATCAATTGAAAGGAAATTCCATGGTTTCGTCAATATTTTTCCGCCGGATCTTCTTTCTCGGCGTATTCATAACTGGGTTCTGCGGGTATGCGGAAGTGAAAGAGGGAGCCAATCTGCTGTCCGATGCTCTTTTCGCCCAACCCGAAGAACTGCCGGAATCGTTCGTGCGGCTGCGGAATGCGGGACCGAACCACGGAATGGTTCTGGAAAAAGAGCGGAAAAAATGCGGCGAGTATACGATTGTCACCTATCCGGTCACCGGCCTCAAACCGGGAAAAATGTACCGGCTGTCGGCCATGATCAAAACGGACGACATCAGCAGTGAATTCACGGAATGCTGCAATCTGGAATTTTATCATCAGAAACGGATTATGGTAAATCAACAGTTGCTGCTGAGCAAAGGCAGTACGAATTGGCACCTGCAGACGAGAGATTTTATGATCGGCAACGTACCATTCGACACGGTTTGCGTGCGGTTTTTTCTGGAAAAGAGCGCCACCGGCAAAGTATTTTTCTGCCAGCCCTCGCTTCGGGAAATCATGCCGGATGCCGAACTGCAGAAACGTGAATATGCCAAACTTGACGGCGTAAAACTTCCGGCGTCGGTACGGCCGAAACTGGAGGCGATGCGGGAAAACTATCTGCAGCGGATGAGCCGTTCCATGCTCGACATGGCCGGGAGCCGGGAACAGTTCAGTCTGGTGGAATGGCGGGCGCTGTGCCGTCTTTTCAGCAGTGCGAACGACTTCGAAACGACCCGGAAAACCATGACGCTTCGTCCCGGCGTCGAGGATGTCATCATGGGGTATGCGTCCGGTGCGGAAAAAGTATTGCCCCAGGCAGCGCAATTCCGGGCGCTGCCGGAAACCGTCAAAATATCCGCGGCGCAAAACGAACATGAGTCCTTTCAGGTGGTGGTTTTTCCGGCCGGAAAAGATCTTACCGACGTCTCGGTACGGATTTCCGAACTGAAAGGTCCGGATGGCGCGGTCATGCGGAATGCGTTCACGATCATGCCGGTCGGATTCGTCAAGGTCAAAACTTTTGCCGATTATGTGGGCTACTATCCCGATCCGCTGATGACGCATCTTACGTCCGTCGAGCGCATTCGGGCGGGGTCGGCCCAGCCGTTCTGGTGCCGGCTGGCGGTTCCGCCCGGACAGACGCCCGGAATGTATCACGGCGATGGTACTGTGTTGATCGGCGGGGCGCCGGCGTTCCGATTTCATCTGGAAGCAAAGGTTTATAACTTTTCCCTGCCGAATCGTTCCATGCTGCCGCTGGCCATTACCTTTTTGCTCCAGCAGAAACATCGGGATTTGTGGAACAACATGTTGCAGGATTATTACATCACTCCGGACAATCTCTACTGGCTCCAGTTCCGAACGGAATTTCCGGGATATTTTGTGACCAACCCGGAACTGTTGTCCCAAATGAAAGACAAGGGGACGTTGAATCGCTTCAATCTCGGATATCTCGACGAAGCCACTGCGGACCCGCAGAAAAATCACGGCATGAAATATCATATCGAGCGAATTCGGCCCCGCTATCAGTGGGCCAAGGAAATGGGACTTTTGAAATATGCCTATATCTACGGTTGCGATGAAAGCCATAACGCCAAGTTGACCAATCTGGCGGCGACCATCGTCAAAAAGGAATTTCCGGAGGTCCCGTTCATGACAACCGCGAACAACCGGAGCGGCGAACTGACTTCCTGGGATTGGTACTGCGGCTCTATTGTACGCTACGAAGCGTATCGCGAAATGCGGAAAAAAGGCAAACAGGTATGGTGGTATATCTGCTGTAATCCGTCGGCTCCGTATCCCAATATCTTCGTCGATTCTCCCGCCATCGACATTCGGCTGCTGATGGGGGCCATGACCGCCAAATACCGTCCGGACGGCTTCCTGTATTATGAAATCACCCGGTGGCAGCCGAGAGACCCGAAACCGTTGGGCAAGGAACTCTACACCGCCTGGGAACCGAATACGCTCGGCGATGTCAACGGCGACGGTTATTGGTTTTATCTCGGCCCCGACCGCATCCCGCTGCCCTCGTTGCGCGTCGAAAATTTCCGCGACGGTCTGGAAGATTACGCGTATTACGAGATTCTGCGGCGGAAAGTGGAAGAAACGCGAAACGGCGTCGGCAACGTGGAATGGCGGCAGGAAGCGGAAGCGGCGTTGAAAGTTCCCGAATCGCTGGTGAAATCGCTTACTGAATTCAACCGGAATCCGGCCGAACTCTATCGCTATCGGGAACGGCTGGCGACGTTGATCGAAAGCGCCCCGAAAGTTAAGTAAACCGCGAATCGATAAAATGGCTAAACAACCGTAAAGAATCATGACATGAAGTTGCCTGCATACCGCAATCCGGACGTACCGGTCGAGGACCGGATCAACGACTTGCTCGCCCGCATGACGCCGGCGGAAAAGACCGCGCAAATCAATCAAGGTCCGATCGGCCGGGACACCAATCCCGACAACCTCGGAGCGGAACATCCGTTCAATCCGTTGATCGGTTCGATTCTGTCGTTCGGCGGAACGGTTTCCGAGCGCAACCGCTGGCAAAAAATGGCGGTCGAACAAACGCGGCTCGGCATCCCGATCATCTGGGGATATGATGTCATTCACGGCTGGAAGACGACCTTTCCCATTCCGCTTGCGCAGGCATGTTCCTTCCATCCGGCGTTGACCGAGAAATCATGCGCCATCGCCGCAGAAGAAGCCTATTATGAAGGCGGCGTGAATTGGACGTTTTCCCCGATGGTTGAAGTTTCGCACGAACCCCGATGGGGACGGTCCGCGGAAGGGTATGGGGAAGACCCTTATGTGGCGGGACAATTCGCCGCCGCCGCGGTTCGCGGCTATCAGGGCAACAACCCGGCCCGACCGGGAAAAGTTGCGGCATGCTTGAAACATTTTGTCGGCTATTCGGCCTCCGAGGCCGGCAGCGACTACAGCTACACCGACATTTCGTCCCGCGCCCTGTGGGAATGGTATCTGCCGCCCTTCGAGGCCGGCGTCAAGGCCGGAGCCCTGACGCTCATGAGCTCTTTCAACGACATCGGCGGAATCCCGGCAGTCGCCAACCGCTATACGATGACGGATATTCTGCGTCGCCGCTGGGGTTTTACCGGCTTTGTCGTTTCCGACTGGGCCGCCGTCAGTCAGATGGCAGATCAGGGGTACACCCGAAATCAGGAGAAAATGACCATCGATGCGTTGTCCGCCGGAAACGACATGGACATGGCCGACGGCGTATTTTTCAACGCGGAAAAACTGGTTGAGGATGGCAAACTTCCCGTCGCAACGCTTGACGAGGCGGTGAGAAGAATTTTGCGGGTGAAATTTCAAATCGGCCTGTTTGAACATCCCTATATTGAAGAAACGGAGACAACGCCCGTTTTCCCACGGACGGAAGATCTGGATTTCGCCGTGGAATGCGCGCGTGAAAGTATGGTTCTGCTGAAGAATGAAAGGCAGACGCTGCCGCTGATACCGGCGCAAGTAAAACGAATTGCCGTAATCGGTCCAATGGCGGAAGATCCCCAAACGCATTGCGGCTGTTGGCCCGGACGGGCGTTTACGGAGGACGGCACGACCATGGTGGAGTCGATCAACCACCGGCTCGGGAGTTGTTTTCCCGACGCGGTGATAGAATACACCCGCGGATGCGACTATGAGGGAAATGACCGTTCCGGTTTTGACGCAGCCGTTGCCAACGCCAAGGCTGCCGATGTAACCATAATCGCGTTGGGCGAGATGCGGGCAATGACCGGAGAAGATTGTTCCTGCGCGGAAATCAGACTGCCGGGACTTCAGGAAGAACTGGCGTTGGCGGCGGCGGCCGTTTCCCGGAAATCGGTTCTGCTGGTCGCCAGCGGACGGCCGATCGTCTCCTATGCGAAAATCGCGGAAAAAATGGACGCCATTCTCCACCTCTGGCAAGGCGGATACGGCGCCGCCCGGGCCTGCGTCGAAATTCTTGCGGGAAAATGTAATCCCAGCGGCAAGCTGGCCATGACGTTTCCCCGTAGTGTCGGGCAGATTCCCTGCTATAACGGCATGCATCAGAAAGCGCGTCCGCCCAAAGGACTTTACTTTGACCTGTCGTCGAACGAGCCGATGTATCCTTTCGGGTTTGGACTGTCCTACACGAAATTCGAATACGGCGAGCTCAAACAAACCGGTCCCCTGCATTTCGAATTCGAGCTGAAAAATGTCGGATCGATAGCCGGCAAAGAGGCGGTAATCTGGCAGTTGGGAGATCCGGAGGCCAATCTGACTCAGCCGATCAGAAGAGTGATAAGTTTTGAAAAGGTATTCCTCGTCCCCGGCGAAGGCCGGACGATCGCGATTGATCTGGCGCCGATGGAGGATCTGGCCTATGTCAATCCGGAGGGCCGGAAAATTCTTGAGGACGGTTGGTTTATCCTGGAAGCAAGCCGACAAACCGGCATTGAATTCTCTTTTGTCCGATAAGCGTTTCTTTCCCGCACCCCGCGATTGGAGACTGCCGACTACCCAGGGGCTGCCGCTCCTGGACCCCGCTGAACATGGCTAGGTTCGCGGAGGCCCCCCGAACAGCGTCGGGCGCCCCCCCCGGCGACTCTTTCCCGACTCATTGTCGGTAACGGCCCGGTGAAACGCCATAGGCTTTGGTGAAACATTTGCAAAAGTAATTGCTGTCGGCAAATCCGAATTCAGCCGCAATTTCGGAAATGGATTCCTCCGGGATTGCCCGTAATCTGGCGGCCGCCAGGGCCAGGCGCTGCCTGGCTATATATTGCACCGGGGAACAGTGTAAAGTCCGTTTGAAAAAACGCTCCAGCGAGCGGACGGAAAAACCGAACGTCCGTGCCAGAACCTCGATCGTCAGGGAATTGTCCACGTGCGAATCCAAATATTCGAGCATCGCAAGCAAGCGTTGCGGTTCCCTGGGCGCCAGAATTCTTGCCAGTCCCACGCGGGATAGCAATAAAAGCAGCTTCATAAAATTCGCCGTCACCGCGAATTTCCAGCCGGACAGTTGTTGTCGCGACTCCATTTCCATCTCTCGAATCAGATTTTCCGCCTTTAACATGTCCGGTTCTTCCAACTGAAGAAAATGATGGAAGCGAAAATCCGGAGGCCGGATACTTGGGGTGTCGAAAAAAAACTGATACTTGGGATCTTGTTGCATTTCACGCCAATTCCAGAGCAAATGTTCCGGATGGTAAATCACACAATAAATTTCCATCCCGCGCCGATCCCGGAAATAATGTTCTTCTCCCGGAATCAGCAGGAAAACATTTCCGCGTCGAATCGGGAACTCGCCGGCCGGAGAGAGATGCACCCCAACCCCGGAACGCACAATTCCCAGCTCGAAAAAATCATGGCGGTGAATTTCCAGAGACTCGGAAATATGCGGATGGAGCCGTGCCGAAATTCCGGGCGCTTCCGGCGGAATAAGTTCGGTGGCCAATAAGGTTTTGATTTCCGATGTCATAGTGTCGTAATTTTACCATTATTTGACGAATTTATCAAGGCGTTCCCACCAAAGATCTATTATAATATGATCATGGTTCTTTATGGGAGATGAATACATGGACAAGCGGATTAAAGTCGTTCAGATCGGCATTTGTCATGAACACGCACCGGGAAAAATGACGGCGCTCAAACTCCTTCCGGAGCTTTATGAAATCGTCGGACTCGTTGACGACCGTACCATCTTTGAAGGGAAAAAATTCGTCAATTGGCGGCCGGAACTGGCCGACGGGGTGAAAAGTTTGTCCCTGGCGCAAGTCTGGGAGGTCCCCGGCCTGGAAGCCGTGATCATCGAAGTGCCCAACTCCGATCTGGTCCCGGTTGCGTTGTCGTGCATGGAACACAATCTGGCGATACACATGGACAAGCCGGCGGGAGAAGACCTGGTTTCATTCCGAAAACTTATTGACGGATGCAAAAAGCGACAGCTTCCTTTTCAGATGGGATTCATGTTTCGCACCAATCCGGCGTTCCGCTTGGCGCGGCAGGCAATTCAGGCCGGTTGGCTCGGCGATATTTTCGCCATGGAAGCGGATATGAATCACTGCTACGGCGGGGAACCTTATCAGGAATATCTCGGGAATTTCCGCGGCGGAATCATGTACAACCTCGGCTGTCATCTGATCGATTTTACGGTGTCGGCGATGGGTTTGCCGGAACGCGTGATTCCGGTTCTGAAATCCGTGGCCGGCTATCCGGAGCGGATAAAAAACAACACCGTGGCGATTTTTGAATATCCCCATGCGACGGTCACCCTTCGGGCCTGCAGTTTCGAGGCGCTGGGAGCCGGGAGCCGTCGGATGAAAATAGCCGGAACCAAGGGGACGCTGGAATTCTCGCCCCTCGAACAATTTGCCCCCGGCCAAATGGAGGTTCACCTGACGCTTAGAGAAGGGAATGACCGCTATGAGGCCGGCGCTTATGTAATAAACTGCGATTTGATTCGGGATCGCCATGTGGATCAGTTGATGGAACTGGCCGGAATTATTCGCGGCGAAATTCCCAATCCGGACAACTATGACCATGATTATAACGTCGCGGAATTAACGCTTGCCGCATCGGGATACCCGACACGGTATACCATATAAGGAAGAAGACGATGATGAAAACGATCCGATTCGGGGCTTGGGGATACGGTCGCATGGGAGAAAAACATGCTCGCTTTTATGCCATGGAAAAAGATCAATTCCAGCTGGCGGCGGTTTGCGACACCAATGAAGAAAAGCTGGCGGCGGTAAAAAATGAATATCCGGAATGCCGGACCTACACCGATGCAACGGCCTTTCTGTCCCAAGCAGATCTTGATTTAGTCGTGATTTCCACGCTCTCCACCGATCATACCCGCCATGCCATCCAGGCGTTGAACCGTGGCAAATATGTGTTGCTGGATAAACCGATTGCGTTGACCGATCATGAATTGGCGCAGTTAAGAGAAATGGATCAAAAATATCCGAATCGGCTGTTCATGCTTCATAATCTCCGCTTCGAACCCGGCATTGCCGAAGTCCCGAATATCATCGCCAGCGGAATCCTGGGGCCGATCCACATGATCAAGCTGAGAAGACATCATGAACTCTGGGGATTTTTCCGTTCCGACTGGCAGACGGTGATTGCCTCCGGCGGCGGCATTCTGGGGAACTGGGGCAATCACGATATCGATCATGCCGTACAATTGCTGGGCAGTTATCCGGTAAGTATCTGGAGCCGGTTGTGGCATCTGACGGCGGGCGGCGATGGCGACGACCACGCTAAAATTCTGTTGACCGGCGCGGACGGTCGCCTGGTGGATCTCGAAGTCAGCTACAACGTTACGCTGCCGGAACCGTATTGTAGTGTTTACGGCCGTCGCGGCTCCATGATCTGCCCGTCGCCATGGGCCAAGGAGTATCGCCTGAAATATCTTGCGCCCGAAGTGAAAATGCCGGAACTTTCCGTGGATTGGAATCCGGTGTCGTATTCCAGTGCCGTTACGGAGGTAAAATGGATCGAAGAAACCCGTAAAATATCTTTTTCCGGGGATGTGGTGGAGTATATAGACCGCGAGTTGATTCGCCATTTGTACCAAGCCATCGTCCATGGCATTCCCTTTCCCATCAAGAATGCCGATGCCTTTGAAACGGTTCGAATCATGCAGGAAATCCGGAAGCAGAATCCTCAGTTCAATTGGCCGCAATAAGCGCTCCCGTTACCCGCAATTTTTACCCATCGGGCTCGTTGTCAAAGTTCTGATTGGGGAAGTCCGTCAGTTCAACCCCTTGTTTTTTACACACGTTTTGCAAGGCGGCCCGATGGGCGGGAAGCAGATTGAAGGCGATAACGTTGTCGACCATATAGTCGTTCAGGAAACAACTGCTCTCCGGAAACAGACAAAGGACTCGATATTTTTTTCGCTTGAACCTTTTGCGCAATTTCTCCAAGGGAACAATCGTATTTTGGGAGATATCGCTGAAGACAATCGCAACCGTCCGGCAATGTCTGCCGGAATCGTTTCGATATCCTCTTCGGCGAGCCTCGGCAATGACGGCATTCCTGATTTCCGGCGCGACTCCGTTTTTGTTTGCCAGCGCCCGTGACACTTGGGAAACTGAAATTCCGAGAATTGCGGCAATATCCTGTAAACGAGGTTTCACGAGTGTACCCTTCCCGTTGAATTTCGAATGTTGAAGGTGCTGGGTACGATGGTCTGCACCGGAATCGGATGGCCGGCAAGTTTTTCCAGGAAAAGCTGAATTCCCGTTTCGAGTACGCGCCGGTTTTCAATTTTGACCGCCGTCAAACCGAGCTCCGGGGGCAGGTCTATTTCGTAAACGACCAACGACACATCCTCCGGGATGCGCTTCCCGCATTGCCGGAAAATATCCAAAATCCGTTGATGGTCCGGATCCGCCACGACGATAAACGCGGTAAAGCCCTCTTGCAGGAGACGCGGAAGAATTTCCTTCACTTTCTCTGCCGGGTCGTAGGTTTCATTGCGAACGGAGTTTCGGATTCCCAATTCCTCGGCGGCACGGAAGAAGCCAACTTCGCCGCGCGTAACATTTCTCCTGGTGTTGGTCAAATTAGTGGGGTGCAGACGGACGATTTTCCGGTGTCCCAAGCCGGCCAGATGTTCAAGCGCCATGCGCATTTCTCCATCCGCGTCCGGCAGAACGGATTCGATCTGTTCCATGGAGTTGCCATACCGATTGATCGTGATTAAGGGAATTTGGAAGTCCGAATACCAGATTTGCTCGACGCGATCAACCCCATTGGTATAAATGGCGCCATCGAAATAGTGTTCGTCGTGGGCAGTGAACTCCCGGAACGGCAATAAGATGCCTTTTCGTCCGTACGCCCTCAGTACATCGAGACAGAGAACATTCCAATCATCCAGGTCGAAAGGGGACAGGACGGCGATGTAACCCGTTTGCGGGGTGTCAAAGTAGCCCATTCGACGAGCTTGTTCTCGAATCCGTTCCCGCGTTTCCCGGGCAATGCGCCCGTTTCCCGTCAACGCGCGGGAGACATGCTGTATGGAAACGCCCGTTTTCCCGGCGATATCTGCCAAGCGGACTTTTTTCACTCGGCCTTCTCCTCTGCTAATGGCACGACCCGAACTGTACCACCAATATAGTAAGCATTTTCCGTGTACTTTTCAACCGGGTTCCGGTGATGAACCGGTCATTTTTCCGAGGAGAATTTATCCTTCTTTTTTCCGCCATGGAACAACAATCCGTTTGCAAACATTTCTCGCACATTTCAGTTGCCTGATTTCTGGTTTAAAATTATAATATACATGTAATTCAGATAAGTGAATCAAATGAAGATTTTTTGAAATGAGCAAAAATAAATACGTTCGGAACCCAACCCAAGAGGATACGATGATAAAAATCCTATTCTGCCGGGTGCCGGTGTTCAAGCCGCAAACTGCAAAAATGCGGCAATACTACCGCTGTTTCACGATAATAGAGTTTCTTACCGTGATTGTAATGATCGCCACTCTGGCTGCGTTGAATCGGGCCCGCCGCAAGGTCAAGCAGGTCAACTACGGCATAAAGCGGTTTGTCGTGCAGGGGCAGATGACGGCCAGAGCTTCTGCGTGTATTCCGGCGCCAATCTGCCCGGTCGATCATTATTCCCGGCGCGATCAATTGCGGCCACAACGGAAAATCTCCGTATGGAACCATAATGTTTGTCAAATAACAATAAAACAATCGACACCATGAAGTTTAAACTATCTATTGCCGCCACTTCCGCCAATCAGTTATTACCGTTCTGGTTCTGGAACGGCGAAATGACGGAGCCGGAAATCTGCCGTCAGATCGACCTGGCGGCCGCGCCGGGCTGTCTTGACGGCCTGGTATTGCATGCCAGAGCCGGCAACCAAATCCCTTATCTCAGTTCCCGCTGGTTTGCGCTGGTCCGTTGCGCCTGTGCCCGGGCTCGGGAACGGGGGCTTCATATCTGGATTTATGACGAGGAAGGCTACCCCAGCGGGACGGCGGGAGGAAAAATCCCGGCGATGGGCGAAAAATACCAGCAGAAGTTGCTTCAGGTAACCCTGATGAACGGACGCGAAGCCCGGAGTACGGACGCCATCGTTCGGATTTTCCGTAAAAGCGCACCGTTGCAACCGTTGACGCGGGACGAGATATCCGACCGGGATGAGAACTTGATCGTCTTTACCCGCCGGGTGAACGCCCAGTCGATCGATATGCTTACCCGCGAGGTTGCGGACGCTTTTATCGCCACGACTCATGAACAATATTTCCGGGAAGTCGGCGAATATTTCGGGAATACCATTACCGCCGTTTTTACGGATGACAATCATTATTATCTGGGCGACGGCGCCCAACTGGGCTATACCGATGACCTCGAAAAGTCATTTTTCCGGGAATATGGCTATAACATTCTGGACCGGCTGGGAGCGCTGGTGGAAAATACCGCAGAATCCGCGCAAATCCGTTTGGACTATCACCGCCATCTGGCGCGCCGTCATGCGGAAAATTTTATCCGGCCGATGCGCGAATGGTGTACGGCCTATGGCCTGGAATTCCATGGCCACCTCAGCGGCGATGAAGGTCCTTTTCATTTGATGTTGCGGAATTTCGGCGATCCGTCCTTTTATTATCGCCAGTTTGCGGCGCCGGGAATTGACGATTTTCTCGGCTGCAATCAGCACAAACGGTATTTGCACGAGGTCCGCAATACCTTGACGTCCGGACGGATTTTAAATCGCGCCTCGGGGTTTTCGATGTTGAATCTCATCAAGCAGGCAACGGGCATTGCCGCGGAATGGGGCGACGGCCGCTGTATGGCGGAAGTACTGGCATACTTGGGCTGGGGCGTCGAACCGGAAGTCGTGCGGGCGCATTTAAACTTTCTGCTGCTCAATGGCATCAATATCATGGTGATCCATGATTATTCCTATGCCACTGCCGGCAATACGAAGCGGGATTGTCCGGCCAGTTATTTCTTTCAGCAGCCCTATTTCGCGCAGACGGCCGAACTCTGGGGCGAGGTATGGAGAAGTTTGAAACTGTTGGCCGCCGGACGGCCGTGGGCGGATACCCTGGTTTTGCATCCGATCGATGCCGTGACCGCAACCGTCGATATCACCGAGCTCGACGAACCGGGGGCCGGATTCCCGGAACAGCCGGCGCCGGACATTTCCGCCGCCCGGTATACGGATGAGTTCTATCAGCTGGAATTGCAGTTGCTGCAACATCATATTGCCTTTGATCTGGGGTATGAGACGACTTTCGACCAAGCCGAAGTAAGCGACGGCTTCCTCCGCCTGGGCAAGGGCCGTTATCGCACCGTCATGATTCCCGGGCTGGGACAACTCAGCAGTTGTCAACTGCGGTTACTGCGCCAATTGACGGAACAGGGCGGCCAGGTGATTACGTTGCGCCGGCTGCCGTTCCTGCTGGATGGGAAACGGAATACGGAAACGATTCCCGGTCAATTCATCGCGGATCCGGCCACGTGGGATTTTTCACCTCTGGACAAAGCATTGCCGATGCAAACGGTACCTGCCGCCGCGGCCGCCGAAATTGCCGTCGGCGTCAGGATTACTTCCGACGGCAAACTTTATTCGCTGTCCAGTTTTTATCCGCAACCGGTCGAAATCGCCACGAACGGTTTCCCGTCGGATGTTTGGTTATACGATCCGGCCGCCGATAAAGTCACTACTCTGCCGTCCGTCATTTGTCTGGCCCCGTTCCGGATGGTTCACCTGATTCCCCGTAAGTTGTATTCCGGGGCGCCGGAAACGTCATCGGCCAGGGTTTTGGTGGACGAGGTTGAGTTGCCGGCCTCCGCCTGGACCGTACGGCGGCTCCAGCCCAATGTCGGCCTGATCGATCAGATGGCGGTTCCGTCCGGACAATACCAGCTGTTCGATACCACGGGGCCGGGAAAATTCCCGATCGAATTGCCGATGCATACGGAGTTTCAGCTGCCCGAGACCGTGACCGATCTGCAGTTATGTACCGAGCCGGGTCCCTGGCAACGGCTCCGGCTGAACGGACGCGAAGTGCTGGACCGGGCGCCGACGGCTCATCCGTCCTCCCCGGACTGGCGGGTTTACCCGGTGGGCGATCTGATTCGTCCCGGCCGAAACCTGATTTATGCGGTGAATCGGTTGCCGCGGTTGGAAAACTTCTATCTGCTCGGGGATTTCAAAGTGCAACTGCAAGGCACGATGTCCGCGATAATTCCGGACTCGGCGTTGGGTTTTGGCGATCTCGCCCATGCCGGACTGCCGTTCTACTGGGGCAAGATCAGCTATTCCATGACGTGGAACAACTCCGGCGATTCCGCCGGCTTGAATACGGAATTGCGGGTAGAGGCGCACGGCGTTGTCTCCTGTCGAATCAATGGCCAGTCGCTTGGCGCTCAGTCCGGAAGTACGATTGGTTTCGACTTGACCAAGGTCTTGAAGCGCGGAGACAATTACCTTGAACTGGAATTGGCGAACACGGCGCAGAATTTTTACGGGCCGCACCGCCGGTTTATGCAGGAAGAGCAAATAACCGTTCCGATGTTGCCGGCGGAAAGCGGACTGCCGAATGCTTTTGCCGTCGCGTCATTCGGAATTTTAACGCCTCCGGTAATTCGTCGTTACCGGACCGAAACACGATAACAACGGATTGAACGTTCCGTCTAAAGAATAGAAAAAGTGAGCAGACAAATGTGGTTACAGGATAAAGACTCATTGATCGAATTTTCCGAGAACGGCGCGATCGCTTCCCTGAAATATCGCGGCGTAGAGCTGGTGCGCCCGGATGCCGATCTGATTCGGCTGGGGTTACGCGATCGGGACAATAATCTTATGGTAGTAAAATCCTCGGACTGCCATTGTACTGCCGTCAGCGGTCCGGACCGTCTGAGTTTGACGTTTACCGATCACCCGGAAGCGGCGGGCATGATTATCCGCATGGAAGTCCAGCTGTCCGACGGCGCTTTTCGATTTCGCCCGGCCGTCGATCCGGTGCCACGCGGATTTCGTCTGGAATGGATCGATCCGGTGGGGTTGTTGCTGAAAGATGCGCGGGGAAAATTGCTGTTGCCGCGCCAGGAAGGGTGGCTGTTGAATAATCCGCTGGACACCAACTACGAAAAACCGGATTTCCACTATTATAAGCATTATCCGGGATTCATGCAGATGCAGTTCATGGCTTATTACTATCCGGACGCCGGACTCTATTTTGCGGCCCACGACTACCGCCATGCGACGAAATCGCTGGAAGCGGTTCCGGAACAAGATACTCCGCGGTTGAGTTTTCAGCTGTTCTGCGGCGATTCCGACGCGCCGGCCAACGCCTATCATGCCGATTTCGATTTCGTGGTCCGACTGTTTCAAGGGGACTGGATGGACGCCTGCACGTTCTATCGGGATTGGGTTCAGCATGATCCGGCATTGCCGCCCAAAGGCGTTTTTCCGGCCTGGGTTGACGATTCTCCGGTCAGCGTACTCTATCCGGTTCAAGGTCAGGGCGCCGATCATGGCCGGATGACGAGCAATGAGTATTTCCCCTATCTGCGGGCGTTGCCGACGATCCGTAAATACCGGGAAGCGTTCGGCAGTCGGATCATGGCGCTGCTGATGCATTGGGAAGGTACGGCGCCGTGGGCGCCGCCTTATATGTGGCCGCCGCTGGGAGGAGAAGACGCTTTCCGCGCTTACGTCGAGGCGTTGCATGCGGAAGGAAATTTGATCGGCGTCTATTGTTCCGGTACCGGCTGGACGCAAACCAGCAGTATCAACGACTATTCCTGCGAAGAAAAATGTCGCCGGGAAGGCTTGGAAACCCATATGATTCGCGGTCCGCACGACGAGATCGCCGCCAGCATCTGCAACGGCGAACAAGCGCAGCGGCTGGGGTATGACATGTGCATCAGTGAGGAATGGACGCGAAAGACCCTGATTGCCGAAGCTCGGAAACTGGCCCAAGCCGGAGTCGATTACGCCCAGTTCTTCGACCAGAATTTAGGCGGCGCGTCCCACATGTGCTGGGCGCCGCACCACTCTCATCCGGACCGTCCCGGCGTCTGGCAAACCGAGGGAATGAATCGGTTGATGTCGGACTTGACCGCGACGCTGCGGGCTGACGGCAGTGCAATGGCGCTCGGCTGCGAAAGCGCGGCCGCCGATGCTTATATTAAATACCTTCCGTTCAGCGATTTGCGGTTTATGTGCTGGACCATGGACAAAGGCCTTTCCGTACCGGCTTATGCCTTTGTCTTTCACGAATATTTGAATAATTTCATGGGCAATCAAGGCGGCATTCTCCAGCAGATGAGCCAAGTCGAAAATCCGGATAACCATCTGTACCGCACGGCTTATGCGTTTGCCGCCGGAGATCTGCTTTCCATTGTGTTGAGCTCGCAGGGCCGCATCAACTGGAGTTGGGGCGGCGTTACCTGGGATGTCGAACCGCCGAAACAGCAGCCGATCATTACGCTGACCCGCAATCTGAATGACTTCCGGAAAGCGCATCGACCGTTTCTGCAGTTCGGTCGTATGCTCAAACCGCTGGCCAAACTGGATGGTGAGAAATGGACGGCCAAAATGAATCATGGCGAATATGAGCTCGATGCATTCTGCCATTCTTCCTGGCAGGCTCCCGACGGCAGCGTTGCGTTGATCGTGGCCAATTTTTTGACGCATGAGCAGAAAATCAGCGTTACGCCGGTGCCTCCGGTCGCGCTCCGTCAGCCGGACGGCCAATTTTCGTCCCAACCGTTTTCCATTACCGTCCCGCCGCTGACCGCAGCGATCATGGAGAAAAAATAATGGCAAACTACTCGACAGTTGCTAAATTATTACCAGCAATAAATGGCATGGTTGTTATACCGAATGATTTTCCCACTCGGTTGCATGATTATTGGGTCCGGAAAGGGGGCTCAATCATGAGACGTCAGGCGGTATTAAGGCATAAAGGAGTAAAGCAAAACGCCGTTCGCTATTTTTATTCCGATTTATTCAATCCGACGGTTAGAAATATATTAGATTGGAGTGAGTTGCCTTGATAATGAAAATACCTCTTATAGCTTAATTAATATAAACAAGGCAAGTATGAATTTCACCCAAAAAAACAACGAAGGAGCGTTATTAAACAATCATGCGGCTAAATGTTGAGATGAATAGTTCGGATATCAACCAAATTAGAAAGGGAGAGAAAGAAATGAAGGCGAAAATTTTCACACTTATCGAACTTTTAGTAGTGATTGCGATTATTGCGATTCTGGCCGCCATGCTGCTGCCGGCCTTGAGTACGGCGCGTGATAAAGCCAAGGCGATCAGCTGCATCAACAATCTCAAGCAATGGGGATTGATCTTCAATCAGTTTTCCAACGATTATGACGGCTATCTGCCGCCGACTGGATTTGGGGATCAGTCAACTTGGAAACCGCCCATGACAGTATACAACCAGACACCTTGGTTTTGCGGATTGTCCAACGCCGGCTATGTCGCCAAAAAAATAACCAATGTCGGTTACTTAAATAATCCGCTGCCGTGTCCGTCGGTAAAACCGATCAACGTCGTACTGTATTCGTATGGGCTGAATGCGTATTGCGGAGTCGATCCCGATGATTGGTCTTGTTTAACCGGGACTTATCCGTCGACCTGGCAGAGAGAAACGTTTGTCAAGCGGCCAAGCGAAACCTTGCTGGCCGGTGACGAAAATGGCTATTACCCGTTGCTTTGCTACAGGGCCAGACCGAATTATTCATTAGGGTTCGTTCACCACGGCATTGCCAACGGATCATTTGTCGACGGCCATGCGGAAGGCCGGAAAAGAAAAGATTGGGGGTGGTTCTACGACCCCGTCAGCGGCGGTACCGGAGATCCGTATTATTATCTCTTTACAAAACAATAAATCCCTATCATCATATATTCCGCAGGACAGTTAACGATAACTGTCCTGCGGTCGCTAAAGGAGCATCTATTATATGTCAATGAAGCGGATGGTTCTCGCGGTCATACTTTGTCTTGGCAGTTACTGGGAAGTTGAACTTCATGCGGGGCAAGTAACCGGATATGTTTCCGATGAGGCGGGCAAGCCCCAATCCGGAATTCTGGTTTCCGATGGGATTTCAATTGTTGCGACGGACCTAAAAGGTTACTATAAACTTGATCTGCACGACAAGCAACCTTTTTTGTTTATTCATCGGCCGGACGGGCAGCAAGGACAACCCTGGTATATTCGCCGGCCGAAAAGCGGAGAACAATATTCGTTTGTATTGAAAGCGCGTCATACCGCGGCCAAACGCTCCTTCCTCCAAATTTCCGATACCGAAACGCCCAATATGAGTTGGACTGAAGTTCTGCATGGTTATTCCCCCGATTTCCTCATGCATACCGGCGATCTGTGTCGTTCGGACGGCATTCCGGCCCACGCGAAAGCCTTGACGATGGAGGCGCTCGGGTATCCGGTTTATTTTGCGGTCGGCAATCACGACATCGTCAAGCCATGGGATAACGGAAAAACGTATGCCGATTTTCTGCCGCCTTATTATTACTCTTTCGACTGGGGACCTTATTTAGTCGTGGTTGCTCCGATGTGGGGCGGCGATGCGCCGTTGCCGTACGAATTGGCGGACTTCGGCGATTGGTTGCGGCAGTTGCTGACGGTCGCGCCGAAAAACAAACCGATGCTAGTCTTCTGCCATGCATTATATAATCCGAACTCTTACGAGTTCCCGGGGCATAATGGGAAAATTGCCGATGTCTATTCTCGTTTGGCCGGCTGGTTTTTCGGCCATTATCATCAGAATTTCGTATTGCCGCTGAAAAACGGCGCAAGCGCCTTCGGCGTCGCTCCCGCCGAAATGGGAGGAATCGCCCATTCTCCCCCCTCGACTCGCGAAGTATGGCTGGACGAAAAGAATCAACTCCGTAGCCGTCTGCACTGGAATGCCACGAAAAACGATTTATATCTGACTTGCCCCGGCCCTCTGGGGCGCTGGCAGAAAGACAATCATGAATATTGTTCCGTCACCGGCTGGTATCGCGGCAATCCGATTGAAAAAATCACGGCGGTCATCGAATCCGGCAATCAGAAAAAGCAAGTGCCTTTACATTATGTCGGAGGTTCCTGGACCGGTGAAATTCCTCAAAAACAAAAACCGGATCAAACCATTACCTTGATTGCAACTTTGCGGAACGGAAATACGACACAACGCCAATTCACTTCGTTGGTTCCCAACCGTTCTCTTCGCTTGAAATGGCTTGCGACCATGGACTCGGAATCTTTCCTGACTGCCCCGATCGCCGGAGCCGGGAAAATCTTTACCGCATCCACCGATGATCATGAAGGGAAAAAAGGTGCGGTTTATGCCTGGGATGGGAAGAACGGAAAACTGGTGTGGAAATATCATACCCGCGCCTCCGTCGGTAATACCATGGCTTATAAAAACGGCCTGGTTCTGGCGCAGGATACCTTAGGCAATGTTTATGCCATTCGCGCGGCGAACGGACAAAAAAGCTGGAGCGATCTCAATCCGGAGTTATCTTCCGTGCCGACAACCAATGGATTATATGTAAAGGGCAATACCCTTTATGCCGGTTACAGCACCAGATTAAGCGCCTATGACGTTTCGACCGGTAAGTTGTTGTGGCGCAATCGCGAATGGGCAATGTCGGAAACCTGTGTAAGTACGATTCGGGCGGAAGGCAATTGCCTGATCGCTGCCGGAAACTGGTACGGCTTATATGGTTTTAATGCCGCCGACGGCAAGCAACTCTGGAAAGATTCTGCAAATTGGATGGCCTTTCAGAGTGCCGCGGTACTGTTTCATGACGGGAAAATTTATGCCAAAGGCGAACGGGTGGTCCAAATCATCGATCCGGCCACCGGAAAAGTTCTTTTGAGCCGTGAAACTCCGGGAAGTTTACAATGCGCCTCCGCCCCCGTTATTGTCGGCAATACGCTTGTCATCGGCGGGATGTTCGCCGTATATGGTCTTGACGTAAACACGCTGGCGGAGAAGTGGCGTTTCGTCGGAGATACTGCAATTTTGGATACTGCGCCGTATGCATCGTTCGGAAAGCCGTTGGAAAGTACGCCGGTCCTTTGGAACGGATTATTGTGGTTCGGCATGAATGACGGCAACCTCTATGCGTTGGACCCGGCAAGTGGTAAACTGAAAGAAAAATACACGATCGGAGCTCCTATTTTGGCCTCGGTACTCGCATCAGGAAAGCAATTGTACCTGGTGGATTTTTGCGGACGAGTTTTTTGCTTTGAGAAAGAGTAAGAACAATAAGCTGAACACAAGAAACGGGTGGGTAAAAAATAGCCCCCGTCTGAATAATGTACAAACCAGGTGAGAGATAAGAGCGTAACCCATGATGAGTCATCGGCACAAAGAAGCTTCCTTCGTATTGGAAACCGGTGCGGCGCAATTGGTTTTGTCCGCAGTGGACGGGCGTCTGGAATCCCTGATGTTCGGCGATTGTCGTTGGACGGAACCCGCACCGGGGCTTTTTCGGCTCGGCGTACGCAATGAGCAGCGGGACTTGGAAATTTGGGATGCTTCCCAATTTCAATTTTCCGGCAAGGGCGAGGTAAAGGAATTGGTCTTCCGTTTCGACGCTTTGCCGGAAGCTCCGGCGTTAAGCGTTGAAATTCACATTCAGGCTCGTTCCGGTAAATTCTATTTTCGCCCGCGCATTCAAAATATGCCGGAACGTTTTGCGCTGGAATGGTTTGAATTGCCGCAGGCGCGTTTGCGCGATACGCAGTGCCGGGTATTCTTATCGCAGTTTGAAGGGGTGATCGTAGACGATCCGCTGCATTACAACGGCTTTGCCGAGGCGAATTTTCCGTATTACAATTTTTATCCCGGCGCGACTCAAATGCAGTTCATGGCCGCCTTGTCGCCCTGCGGCGACGGCGGCGTATATTTTGGCGCCCACGATCCGCAACACGGGACGAAAGCGTTTGAACCGCGCATCGTGGAGGGCAAAATCGAAATGAGCATCCGCGTTTTTTGCGGCGACGCCCGCAACTTTGCCGGAGACTACGAAATGGTCATGGCTCCATTCGCCGGGGATTGGATGGATGCCTGCGATTGCTACCGCGCGTGGCTTGAAACCTCCGGCATGCTGCCGCCGAAAGGACGTTTTCCGCAGCTGGTGGACGCTTCGCCGATCATCCTTATCTATCCGGTCTGCGGAACCGGCGATGACAAGGGCGACATGACGACCAACGAGTATTTCCCGTATATGCGCGCACTCCCCGCCGTGCGGAAACTGGCCCAGGAATTGGATTCCAAGGTAATGGCGCTGCTGATGCATTGGGAGGGGACCGCACCGTGGGCTCCGCCCTACGTCTGGCCGCCGCTCGGAGGCGAAGAAATCTTGCGCGAATACGGCGAAGCGCTGCATCGTGACGGAAATTTTCTGGGCGTGTATTGTTCGGGGACGGCGTGGACGCAACGCAGTTCGATCACGGATTATTCGTGCGAAGCCCGGTTTGCCGCCGAACACCTGGACCGCTACATGATCCAGGGTCCGCATGGCGAAATGGAGGCCTATATCTGCAATGGCCCGAAAGGCAAGTCGCAACGAATCGGCTGCGACATGTGCATCAGCGAAGAATGGGCGCACAATACGGTGTGCGAGGAAGTGGAGAAGATTGCCGCTTTCGGAGAGATTGATTACGCTCAATTTTTCGACCAGAATCTCGGCGGCGCTTCCCACATGTGCTGGGCCGAACAACATCATCATCCGGCGTTGCCGGGAGCATGGCAGAGCGCCAATATGCTTGCGTTACAGCGGGAATTGAGGGAAAAACATCCTGACTTGGTATTAGGTTGTGAAGCGGCGGCGGCGGATTGTTATCTGGGGAATTTGCAATTCAGCGATTTGCGTTATGCGGCGTGGGCGTTCGCCAAGGCGCGTCCGGTGCCGGCCTACGCCTATCTGTTCCACGAATACCTCAATAATTTTATGGGCAATCAATGCGGATTGACGACGCAATTGTTTTTACGGGAAAGTCCGGAAAATCAACTCTGGCGAACCGCATATGCCTTCAATTGCGGCAATTTGCTCTCCTTGACGCTGAAAGACGGCGGCGAGCCGCAATGGGGCTGGAGCGTGCCCTGGGAGTATCCGGGACCGGAACGCGAGCCGATCGTCACGTTGTTGCGCAATCTCAATACCGTGCGGCGCGCGTATCCGGAATTTCTCCAATACGGGCGTATGCTGCGCGACGAAGTGAGCATTGCGTGCGGCAAAATTGTTCTGAAAACAACCTCCGGCGACCGTGAACTGCCCAGTGTGACGTATTCGACCTGGCGCGCCGCCGATGGCCGCAAGGCCCTGATCGTCACGAACTTCCTGCCTCATGCGCAAACGGTTCAGTTGACGTATGGAGTCGGAAACGGGAGTACGGCCGCAGCGGGGACGGAAACCTTGGATTTACCCCCGCTTTCCGCTCAGGTTTGCGGGGGGCTGTAACCATGAAGTCAGGCAAAAGAATTTATAGTGGAAAAGGACTGATGATGACTCAAAAACGCAACATGATATTGGTTGTCGCATGGCTTTGTTTTTTGACCGGTCTGACGGCATGTTCCGCGGATACGGTCCGCTATTTTCGGGAGTCGTTCGACTCTCCGGTACGGCTTCCGGGCTGGAAGATGCAAAGCGGCTGGACGCTTCGCGACGGCACTTTACGCCGCAACGGAATCGGCGGCTTCGAAGCCGTCACCTTCGGGGAAGCGGAGTGGCAGAATTATGAGGTGGAATTCAAAGCGCGGCGACGGCAAATTCGAGTTGAGGACCAACACTGGGGAATTATTCTGCGCGATGGCGGAACGGCTCCGGTACATTTGCTTTTTCGCGGAGAACGGGCGGCATGGATCTCGGAGTCGGGGGAAACCACATTCGGCATACCGTTGAGCAGGGAGTTGGACGTCGGCGAAAATGCGCGATGGACTTCGTTTCGCGTGACCCTGCGCGGTCACGACCTGGCGCTCTCCATCGACAATCAGGAAATCGGCCATATCCAAGTGCCTGAAAATGGTTTTGGAAAGTGCACAATATATGCCTACGGGGTCGACTTGGAAATCGACGATTTGTATGTGTGTGTGTTGCCGGCATCGACTTCGGCGGAGACGGCGGCCGTGGGAAAAAGCATTAAACCGGTTGACAGTCCCAATTTACTGCTGAATTCCGGTTTTGAGCTTTCGACCTTGGATAACGCGCCGGATTATTGGGGTTGTCCTCATTGGGGAATCGGCGATGCCGACGCCATCCTGAATTATGATAAATGGGCCAAACATTTTTGCACGGTGACCGAAGGCGCTTATGAAGGAAAACGTTGTATGCGGATTGTCAACGAATATAACGGACCCGTTTCAAGCGCCTATCTTTTACGCTCCTGCAATGTCCGCTCCAAGCCGGGAACAACGTATACTTTGAGCGCCTGGATGCGGAGCGATCGCAACCAATTACCGGTTAAGCTGGGCAGTGAAATCGTTCGTGTGACTCAAAAATGGCAACGCTACTCCGTGCGCTTTGTCAATGCGGGCAATTCGCTTTATGACGACATGATCAACATTGAGATGCAAAGAGCCGGTATTTTGTGGATCGACGCGGTTCAACTGGAGGAAGGCACCACCGCGACGACGTATTGTCCGGCTTCCGCCGAACGCCGGTTGTTGGTTCATGACGGCAATACGGAAAAAAAGCTTTATAATGTCCCCCGGCATCGTCTTCCGTACAAAAATCAGGAAATCTCCATTGACGGACGTCTGGATGAACCGGTTTGGCGGAGTCTGCCGCCGCTGCCGATGGAAAATTTGGACGCGCAGGGCGTGCCTGCGCTGAAGACAGATGCCTATATCTGGTGCAATGACAAAGGACTGTACGTCGGAATAAAATGTTGGGGAAAGTCCGGCGCCTGTTCGGTCACGGAGCGGGACGGCTATTTCTGGAAAGATCCGTGTGTGGAACTTTTTATCGATTCCAAGTTCAGCCGCTCTTTCTATCATCATCTTGCCGTAACCAAAGATAATGTCCAATATGACAGTTTCTGCCTGATGCCGAGTTGGAACGGAGACTGGAAATCCGGAACCTATAAATCCGCGGACGGCCAATATTGGAGTGCGGAAATTTTTATTCCTTTCGGTATTCTGGACATCGGTCTTGAAAACCAGGAAATATGGGGATTCAACCTGGGACGGTCGGAAGACAACAAGTCGGTTTGTTGGGCTCCGACCTACGGCTCTTTTCACAATCCGCTGCGCTTTGGACAACTCGCGGTGAATTTGGAGCTGCAAAAGAAATTCTTGTTTCACATTGCCGATCTGCAGGCGTTAAGAAAAAATGCCGGGAAAGCGCAAATCTCTTTCGCGGTCGTCAACGATACGGCCTCAACGGCAAATCTGACGGTCCATGCCGAAATTGACGGACAATTACAACAGCAAGCGCTGACTTCGGTCCCCGGACGGAAGTCGCGGGTGGAATTGGATTTCTCCGCGCTTCATCCCGAGAACCGTAGTTTTCCGGTTAAGCTTACTGTAACGGAAAACGGTATTCTGCGAACCGTTGCCGAGGCTTCGTTGACGGTGCCGCAAATGATGAAGGCCCAACTCCAATATCAGACAACAGATATGTCGGAGATGCAATTGGCGGTTTGGACCATGTTGCCGCCGGCGCAGGCAAAAAAAACAACGATTGTTGCCGTTTTGAACGGGAAACGGATTACGGCGCCGATTCATAACGAATTGACGATCATTCGCCTGCCGACTTCCGGGATCGGCCCGGAGGGGGGAGCGGTAACGGTTTCTCTGGTCGAGGCCGGAAATCGGGTCCTGGCAAAGAAAGTTTTACATTTTTCAAAAATAGCAAAAGGCGAGAACAGCGTTTTCTGTGATCGGTTTTCCCGGATGATTGCCGTAAAGGGAAAGCCTTTTCTGCCGGTTGGTTTTTCCTGGGAAGGAGAAATCAATCCGAAAGTAATCGAACATCTGGCCCGGATCGGCTGCACTTCGATTTGTCTCAATATGTGGGCATATGACGATAAAACCTTACAGTCGGTCTTTGACGGCGCGGCCAAGCATGGTGTTTATATAAAAGCAGTGATGGATGGGCGAGATGTCGAGAAATGCCAAACCTTGATCCGACGTTTCAAGAACCATCCGGCGTTATTGGCGTGGAATGTTTTTGATGAAGTCTTTACAATTCCATGGGGACAAGAGAATTATTCTACCGTCTCTGCCGTCGTCGAGAAACTGAAAAAACTTGATCCTTATCATCCGGTGCTTATCAATGAAAATGCCTGGGGCATGCAATATATCCAGAAAAAAGGATGGAAATTCCCTGGCGATATTGTGTCTATCGATCATTATGCCTGGACGGAAAATCCCAATTATGCGTTCTATGCCGACCTGGCGGATCAAATGAATACTCTGGGCGAAGAAGAGTTGCGGCCCAGCTGGATTTATTTGCTGGGCGCCGGTTACGCTTTTCATGTCAGGCGGGATCATACGGCCAAAGAACATCGTTTTATGGCATACAGCTGTATTATTCACGGCATATCCGCCATTTATTACTTTGCGGACTATCCCAAGAGTCATTCCGCCCTGGAAGCTATTCAAAAAAATTTCCATGAGTTTACCGTATTAACTCCCATCCTGGCCAATCGACTTCAAAAAGCGCCTGCCGTTCGCTGTACTGCTTCCGAAATCGATTATACCGTCCGGGTTTATAAAGGGTTTTTATATATCATTGCGCTCAACAAGTCGCCGGATCTTACCGTTACGCCGCAATTCCTTTTTGACGGTTGCGAGAAAAATAAAACCATAAAAGTTATGTTTGAAGATCGAATGATAACGGCAGAATCAGGCTTGTTTGTTGATTCTTTCAAGGGGTGGCAACCTCATGTTTATCAGATTCCTTTCGTGACCGAGAATAACGAATCCAAGCGGCCATGAAAAGGGAGCGCAATACTAAGGAGCTGTTCAGAAATAACCGGGTGTGACCACAATATGATGTGGCGTTTCGCCGCCGGACCGCGCCTCCGTACGACGGAGTGCGTTATTACCAGGGGCTTTGCCGCCCCTGGACCCGGCGGAACATGGTTATGTTCGCAGGGGAAACCCAAACAGCCTTGAGTTCCCTCTTGCAACCCTCCTCCCGGGCTTGAAAAACACGATACATTATTTTATGGTCGCACCCAAATAACCTTTCCCTTGGCCCGGTTCGCGTGAATGCTTTTCGTGCCGCCGGCTCGTTCCATACCGGAAGGTATGCTCCTTGCCGTCAGCCCCAAAAACAAATCACGATTTTTCCGGCCAATGGTCAAGTTAATTTCTTTACCGCTCCTAAGACGGCAGTCTCAAATCGCGGGTAGCGGGGATTCTTCCCCGCGCCCCAACTTTGGCCACGCAAAACTTTTATTCTATTTATCTCTTTGCAAAGCAAAGAGATAAGTATATTTAAAAGCTTAAAAATCAGGGGATGGGGTTTTTCCCCGGAGACTCGTTTTGAAACTTCCGTTCCGTTCCGCAATTTGAGAAATAATCCGGATTTTTTCCTTTTCCCATATTGAAACCGGGACGGAGCGGAATTATAATCTATTTCAAATAATAACAACGGTTATTCAAATATGAACAATGAAAATATTATTCCCGCCGTGGAAAAGGCCGTGTTGCTGCTGGAACGGCTGGGCCGGAACAACGGCGGCGCTACCCAGGCGGAATTAGCCGGCGAACTCGGTATTACCGGCAGTACGTGTTATCGGATTATTCAGACGCTGCAGAAATACGACTGGCTGCGCAAAACCCCGGGCAACCGGTACGAGTTGTCCGGCGGCATGCTGTCGGCGGCGATGAAACTGGTCAATCCGGCGGCGCGGTTCGAACGCTGTCAGCCGCTGCTGGACATGCTGGCGAACCGGACCGGGTTGTCGGTCAAGTTGTCGGTGCGGCAGGGCAGCGAGCAGATTACGATTCTGCGGGCGGAATCGCCGCGGGCAACCAGTGTTTCCGGTCGGGTCGGGGCGAGGTTTCCGGTAGTGGAAGGTTCGGTGGGCGCCGCGTTGCTTTGTCACGCCGGGGAGGAAGAAATTCAAATGCTGGCGAAACAGTGCCGGGAAGCCATTCGGGAAAAAGACCATCCGGAACTGATTCGGGAACGGATTGAGGATTTGCATCGGAACGGGTACTGTCTCAATGCGCGGCTCAACCGGTGGAAAGTCGACGCGATGTCGATTCCGCTGGGAAAGACGTTGGGGCAGACCGAGGCGGCTTTGACGTTGTTGGGGTTCGACGACGATTTTCCGCCGGAACGGCTGGACCAGCTGGCGGCGGAGATGAAAAAAACCGGCAAAGCCTGTATGGCGGCCATTACCGGTTAATTTATTGGGGAGCAAACGACCATGAAGAAAATCGATCCGGGTACTTTGAAGATTACCGATTTGCGGTTTGCCGATATCGACGGCGCGCCCAAACGTTGTACGCTGATTAAACTGTATACGAACCAGGGCTTGATCGGGTACGGCGAAGTTCGCGATGCCGCCAGCCGGACCTATGCGGCCATGCTCAAGAGTCGGATTCTGGGCGAAAATCCCTGCAACGTGGAAAAAATTTTCCGGCGGATCAAACAATTCGGCGGCCCGTCGCGTCAGGCGGGAGGCGTCTGCGGGATCGAGGTGGCGCTGTGGGACCTGGCCGGCAAGGCCTGGGGCGTGCCGGTCTGGCAGCTGCTCGGCGGCAAATTCCGCGACCGCATCCGGCTTTACTGCGACACCGATTCCGAAGGCGGCGGCCGCGATATGGGGAAGGCGTTGAAAGCGCGGATGAAGCAGGGCTATACTTTTTTGAAGATGGACCTGGGTATTGAACTGCTGATGGACCGGCCGGGATGTCTCAGCGCGCCGGCGGGCTTTCTGGAACAGATGCGGGAATACAAAAAGACGGTTTTCAGTACGCCGCACGGTTCGATCGATCCGCGGGCCATGCGCGGCGAAGCCTACGAACTGTTCAGTACCGCCCATCCGTTCACCGGCATTCACCTGACGGAAGCGGGCTTGGACTGGCTGGAAAATTATCTGGCGGAAATCCGGCAGATCATCGGGTACGAAGTGCCGCTGGCGATCGACCATATCGGACATATTCCGGTGGAGGACTGCATCAAACTGGCCCGGCGGCTGGAAAAATTCAATCTGGCGTGGATGGAAGACCCGGTGCCCTGGCAGATGACGGAACAATACGTCCGGCTGGCGCACGCGACTGCGACGCCGATCGCCACCGGCGAAGATATCTATCTCAAGGAAAACTTTCTGCCGTTGCTGAAATCCGGCGGCGTGGCGCTGATTCATCCCGACGTGCTCACCGCCGGCGGGGTCATGGAAACCAAGAAAATCGGCGATCTGGCCGAGGAGCACGGGGTGGCGCTGGCGCTGCATATGGCGGAAAGTCCGATTGCCTGTCTGGCGGCCGTTCACGTGGCGGCGGCTACCCGTAATTTTACCGCGTTGGAAGTTCATTCGGTGGATATTCCGTGGTGGGGAAAATTGATCGAACCGGCACTCCGGATCGACCATGGTTATCTGGCGGTACCCGATGCACCGGGCCTGGGCATCGAAGCGCTGAACGAACCGTTGATTCAGGAAAAACTGCATCCCGATTTCCCGGCCGCCTGGGCTTCGACCTCGGAATGGGACAAAGAATGGTCGAACGACCGTCAATGGAGTTGATGATGAACGACAAGTTATCCGTTCGCGTTTCCCCGTCGTGGCTGAGCCGCAGCGTCATGTATCAGATCACGTTGCGCGCTTTTACGCCGGAGGGTACTCTGCGGGCGGCCGCGGCAAAATTACCGGAAGTGGCCGCGCTGGGCGTGGATATCGTCTACTTGTGTCCGATCTGTCTTCAGGACGACGATCCCCGGCGGGAATTCTGGAGCGACCGCCAGCGGGCGTCGGGGACGAACAATCCCTGCAATCCCTATCGGATCAAGGATTACGACCGGATCGATCCGGAATACGGCACGCCGGACGATCTGCGGGAATTCGTTCAGACGGCGCATCGTCTGAAACTGCGCGTCATGCTGGATATCGTCTTTTTCCACTGCGGGCCGACGGCGGTTTTTCTGAAAGATCATCCCGATTACGTCCGCTGCAACCCGGACGGCTCGATTCGCTACGGCAGTTGGCATTTCCCGGAATTGAACTACGACAATCCGGCGTTGCGGGAGTATCTGTGGCGCAATCTGGAATACTGGATGCGGGAATTCGCGGTGGACGGCTATCGCTGCGACGTGGGCAGTTCGATCCCGTTGGATTTCTGGGAAAGCGCCCGCGTCCGGCTGGAAAAAATCAATCCGGAAGTCATCATGCTGTCGGAAGGATTTCTGCCGGAAAACCAGCGGCTGGCCTTCGATCTGGACTATGACTTTTTCTGGACGTTCAGTCTGCACGCGGTGTTCAATCGGGGTAAAACCGCCCTGCAGGTGCGGCAGCAGGCGTGGGAGGAACAACACCAGAAAGTGCCTCGCGGTACCCGGTTTATGCGTTTCAGCGACAGTCACGATATTGCTCATGATACTTCGTTCGGCATGCAGCGAAAACCCGGTCAGAGTGAGCAGGATTGGCAGAATATCGTCGGATCCTATGGCATTCCCGACGTCGGTCTGCCGCCTGGTTCCCGCATCGAGAACAGTTGGGGACAGGCGGCCAACGATGCCGTACTGGTTTTGAATTTTACTCTCGACGGCATTCCTCTGCTGTATAACGGACAGGAAATCGCCGACGCCGCAACGCATTCCATCTATGACCGGTTCCCGGTCGACTGGAGCAAGGCCGCGACGCCCGCCGGGCAAGCGCGGCGGACGCTCTGCCGTCGGCTCTGCGAACTCCGGCATCGGGAAGCGGCGCTGACCTCCGGGACGGTTACCTGGCTTGATTCCGCCGAACCGGACGCCGTACTGGCATTTCAGCGAGTTGCCGGTCCGGAAACCGTGCTGGTGCTGGTGAATCTGACGTCGCATCCGGTGCGTCCGGCGGTGGCGACCGGGGACGATGCGCCGTTGCTGGGTACGGCGGCTGATGAACTGCCGGCTTACGGTTATTTCGTCGGCAAAAAGCAAGAGTGAAAAAATATGAGGATCAATCTTGAGCAAGGTTGGTTTTTGCGGCATGACATGGGATCATTCCATATCCATTTGCAATATTACAGTTTTATAGTGTGAATCGGTTGGCAACGTACATGGCGTTGAGCGGTAGGAAGGGAGAAGATTGAGCGATGCGACATAGTCAGGAAACGGAAGTCGACGGCTTTACCGGCTGGCGTCAACCCATGCCGGACGGACGGGAATTGCCGTTGCGGTTTCATGGTCCGGCGGGATCGGCGGGGAAAAAATATCCGCTGGTGCTGCATTTTCACGGCGCCGGCAGCCGGGGCGAGGACAATCTGGCTCCGCTGCGTTTCGCGCGTCCGTTGCTCGATCCGAAACAGAACAGAGAAGCGTGTTTGATTCTGGTTCCGCAGTGCCCGGCGGGCCGGTGGTGGGTTGATACCGACTGCGGCGCCGCCGCGCATCGTCTTCCGAAAGAGATGACGCCGGAAATGACGGCGGCGGTCGCCGCGTTCGACGAGGTGTTGAAGACTTATCCGGTAGACTTCGACCGGATCTATGTTTACGGGCAGTCGATGGGGGCATTTGCCACCTGGGATATACTCTGCCGCCGACCGGAAGCTTTTGCCGGGGCGGTCGCGGTCTGCGGCGGCGGCGACGAAAATTGCGCCGCGGCGATTGCGTCGATTCCGGTCTGGGTGTTTCACGGCGCGCGGGACGATGCCGTCAAGGTCGAGCGGTCGCGGAACATGGTCGCGGCGTTGCGGCGGGCCGGCGGACAGCCGCATTACACCGAGTATCCCGACGTCGCCCACAATGCCTGGGACTACGCCTATACGCCGGAACTTTTTCACTGGCTCTTTCAACAACGTCGATCAAATAACATGGGAGAATAATCATGGCGGAAGAAAACCGGCTGCAAAAAGAAGCCAAATTGATGAAACTGGACAACCTGATCAAAACCCGGGAAACGATTCCCGACTGCCCGTTTCCGATTCCGGTCAAGGAATTGTGTTCCCGCTACGAACGGCTCTACACCGGCGCGATCAACGACGTGATGCGCGAACGCTGTCTGCTCGACCAGAACCTCCCCTCCGACATCATGCCGCTGCGCGACGATATGGCCGTCTGCGGCATTGCGTTCACGGTGAAAAGCGCCCCCAACGTAATGATTCAGGGCGAAATGACGTTCCGAGCGAAAATGCTCGACGAAATGAAACCCGACGGTCTGGTGGTCTGGGATACCAGTTCCGACGTGGAAGCCTCGCTCTGGGGCGGCGTGATGACTGCCACCGCGTTGCAGAAAGGCATCCGCGGCGCGGTGATCGCCGGCGGCATCCGCGACACCAAACAGATTCTCGAACAGCACTTCCCGGTGTTTTACCGCTATCGCACCAGCAACGGTTCGTTGGGCCGCTGTCTGATTACGCATTATCAGGTGCCGATCAAAGTCGGCAAAGTCACCGTCCGACCCGGCGACGTGATTTTCGGCGATATCGACGGCGTGCTCTGCATCCCCCGGGAAATCGCCTACGACGTACTGTTGCGCGCCGAGGAGATCGAGCACAACGAAAACAAGATTTTCAAATGGGTTCGCAGCGGCGAAACCATTCAAGAGATCAGTGAAAAAGGCGGCTATTTTTAACGCTGGAAAACGAATCATATCGGAGCAGAAAAAATGATGAGTACGACGAGAAAAGCAGTGTTGAAACCGTTCGAAGACAAAAAAGACTATATGAACGACCGCGTGGAACACGGTATCGAAACGTATCGCAAGGGCTGGGCGCGAGTGACGGTGACGGACCCCGACGGAAAGCCCGTTCCGGCCGCCCGCGTAAAAATCCGGCAGACCGGCCACGATTTCAAATACGGCGCCAACCTGTTCATGCTCGACGAGTTTTCGGCGGCGGAACAGAACCGGAAATACGAACAGCAGTTTGCCGATGCTTTTAATCTGGCCACGCTGCCGTTTTACTGGAATACGCTGGAACCGGAACCGGGCAAGCCGCGCTTTGCCAAAGACAGTCCGAAAATTTACCGCCGTCCCGCCCCCGATCTCTGCCTGGAATATTGTGAGCGGCACGGGATCGAACCCAAAGCCCATTGTCTGAACTATGAAAGTTTTACTCCGGCATGGGCGGTCGGGCCGGTGATGACGGAAAAGCGGTTGCTCGAAAAACGGTTCCGGGAACTGGCCGAACGCTACGCGGCCCGGATTCCTTCCTGGGAAGTGACGAACGAAACGTTCTGGGGGATGAATCTGCACCGCCTGAATTTCTACGACGAACCGGATTTTGTGGAATGGAGTTTCGATACCGCCGACCGCTATTTTCATACCAATCGGCTGATTATCAACGAGGCTCATTGCCGCATCTGGGACAATGAGCATTTTTACGGCAACCGGAGTCCGTATTTCATGCAGGTGGAACGGGCGCTGGCGCACGGGGCGCGGGTTGATTCCGTCGGCATGCAGTTTCACATGTTTTACCGGGCGGAACAAGAACTCAAAGAGACGGCGCAGTATTACGATCCCGAACGCATTTTTCAGGTGCTGGACACCTACGCCCGATTGGGGACGTCGCTCCAGATCACCGAAATGACCATTCCCGCCTACAGCAATGCCGGGGAAGATGAAGAACTTCAGGCGGAAATTATCCGGAATCTTTACCGCATGTGGTTCAGCCATCCGGCGATGGAAGCCATCATCTACTGGAATCTGGTGGATGGTTTTGCTTACGGCACGACGCCGGGCGACATGGCCGCCGGCGAGAACTATTTCTACGGCGGGCTGATTCGCTATGACTTCACGCCGAAACCCGCCTATCTCGCCATTCGCGACCTGTTCGAAAAAACCTGGCGGACGAATCTCGAGGCCGCGACCGATGCGGACGGGGTGGTTGACTTCAAAGGTTTTTATGGCGAATACGAAGTGGAAATCGACGCGGACAGTCGGCATCGTACCCGCGCCTTTCACCTGGGGCGGGGTCTGAATCCCAAACTGACGGTATCGCTGGCATAAAGGAGCGCAAAGGATCATGACTATCGGAACGGAGCGTTCGGTGACTTTAACGTGGTTCGGTCAGAGCGGCTTTCTGCTGCGGACGCCGTCGGAAACGCTGGCCTGTGACTTGTATTTGTCCGACTTCTGCAAAAAGAAAAGCCGGCTCGACCACACCCGCAAAATGCCGATTCCGGTGTCCCCGGAACAGTTGACCCCGATCGATTACGCTCTGATCACGCACGGGCATATCGACCATTTCGACCCGGAGACCGTCGGGCCGATTCTGCGGACGCAGCCGCAGACCCGTTTCTACGCGCCGCCGGATTGCCGGAAAAATATTGCCGAATACTGTCCGGCCAACGCCGACCGTTTTATGTTGCTGCGCCATGGCCGGGAATACCGGTTGGCGCCGGATTTGCGGCTGTTGGCGTTGCCCGCCGCCCATGAGGAGTTGACGACGGACGCCGACGGCGAGTATATTGCTTTCAGTTACCTGGTGCTTGACGATAACGGGAAGAACGCGGTATTTTTTGCCGGCGACACCATCCCGTTTGCCGGGCAGGGCGCGTTGATCCGGCAGGCCGTACCGGCCGGTTACGCTTTGACGATGGCGCTGCCGGTCAACGGTCGCGACGCCGCCCGCGCCCAATTGGGTTTCAAAGGCAATCTGACGTTGGCCGAAGCGGCGGCGCTGGCCACGGAATGCCGGGCGGTCCGACTGGTGCCGTGTCACTGGGGGATGTTTGCGCTGAACGATTTGCCGCAGCCGCCCGAGGCCGCGCAGTTGGCGGCGTTTGCGGGAAAAGTCGTCATTCCGGCGGTGTTGCAGCCGATCGTGCTATAAAGAAAAGAAGGAATGATTCTTATGGATATTTTGCAGAAATTCGATCTGCACGGCCGTACCGCGCTGGTCACCGGGTCCAGCCGGGGCATCGGCAAGGCGATTGCGCTGACGCTGGCGCAGGCCGGAGCCGAGGTGATGATTCACGGCGCTCATGCGAATGAAGGGTTGGCGGCAACGCTGGCGGAAGCCCGGCAGATCAATCCGTCGGCCACCTCCGTTACCGGCGATCTGGGCGACCGCGCCGCAACCGCCGAACTGATTGCCCGGATCGGCAGTCCCGACATTCTGGTACTCAACGCTTCGGTGCAGAGCTATCAAACGTTGGAAAACTTTACCGCCGAAGAACTGACCCGGCAATACGAAGTGAATCTGCGGGCCTCCTGCGAACTGATTCAAGCCGTAATTCCGGGCATGCGGCAACGGCGCTGGGGGCGCATTGTGATCGTCGGCAGCGTCAATCAGTACAAGCCCGCAGCCCGGCTGCTGATCTATTCGACCACCAAGGCGGCACTGGTCAATCTGACCGGCAACTGCGCCCGGCAGTATGCCGCGGACGGTATTACCGTCAACAATCTGGCGCCCGGCGTGATTCTGACCGACCGCAATGCCGAGGCGTTGAAAGACGCCGCGTTCCGGCAACAGATTCTGAAAGGAATTCCGGCGGGACGGCTGGGACAGCCGGACGATTGCGCCGGTCTGGCGCTGCTGCTCTGTTCCGACGCGGGCGCTTATATTACCGGCGCGGAAATTCCGGTGACCGGCGGCATGCATCTCGGATGACCGGCGATTGCTTGTGGCGGGAATCTCAAATTGCGGGTAGCGGGGAAGACACGGGACGCTTTTGAAGAAGCGCCCCCTTTCTTTCCCGCGCCCCAACTTTGACCCCGCAAAACTTTTATTTTTTCTTTATCAGCTTGCTGTGCAAGCTGATAAAGAGATTAAAAAGTTTAAAAGTCGGAAAACGGGGTCCGGGGAAAAACCTTGAAAACTGCTCAAAGTTTTAGTGGTTTCTCCCCGGTAACGCCCCGGCTTTCCGTCGGTTTTTCCGCTTTCCGCCGACAAAACTGCGGGGCAACCCTTTTCAAAACCGCACTTCCGGGTTATACTTATAGAATTTATCCGGAGTCGGCAAGAAGCGATGCATCTGTTACGGAAAAGCCAATTGTTCTTTATTTTGTCCTTTGCTGGACTGATTCTGGTGGGAGCGGCGCTGCTGAAAGGGTCGCTGCTGCTGGAAGGCAAGGGCATTCACTGGATCGACGCGCTGTTCATGTCGACCTCGGCGGTCTGCGTGACCGGGCTGAGCACCGTCAACGTGTCGGGTTTCGGCTACGGGACCCAGGGGATTCTGTTGCTGCTGATGGAACTCGGCGCGTTGGGAGTGATAACCCTGACGTCGGTTATTATTCTGCTGGTCCGCCACGAGATGAATCTCGACAACAAAATTCTGGTGTCCGGGATCATCGAATCCTATTCCCGCCGGGAAATCAACAAACTGCTCTATGTGATCTGTCTCTATACGATAGCGATCGAAGTGTTCGGCGCGATTTTTCTGGCGTTCGGGTTCTGGATTGAAATGAAGGAACCGTTCGGCTACGCCGTGTACATGGGGCTGTTCCACGCCGTTTCGGCGTTCTGCAACGCCGGGTTCAGTCCGTATGACGACAGTCTGATGCGGACCGGGCCGCTGATCAAACTGGGGGTGGCCGCGCTGATTACGTTCGGCGGGTTGGGTTTTTACGTGATCTACGATATCGGCCAGATGCTGGCGCACGGAACGTTCATGAAGATTCACTCGAAAATCGTGTTGATTACTTCCGCGCTGGTTACGCTGGGCGGGATGGCGGCGTTGAAATTCTGTGAATTCGGGGAAGGGGGGGCGATCTCGTGGATGGACGCGTTTTTCCAGTCGGTCTCCGCCCGGACCGCCGGTTTCAACACGATCGATCTGGCGCATCTGCATCCGTCGAGCATCATGATTCTGATTGTGCTGATGGTGATCGGGGCGTCGCCGGGATCGACCGGGGGCGGGATCAAGACGACCGTGTTTGCGTTGATCGCCGTGGCCACCTGGAAGACGTTTCTGGGGGACCGCGACATCGTGATGTTCAACCGGCGGATTCCGATGACGTATGTGTTGAAGGCGTTTGCCATTACGTTCGCCTATGTGGCGGTGGCGTTGATCGGCATGGTGCTGCTGTCGATCTTCGAGGATTTTTCCTACGTCTCCATGCTGTTCGAGTCGGTTTCCGCGCTGGGGACGGTGGGGTTGTCGCTGGGGGTTTCGGGACATTCCGGCATCGGCGGCAAACTGGTTTTGATCGCCTTGATGTATCTGGGCCGCGTCGGGCCTTTCACCTTTTTCATCTTCCTGCTCTCGCGGGAAAAGAGCAGTCGTCTCCGTTATCCGGAAGAACGCGTAATCATGGGGTAGAAAAAAATCATGAAGAAAAATTTTGCCATCATCGGTCTGAGCATGTTCGGCACCCAGTTGGCCATGGAGTTGCAGAGTCTGGGGCATAGCGTCGTCGTCATCGACCGCGACGAGGAAAAGATTGCCAACATCCGCAACGAAGTCACCGAAGCCGTGATTGCCGATATCACCGTTCCCGCCGTGGTCGAGGAGCTCGACGTCAATAAGTTCGACGCCATCGTGATTTCCATGCCGGACTATTTCGAAGACGCCATTTTCGCCCTGACCCTGCTCAAACAACAGGGCACCCAGACGGTCATGGTCCAGGCCAAGACCGTCATTCAGAAACAGATTCTCTATAAACTCGGGGCGTCCGAAGTCATTCTCCCCGACCGCGACATGGCCGACCGTCTGTCCAAAAAGCTTTCCATGTCCGAAATCACCGACATGTTCAATTTCAAGGGACTTGCCATCGCCGACCTCAAGATTCAGGACGAATACGACGGCAAGAGCCTCCGCGAACTCGACCTCCGCAACCGTTTCAACGTCAACGTCCTGCTGCTGCGCAAGCCCGGCCGCGATCCCGAACCCGTCTGGAATCCCGACGATCCCCTTCACAAAGGCGACGAACTTACCGTCATCGGCAAGGAAGACGACATTGTCCGCGCCTTCAAAGACTGACCGCTGACGCCATTCCGGGGTGACTTCGATGTTCCATGCCGCTTCTTCTTCCTCCCATCGCGCCACGCTGCTGGCCGTCGCCTGGAGCATCAACTCGCTGGCCTATTCCATCGTCTATCCGTTTCTGCTGATTTATCTGCACAACGTCCGCGGTTTGCCGATGGCGCAGGTGGGATTGATTTTCCCGCTGATGGCAATCGGCACCATGATCGGGCCGCCGCTTTCCGGCCTGATCGTCGACCGGTTCGGCCGCCGCCGTTTGCTGTTCGGCAGTTCGGCCGGGCGCGGCGTGATTTTTCTGATGCTGACGCTGGCCGCCATCGGGCAGGGGCCGTTCTGGGCTTTTGCTTTGTTGCTGGCGCTGAGCTCCATGCTGGGAACCTTTTTCCAGATTGCCGCCGACGCCTATCTGGCCGACCTCACCGAACCGGCGGAACGCCCCCGCGCCTACAGCAAAATCCGCGTCGGCACCAATATCGGCTGGACGCTCGGGCCGGCGCTGGGCGCGTTTTTGAGCGCCGCGCCGTTCTCGCTGCTGTTCGGCTTGACCGGCGTTCTCTGCCTCGGCTGCGCCGGTTTCGTCTACCGCAACTGTCCGGAGACGCATCACCGGACCGCCGCCGCGTCCGGCACGACCGGTCATTTCAGTTTTTTCCGGATGTTGACCCATCGGGAATTCATGATCGTCATCGGGTTGAACTTTTTGTTGATGCTGCTGGTCACACAGTTGTTCACCACGCTGTCGGTTTACGCCACCCAGCATGTTAAAATCAGTCAGGGCTGGCTGGGAATCATCTATTCGGCCAACGGGTTGACCATCGTGGTTTCGCAACTGTTCCTGACCCGGGTGCTCGACCGGTTCCGGGTGGACTTGCATCTGCGGATGTGTCTGGGGGCGATCATGTATGTGATCGGCTATTTCTTCATGGCGTTCATTGCCACGCCCGGACAAATGATGCTGCTGGTCGCCACTCTGACCATCGGCGAAGTCATTGTCCAGCCGGCGCTTTACTCGCTGGTCAGCCGGCTGGCTCCGCCGGAAGGCCGGGGTCGCTATATGGGCATGCTGGGGCTGATCCGGGGACTCGGCTTTGCCTTGGGCCCCTATTTCGGCGCGCTGCTGTTTGCCCGCTGGGCCGGACAGCCGCTGTTGCTCTGGAGCGTGTTGAGCGGGTTCGGCCTGCTCGCGGCCATCGGCTTTGCCTGGACCTGGCGGGCGCAGCCGCATCGATACCGGTCGTGAGTGACCGCCATTCCGCCGGAAAAAAGGTTATCGGCTGGGATTCTGACTGGAATTCTGACTGGAAAGCGAAACTTTTTCCAGAATGTCGATCTTCTTATTGAGTTGTTCCACGCGGCGGAATTCTTCTTCCGTACCGGGTTTGAGGAGAGCGGTAAGCTGTCGAGCCTCGCGGCATTTTTTGACGGCTTCCCGGGGATCGCCGGCCTGGCTGGCCGCGGAATGGACGGCGGCCGCTTTCCGGTATTTAAGCAGGAATTGATCGCGGCGCAACAGTTCGTCCTTCTGTGCTTTTTCGGCAAGGAGCAGTCCGGCGCGGGCCCGATAAAGTTTTTCCTGGCTGACCAGCTTGGCGGATGCATCCTGAATCGCGTGGTGGAACAACGAGACCGCATAATTCGGATTGCTGTCGGGCCGCTGCAAATAGTCTTCCGCCAATTTGAGGGCGGCGTCGGCCTCAAACTCCACCCGGGCTTTGACGAACAGAAAAACCGTCATCGCGATGACGGCCAGGACCGCCGCCGCCGTACCGCCGATCAGCAGCAGCCGTTTGGTATAATAATGCCGCCGTTTCGTTTTGAAGTGATGCGGCGTTTTACCTTCGGACAACTGCCGGAGCAGATCCCTGGCGGCGTTGATGAATTCTTCCCAGGATGCGAACCGGTCTTGCGGCGACTTGCCCATCATCCTTCGCAGCAACTTGACGATGCCAGCCGAAACCGGCGCCTGCGGATTGCGTTTGGCCGGGTCGGGGAAGGGCTGCGACGAATGCATTTTGACGATTTCCATAATGTCCGGGGCGTCGTAGGGCGGCACGCCGACCACCATATGATACAGGGAAGCCCCCAGCGAATAGAGGTCGCTGCTCCAATCCATCGGGGCGGAATAGCTCTGTTCCGGGCTGATATAATAAGGCGACCCTTCGGTTTCCTCCCGGCGTTCGAACGTTTCGGAAAAATGCTGGGCAATGCCCATATCGAGCAGAAAAGCTTCGTCGTGCTGGTCGACCATGATGTTGCCCGGCTTGATGTCGCGGTGCAGCAGCCGGTGTTTATCCCAGGCGTACTGGAGAGCTTCGGCAATGCGGATGACAAATTTCAAAGCCCGGGTTTCCGTCAGCCGGCCGCGGGTCTCCAGCCAGGTCTCCAGATCGATGCCGTCCACATAGCTCATGGCGAAAAAATAGATGCCGCGGTAGTCGCCGGCGTCGATGGCGGCGACAATGGCCGGATGTTCGAGGCGGGCGGTGGTCTTGACCTCTTTCATGAAGCGGTCGACGGACTCTTTTTTCTGCACCAGTTCTTCGGAGAGGACTTTCAACGCCACTTTGCGTTTGATGGAAACCTGCTCGGCCAGATAAACCGTTCCCATACCGCCTTCGCCCAGACGCTCGATCAGCCGGAATCCGGCGATCATACTGCCTTTTTTAAGTTCGACCGCGTCGTAGAACATGATGGCGGCGTTGCAATGCGGACAGAAAAAAACCTGGTCCTTATCCGTAGGCTCCTGATCCGTTTCAAAGAAACGGTTGCATTCCGGACAGCAGTACATTCCGCATTCCCTTTATGATGGCCGAACCTTAACCCGCCGTAAGCGCAAATGCGTTTTCGGGACGTGAGAACCCTCGGCCCGGCCGCTTTCGCCGTTCGCACTTGAGACCTCCGTCTACCCCGAATCAAACAACTATTTAAAAATATAAATACCCCCTTCCGTTTTTACAGCGCTAAATTGAAAGATTATGCGTTTTTTTCCCGCCGTGACTAATTTGACGGCAGTCTCAAATCGCGGGTAGCGGGGAAGACACGGGGGGCTTTTGAAGAAGCCCCCCATTTCTTCCCCGCGCCCCAATTTTGACCCCGCAAAACTTTTATTCCATTTATCTTTTTGCTGCGCAAAGAGATAAATAATTTAAAAAGTTTAGGAGGCAGGAAATGGGGCCGGGGAGAAACCTTGAAAACTGCTCAAAGTTTTCGGGGTTTCTCCCCGGAAGTTCGATTTGATGGTATGTTTTCTTTGACGGGCATCATCGGCATCGACGCAACCGAAAAACCAAAGCGAGAAACAGCGATTCCCGGAGCTATAGTAAACGCTATACCGTTGGCTTGCATCAACTGGTAAG
>Ga0183097_10700_pt1 | contig 45152 bp, 51 predicted proteins | sample BioMet8_FD_128883 | JGI IMG/M metagenome (GOLD analysis project Ga0183097, IMG submission 128883) | Microbial communities from bioreactor (seeded with sewage sludge) at Lawrence Berkeley National Lab, California, USA - Biofuel... | ecosystem: Engineered > Bioreactor > Anaerobic > Unclassified ... | reverse complement strand
TACAATACAACAAGATTAAAGTCAAAAGTTAATAAAAAGAAAAAACTTACATAAAAAGAGAAAAATAATTTTCTCTTTTTAATATAAGTCTTTTTTATTAATGTCTACCGATTGGGGTTCACATCATTACTTAGTCTTTTTTAGTACATATTAGAAATGCGTTATACTTAATATGGTGATAATATGAATGATTTTAAGCATTGCAAGATTGAAGTTTTCATTCCCATAGAGTTTAAAGAAAAATTATTTAAAATTTTAGGAGATTTAGATGTTGGTCATATTGGAAAATATGATTTGTGTTTATCTTATAGCGAGGTTAATGGTAGATGAAGAACTCTAGAAGGATGTAATCCATATAAGGGTGAAGTAAATAAAATAAGCGAAGAAAAGGAATTAAAAGTTGAAGCTGTTTGTCCAACTGAAAAAGTTGATATGGCAGTTGCTGAAATAAAAAAAGTATCATCCATATGAGGAACCGGTTATTAATGTTATTCCTTTATATCACACTTCATTTTAAAATAAAGAATGGAGATTAAAATATGAATTTATATAAAGGTAAAAGTTGGGAAGTTATTTTTATCGATTGGAGTCAAAATTATCTTGGCAATTGGATTATATCTTCTAGCAAAGAATCTTTAAGTGATTTAACTGATGCTGATTGGGTAGAATTAGGAAAAATAGAAAAAGAACTAGAAAGAGTATCAAAAAAAGTATTCAATGCAACAATGTTTAATTTTGCTTGTCTAATGAATGATGCATATAAAAATAATGAGCAACCTCATGTCAATTTTCATTTTATTCCAAGATATAAAGATGATGTCAAGATGTTTAATAAAATTTATAGAGACAAACATTTTGGATATAATTTATGGAAATGTTCATTATCAAAATTTAGTAGACAAAGAGATATCTTTAATAAAGAAGAAAAGCAAAAGATATGTGAAATGATAAAAGAAGAATTTAAAATTGATTGTCAATAGCACAAATTGAAGGAGGACACATGAAAAAATTATCCTTATATGTTCCTAAATTAGAAGATTATTATTATGAAGAAAAAATAAATAGTGATCCTAAGACAATGAGTTATAATGCAGGATATGATGTTTCATATTATGGATATCACTACGAGACAGGTTGTATTGATTTTCCTAAAGATAGATGGGATATTACTTTTAATAAAAGAAAGAATAGCAATACTTTTTTTGCTTATATTAAAGATGAAGATTTAAAAACGTTTATTGGTTATTGTAATTACCACTATGTTGCAAGCGAAAATAGATATGAATGTGGAATAGTTATTGAATCTAAATACAGGGGTAAAGGATATGCCGAAGATGCGTTAAAACTTTTATGCGACAAAGCCAAAAAAAACAATATATCTTCTTTGTATGATGGATTTGAAATTGATAGAGATAATACATTGCAATTATTTGAATCATTGGGATTTAAAGTTGTCGAAAAAATGACATGGAAAAAGTTTAATAAAGAAGTAAATGGTGTTCTTGTAAAAATAGATTTATAGATAAATTGATACACATTTTTGTGTATCTTTTTTGTGGTTATGGTATAATCACAATAGGGGATGTGTGATATGAAGATTTTATGTATTGGGCATGCTGCCTATGACATAACAATACCAATGAAAGGATTTATCAAGGAGAATACGAAGAATCGTGTTCACGAACTTGTTAAATGTGGTGGCGGGCCTGCATGTAATGCAGCTTATTTGCTTGGTAAATGGGGTATGGAAACATACTTTGCAGGAGTTGTTGGCAATGATGTCTATGGTCAGAATATCATACGCGAATTAGAAACAGTTGGTGTTGATACGACATATCTACAAGTAGTACAAGGTTATGAAACACCAAATAGTTTTATTATTGCAAATACTGATACAGGTTCTAGGACAGTAATGACTTATCGTTCAGGAACTATGCATATGAGTGATGTTGATATTGATTTTACTCCTGATGTTATTTTATTAGATGGTCAAGAATATGAATTTTCTAAAAAGATGTTAGAAAAGTATCCTGATGCCATTAGTATTATTGATGCAGGCAGACCAGTATTCAATGTTATTAATTTAGCTAGTATGTGTGATTACGTTGTTTGCTCTCATGAATTCGCACAAGTAGTATCTGGCGATACATTAGATTTAACTAAGCCAAGTTCAATTGTTACTCTCTATATGGATTTAAAGAATTTCTTTAAAAAGAATATAGTTGTCACTGTTGAAGACAAGGGTGCTATTTATGAAAAAGATAATCATGTTATGCTAATGCCATCATTGAAGATGCAGGCTGTTGATTCAACAGCGGCTGGAGATATATTTCATGGTGCATTTACTTACGCCATTGCAAATGGTTATAAATATGATGAAGTTATCAAAATTGGTAATGTTGCAGGTGCAATAAGTGTAACACGTGTCGGGGGAAGATATTCTATTCCAACAAAGGAAGAGATGAAAAAATATATTGACGACTTTAAATGATGTAGTATTTCCTGATTCTTATCCCAAACTTGATTTACATGGCTATGATCGCGAAACAGCAAGAGTAGCAATAATCGATTTTGTGAATGAGAATTATAAATTAAAACATCCAATATTTTGTATAATTCATGGTATTGGGAGTGGTATTTTGTACCATACAACGCAGGAAACATTGAAAGAGATAAAAAGTGTTATCGAATTTAAGACTTATTATCGTAACAATGGGTGTACAATTGTCCGTATAAACATTGACTAGGAATAGTGTAAATGTTATACTTATATATAGTAAAAATATTTTTAGAGAGGCTTTTTTCTAGATAATTTGGCAAATATATGAACGGGTGTTAGTATAGTGGCCGAAATCTAAAAAAAGAGGGGATTATTTATGTACGAAGAATCTAGAGGCAGATTTACATTAAGAGACGTTATACTGCAATTGTTAATTGTAGTTTTATTCGTTTTCTTATTAGTATGGCTATTTCCAACGAAAGGATATATTGATTCTAAAGTAGATCCAATATTAGACACAATATTTAATACAAATATTATGAATATGAAGGATGCTGCAAAGGATTACTTTACTTTAGAGCGCTTACCACAAAATGTAGGTGATAAAGTTAAACTTACATTAAGAGAAATGCTTAACAAGAAGTTATTAGTTGACTTCAAAGATAAATATGGAGAAGAATGCGATTTAGATGCTTCATACGTTGAGGTTATTAAATATGACGATGAATATGTTATGAAAGTAAACTTAAAGTGTTCTAAACAAGAAGACTACATCCTAGTACATATGGGATGCTATGATTACTGCTCAACAACAGTATGCGAAAAGAAAGATACAGAGATTGTAAACTCATGTGGTAAATCTGTAACGCCAGTTGTTAATCCAACTCCAACGCCTACACCAACACCTACACCAACGCCAACAAAAAAGTATGTTTGTGAATATGCTTATAGTTCGAGTGGCTATTACACTCCATGGGTAGTAGGAGATTGGACTACAGAGAAGAAAGCTGAAATATCAGGAGCTTTAGAAGTTAATAACACTAAGACTGAAACTGATACTAAGAGTATTCAAGTATTAACAGGTTATGAATATAAACAATTTTATGATGGTACTCAACCAATATATTCATATTACAATATTGTTACTGGTCAAACAGGTACTACAACTAAGTCTTGCAAGACTGTAACTACTTATACTAAGGAAACTAGTTACTCATATGGAGCAAGTACTTTCCAAGGCACAATTCAAACTAATACTCCATTATCTAATGGTAATGGTAAGACATATGAACTAATAGGATCTTATCCAATTATTTGTGATATAAACTGTAGTTCAGCAGTATCAGTAAGATACTTATACAATGTTTATGCTAATGCTACTGTTAAGACATATGACACAACTACTGATGATGGCGGTGTTACTGAATGTACTGAAACAACAACATATACTCCAATTACAGAAAGTGTAAAAGTTGTTTCTGGATATGAAAAAGCATGGAAGCAAACACCAGTATATACAACAAGAACTTTTGCTAAGACAGTTACTTATTATCAATATAAGACACGTAGCTGGGTTGGTGGAACTTCAGATACTAAGTGGAGTACTTGTAATGATTCTAGTTTACTTAACGCAGGTTATGTATTAACTGGAAACCGCAAGGAAGTCACAGAGTAAGGGGGAATAAAATATGACAAGAGAAAGATTAGAACAACTATTAGCTTTAGAAGATGCAGATTTTATTACTTCTGCTAATGTTGCTTTTGCTGATATTAAAGAAGAAATGAAAAAAGCAGGATATCCAACTAATCCAGATGGATATAGAAAATATACTGCTAGTAACCCAGATACTGCAGATTTGTTTAAAAAATTCTCAGATAGAACTTTAAAAATTAACAAAAATAAAAAGACTAAGGCTATTCCTTTACCTAAAAAGGCTAAAGAAGCAGCTAATGTTGAACCAGAAGTTATTGTGCCAAATAAAAATATAGCTAAAGATGTAGAAGATGATGAAGTTGTTCTTGCACCATTTGCAAATAATGGAGCAAAGCAAGTGCCAGCAGATCAAGCTAATACTGAAGCTATTCCAGTTGTTGCTGAAGAAGCACCAGAAGCATCTGATACTAAAAAAGTAGATGTTTATGAAAAAAATTCTAATGGCAAAAAGTGGGCTAAAAGAGCAGCAGTTGTTGCATTAGCAGGAGCTGCCTTACTTGGTGGAATTAAATTAGGAGAAGGCTGCGTTTCAAGAAATGTTGCAACACAACCTACAGCTAATACAGAAACTGCCAAAGAAGAAGCTTCAGAATCAGAATTTGTAAATAATGCTGATCAAATGATGCAAAATGCTGCCAATGTTTTAAACGAAACTAGAGCATATGGTAATAATGCCACTTCGAAAGAAATGTTTGAATTTATGCTTGTTGCTAACTACAACGACATATCAAAAGATCCAAATTTCTTAGCAAATTTACAAATGAATTTAACTACTGATGAACAAAAAGCTTTTGTTGAAAACTTTTTAGGCTCATCAGATTTAAATGATATTGGTTTAAATACTACTTTAAGTCAAGATGACTTACAAAGAATCTTTAATCAAAAAGGTGCAATGGATAACTTAATATTATCTTATTCAGTTGAACTTAATGATCAAGATGTTGTTGCTAATAAGAAATTAAGCAATTATTCATCATTATTTGTTAATGCAGATGATAAAGCTTATATCAATCAATTAATGAATTATATTAATGATGCTACTTATAACTCAGGAGATAGCGCTAAGGTAAAAGCAGATTTAGATGCTGCTTCACAATTAGTATCTAATAGTGTTAAAGATGGTAGTAAGATTGGTTACGGAGCTCAATATACAGGTATTACAATCTTTAATGATATAATGAATTACAAATTTACTGATTCTATTGATGACAGTATTACTCAAACACTTACAGTATGTAAGGGTAATATGGAAATATCTAAAAATGCTGAAAATGTTGCATTTAAGGTACGTCAACAAGCAGATGGTATATTATTAAAACTTCAAGAAGGTCAAACAATTGAATATAATGCTGCCAATGGTAAAAAGTATGATGTTTATTTAGGTGAAATCGATGGTGCTACAAATGTAAAATATGTTAGTGCAATTGATAGAGCTAATGGTAATGCTGAAGTTACTAATGATGCTTCAAATAGTGATTCATCATCTTCAGCTTATGTAGATGAAAGTGCTGGATCAGGTAATGTTTCAACTTGGACTACAGAAACTGAAACAACAGAAAGTAATTCTTTTGAAGCACAACCTAGTGCAGAACAAGAAGCTACTAATGAAGAAACAAATAAAGAAATTGCTGCTGATAAAAAACAAGCTACTAGCGAAGCTAACAATAAGGAAACTGGTACAACTGCACAAACAACAGCAGATGGTAGTGGAACTATTTCCGCTGTAACTGCTGATGGAGAAACTAAGAAAGTTGATATTAGTAGTACAGATACTGCAGATCAGATTGATCAAAAAATTGCTGATGCTACTGGTGATACAAAAGCCGAAGTTGATAGTCAACGTGTTTATGATGAACAAGCAAGTGCAACATTAAATAATGGTGGCACACTTACTAAAGAAGAGGCTGCTGCACATACTGAAAAGAATGCAGATGGTTCACAATCAACTATTGGACAAGTAATCATTGAAAATGATGAAGATGTTAAAAAAGCTGCTGCTGCCGCTCAAGCTCAAGCTGATGCTTTAGCAGCACAAGGATATGTAGAAACAACAAATGACAACGTAGTTGGAAACAATCAAGCTGCTGTTGCTACTCCTCAAGCAAGTGCATCATCATTATCAAAATAATAATTGAAGAAAGCATTTATTGCTTTCTTTTTTTGTGGTAAAATTGTTATGCACGCTTATATGTCAAAAGTAGAGTAAAGGGCACTTTTAATCTTTGATTTGATTGACTAGCAATAATCAATATGTTAAGATTAAAGTATCATAGGAAGACTAGATAAAGGAGGATATATGAGAGAAAATTACGTATTTGATTATGTTAACGAAAATGAATTTAAAAAGCTCGAGAGATCTTTAAAAAAATACAATATGTTAGCATTCAAAAAATTATATTTCGAATATTATCCTCAATTAAAAGAAGGCAAATTTTTAGGTGAAATAGTTGCAACTAATCAAGAAAAGGGAACAGCTAACTATGAATTAAAACTTCCTACGGATATTATGTTTTCTAAAGTACATGGTGATATTAAATTACATTACATAGTTTATAATACAGAACATATAGTAATGTTAGATAGTATATCTCCAGAAGATATCTTAAATGAAGGACATCAATCAGAACTTGCTACATATAAAGGTGTAATGGTTTCTAATGAGCATCCTGAAGAAGATATGTTCAAAATAAACTTATTAAAAATGTTACAAAAATAATTATTTTTAATAATTATTTTTTGTACTATTATTGCGTACTAAGTTTAAATATGATATTATATAAAGCGTGGTGACACATGGACCTTTAGCTCAGTTGGTTAGAGCTTCCGGCTCATAACCGGGTGGTCGAAGGTTCGAGTCCTTCAAGGTCCACCATACTTGCGGGCTTGGCGGAATTGGTAGACGCACTAGACTTAGGATCTAGCGCTTACGGCATATGGGTTCGAGTCCCTTAGCCCGCACCATTATGATAAATACTTACACATTGTGTAAGTTTTTTTATGTTATAATTGAGATATAAGTAGAGGATACAAAAATGAATGAAGTATACAGATGGAGTAGAGATTCTGATTTAGAAGAAATAAAAAAGTTATTAATTACATGCTTTGGCGATAATGCTAATACCAATGCATATGATAATATTGATGGCAGATATTTACTATGCTTAGTTAATGGCAAGATTGTTGCAATGTCTGGATTGTGTCATAAATCAAATATATCTCCTGATGCAGTTGAAATAACTTGGACGTGTACACATCCTGATTATAGACATCAAGGTATTATGCAAAATTTATTTGAAAAGTTATTGAATACCACAAACCAAGATATTTACTGCTATTGTTGGAAAATAGGAGATAAATCTTTTGTTAATTTACATGATTTGATGGACATCTATGGCTTTGAAAAAATAAAAAGTAATCTTAATGAAAAAGAAAATAAAATATGTCCAAATGCATCAAAAGAAAAATGTGCTTATTATAATGAGAATTGCAAATGCTGCGAGGATTTATTTTTAAGAAAAGGGATTATTAAATAACTCTATGTAAAGTTATAATGTAAATGTTGACTAATAATTTTAAAGTACTACAATTGTATTAACATCTTATAAAGAGTGGTTGAGGGACTAGCCCTATGAAACCACACCAACCTATTTAATTAGGTGGTAATGCTAGCGGATAAGATAACTTAGAACATTCAGGTTATCTGGATGTTCTTTTTTATGAGATGTTGGAAAGGAGTTAAATTTATTTTTGTTCAACATTTCTATTAATAAAGGAGTGATTTAAAATGATAGAAAAAGTTAATCCTAGTCATCCAGATAAAGTTGCAGATAGAATAGCCGGTGCTATTGTCGATTTAGCCTATACTAAAGAGAAAGATCCACGTATTGCAATAGAAGTATTAGCAGGACACGGAATATGCCATATTATTTGTGAATCAAGTGTTAAATTAACAGATAAAGATGTAATGCCAATTGTTAAACGTATTGGTGGTGATTTAAAACTAGATTTAGTTGTTGTTAAACAAGATAATCATCTTGCCACAAATCAATCTGGAAAAATCAGATGTGGTGATAATGGAATATTTAAAGGTGTTCCTCTTACTAAAGAAGAAAAAGAATTATCTAAGATAGCACATGATATTTATAAAAAACATCCATGTGATGGTAAATATATTTTAGATGGTAAAAAATTAATTATATGTCAAAGTAATACAAAAGAAGAAGAATTAAGAAAAGATTATCCAAAGGCTGCTATTAATCCAATTGGTTATTGGACAGGTGGTACTGATGTTGATACAGGTGCTACTAACAGAAAGATTGGATCTGATATGGCTCAAAGTGTTACTGGTGGCGGCTTACATGGTAAAGATTTAAGTAAAGCCGATGTATCAATCAATATCTATGCTTTTGAAAAAGCACAAAGAACTGGTAAAATAGTTAAACTTAGTTGTGCTATAGGTGATGATAAAGTTGATGGTAAACCATATAGTGAAATAGTCGAATATGCTAGAAAGTATATTAAGAAAATCGGTGGATTTGAAAAATTTGCTGAATGGGGACTATATTAAAAAATTAACTCAAACGTTTAGTTTGAGTTTTTTTATGTTATTATATAAATAATTATTAATAGAAAAAAATGGTGAGCAATGAAATATATAATTAGAGAAATAAAAAAAGATGATGATTTAATTATTGAAAAAATAATTCGTGATTGTTTAATTGAATATCATGCTGACCATGATGGTACAGCATGGGCTGATCCTAATTTAAATAGATTTTCAGAAATATACAATACAGATGGCAATAAATATTGGGTGGCACTATTAGATAACAAAATAGTTGGTGGAGTAGGGATTGGTAAATTAACTGATGATATTTGTGAATTACAAAAAATGTATTTAGTTAAATCAGCACGTGGAGAAGGTATTGCTCAACAACTTATTGATACAGCACTTTCTTATGCCAAAAAATATTATCATCAGTGTTATTTAGAGACACTTGATAATATGATATCAGCACAACATTTTTATGAAAAAAATGGTTTTAAAAGAATTAAAGAACCAGTGATAAAAACAGAGCATTATGCTTGCGATGTTAGATATATCAAAAATCTTTAATGCTAGATATAATATCTTGCTATTTTATATAAAGTGCCTTTAAAATTAAAACCGAGGAGGAATATTATGCAATTTAGTGAACAATTAAAAAAGATTAGATCTGATCATCATTTAAAACAGGATCATATGGCTAATGATTTACATGTCTCAAGACAAACAATATCTAGTTGGGAAACAGATAGAAATTTGCCTGATTTAGAAATGGTTGTTAATATATCTGAATTTTATAATGTACCTCTCGATGATTTAATTTTGGGAGGTAGTAATATGAAAGAAAAATTAATCAAAGATGGTAGTGAAGGAAGACGTGCTAAGATAAACTTAGTTATGACTATTATTGCCACATTCTTGCTTTTATTAGGATTAATGTGTCTTGTTATAAAAGGATTATCAGTTGAGTATGTGGATGAGACAGGTTTATTACATGAAAACTTTTTCTTAATACCAATTGGATGCTTAATGATTTTTGCATCATTTGTAACTTATTCATTAGTAGGCATTAAAAATATTATTTGCAAATTTAAAAAAGCTTAAATATTGTTTAAGTTTTTTTAATATATTTTAATGTAAACATGAAGATGTTTATATTGTATAAAAAAATTCAATCGGTTATTATTAATGTGGAGGATATATGAAGAAGATATACATAGTTACAGGAGCTAACGGATTCCTTGGTAATAATATAGTAAGAAGTTTACAAAATGAAGATGCTGAAATAAGATGTTTAGTACTTCCTAATGATAAAGTTAATTCATTAGAAGGATTAAAGTGTAAAGTTTATTATGGTGATGTTAGAGATTATGATTCACTGAAAGAAATATTTGATGTTGATGGTGATTTATGTGTTATTCATACAGCAGCTATTGTTTCTATCAGTAATAAATTTAATCCTAATATATATGATGTTAATGTTACAGGTACTAAAAATGTCGTCAGAAGGGTATTAGAACATAATGCTAAACTAATTTATGTTAATAGTGTTCATGCAATACCAGTAAAACCTAATAATGAGCCTATTAGCGAGATTTATGACTTTAATCCAGATAATGTTAATGGTGTCTATGCAAAAACTAAAGCAGTGGCTGCAAAATATGTTTTAGGATGTGTTAAAAAACACAATCTTAATGCCACAATAGTTCAACCATCAGGTATAATAGGACCTAACGATTATGCAACGACACATTTGACTAATATGATTATTCAGTTTGCGAATAAAAAGATTAAATCTTGTGTAACAGGTGGATATAGTTTTGTCGATGTTAGAGATGTAGCAAATATAATTGTTAAATTAACTAAAATGGATAAAAAAGGCGAGTGTTATATTATTTCTAATAAATCTATGTCTATTAAAGATATATTTGATATAGTAAGCGATATTTGTAAATTAAATCAAGCGAAAGTAATGCCAATGTGGTTAGCAAAATTAGCTGCGCCTTTTATTGAAAAGACATATAATTTTAAGAATCAATTACCATTATTTACAAAGTATTCTCTATACACATTAGAAGCTAATGCTAATTTTGATACATCTAAGGCACAAAAAGAATTGGATTTTGTACCAACTGATTATCATAAGACAATTGAAGATACTATCAAGTGGCTAGAGGATAACGGAAGGATAAAAAGTTAGATATTTTCTAACTTTTTATGATTTTATTAGGTTTTAATGCAAATGTGTGATATACTTGACAAGCGGCTCAAAGAAAAGAGAAATTTATGGAATTTAAAGAATTAAAATTATCTAAAGAAATATTAGATGCAACAGATAAAATGGGTTATGAGGAAATGACTGAAATACAGGAACTTGCTATACCTAGAATTATGGAAGGCAATGACGTTATTGGTCTTGCACAAACTGGTACTGGTAAAACAGCAGCTTTTGCCCTTCCTATAATTGATAAACTATTAAATGAAGTTAATAGTGATAAAACAAGAGTATTAATTGTTACGCCAACAAGAGAACTTGCCATGCAAATTAAAGATAATGTTATGGCATATACAGCAAATACTAATTTAACATGCTCAGTTATTATCGGTGGTGTCAATCAAAAAAGACAAGTTAATGTCTTAAAAAAGAAGATTGATATTTTAGTAGCAACACCTGGTAGATTAGTTGATTTATTAAATCAACATAAAGTAGATATTAGTCATATTGAAACACTAGTCCTTGATGAAGCAGATACAATGTTAGATATGGGATTTATCAAAGATATTAAAAATATTATTAATAGAACACCTAAGCAAAGACAAACTTTATTATTTTCGGCAACTATGCCTAAAACAGTAATGGAATTATCTAAAGAATTCATGCATGATCCTATTACGATTAAGACTAGTCAAGCAGAGAAGACAATTGATAAAATAGATCAAGAATTATATTATGTTGATTCTAATAATAAGATTAATTTATTGCTTGATATTTTAAATGATAATAAAACTAGCACTATTATCTTTGTTAGAACTAAACATGGTGCTGATAAATTGGCCAAACAATTAGAATCTTATAATATTAAAACAAGTGTCATCCATGGTAATAAGAGACAGGCATATCGTGTTAAAGCTTTAAGAGAATTTAAGGAAGGCATTAGTAGTGTCTTAATTGCAACTGATATAGCCGCTCGTGGTATTGATATTAATGATTTAGGACTTGTTGTAAACTATGATATACCAGAACAAGCAGAACTTTATGTTCATCGTATTGGTCGTACAGCGCGTGCTGGTAAAGATGGTAAAGCAGTAACATTTTGTTCAAGTGCCGAATTAGAAGGCTTGCATTATATTGAAAAATTAATTAATCAAAAGATTAATGTTGTTGAACATAAATACCCAATGGTATTAAAAGAATCTAAACCTAAAAGAGGTGGACATTCTAGTAGACCAAGAAGAGATAATAATAGAGAAAAAAATGATGTTCAAAAGGTAGACAATCATAAGAATAATTATAATCATAAAGACAATCATAAATCTGAAGGTAATTATAAACATAGAGATAATCACAATTCAAATAACCATCGTAGTAGAGATGAACATCATAATCATTTTAACAATCGAAAGAATGAACACTCTAATAATCATTTTCAACATAGAGGACATTCTAAACATAGACATTAAAGAAAGATCTTGTGATCTTTCTTTTTATTATTTTTTTGATTCTGCACTAACCAAAAATTTTATTGATAAAATACGCTTTTTTGAGTATACCCTTTCTTTTTTTATTCTATATGATATAATTTATATAGGATAGAGAGTGTATATGAAGAAGAAAATTGTTGCAGTATTATCCTTGTTGGTTGTTTCTGGCTTTTTGTGTGCCTGTGGCAATCAAAGTAGTAGTGACGAATTAGTTATGGTTACCGAAGCAGGATTCGCACCATATGAATACTATGATAATAATGAAATAGTAGGTGTTGATATTGCTATCGCTCAAGATATTGCGAAAGCAATGAATAAGAAATTAGTTGTTAAGGATATTTCATTTGATTCAATTATCAATGAAGTAAATAGTGGTAAAGCTGATTTTGCGACTGCCGGTATGAGCATTACTGATGAACGCAAAGAGCAAGTCGATTTTACAATTGAATATGCTACTTCTAAACAAGTAGTAGTTGTTAAAAAAGGTAGTAGCGTAACATTAAATAATTTAGATGGAAAGACTATATCGGTACAACTTGGTACTACAGCTGACGCTTATGCCACTGATAATTATAAGAATGCTACTATTATTAGGCAAAAGAAATATTTATCTTCTGCTGAAGATGTTAAAAATGGCAAAGCTGATTGCATAATTATGGATTCACTTCCAGCACAAAAATTAGTATCAGCTAATAGCGAATTAGAAATATTAGATGGCGTCTTATTTACTGATAAATATGGCATGATTGTTAAAAAAGGTAATACAGAATTATTAAATAAAATTAATGCTGTTTTAGAAGAAGAAGTGGCTAACGGGAAAATAGATGAGTACACATTAAAATATTCGGAGTAGTGTAATGGAAAAGATATATCAAGATTTTTACAATTCAATAATTTATCAAGATAGATATCAATATATCTTGAAAGGTGTTGGTAACACTATCTTAATCGCTTTCTTTGCTGTTATCTTAGGTATTTTAATTGGAATTATAATTTCACTCACTAATAATTATCATAAAGAAACTAATAGATTAAAAATATTAAATTGGTTAGGTAATGCATATGTCACGATTATTCGTGGCACACCATCATTACTACAATTAATGATTATCTATTATGTAATATTTAGAACAGTAGATATTAACTTAATTATTGTTGGTAGTTTATCATTTGGTATCAATTCTGGAGCGTATGTATCAGAGATAATTAGGGCAGGCATTGAATCAATTGATGTTGGTCAAAAAGAAGCAGGATATGCTTTGGGATTAAGCTATACAAAAGTTATGAATAAGATAGTTCTACCACAAGCATTTAAAAATATTTTACCAGCTCTAGGTAATGAATTTATCACATTATTAAAAGAGACTAGTGTAGCTAGTTATATCGGTATTTTAGAACTTACTAAAGCTGGTGATATTATCGCTAGTCGTACATATAATTATTTCTTTCCACTTATTATTGTTGCCATTATCTATTTAATATTAACAACAGGTATGGCAAGAATATTAAAAAGGGTAGAAAGAAGATTAAGATAGTATGTTGAAGATAGAACATTTAACTAAAAAGTTTGACGACACCTTAGTCTTAGATGATATTAATTTAGAAATTAAAGATGGTGAGCGTGTTGTTATTATAGGACCATCTGGTAGTGGTAAATCAACATTACTAAGATGTATGAATTATTTAGAAGTACCTACTAAAGGTGATATCTATTTCAAAGATGAAAAGATAACATCTAAAAATATAACTAAAATTAGAAGCAAGATGGGAATGGTATTTCAAAGTTTTAATTTATTTAATAATTTAAATATTATGGATAATATCACTTTAGCACCTGTTCAAAATAAATTGATGAATAAAGAAGAGGCTGTTAAAGAAGCTAAATCATTATTAAAGACAATTGAATTAAGTGATAAAGAAAATGCCATGCCAGCTGATTTATCAGGTGGACAGAAGCAACGTATCGCTATTATTAGATCATTAATAATGAAGCCAGATATTATGCTATTTGATGAACCTACTAGTGCGTTAGATCCAGAGATGATCGGCGAAGTATTAAACCTAATGGATAATCTTGCTGACAAGGGAATGACAATGGTAGTAGTAACACATGAATTATCATTTGCTCGTAAATTTGCATCACGAGTAATATTCATAGACGAACACAAAATAATGGAAGAGGGAACTCCTGAAGAAATATTTGATCATCCTAAGATAAAGAGGTTACAAGAGTTCTTATCCAAGTTATAGGAAGTTTGAAAAAAGTAAACTTGAGTTATAACTCTCATAAAAAAAGTTAATAGAAAGAAAGGGTAATATGGCAAAAATTAATGTTAAAAGTGAAATAATGCCTTTAAAGAAAGTATTACTTCATAGACCAGGAAGAGAGTTATTAAATTTAACTCCAGATTCATTACAAAGATTATTGTTCGATGATATTCCATATCTTCCTGATGCTCAAGCTGAACATGATGAGTTTGCTAAAGCATTAAGAGATAATGGCGTTGAAGTTGTCTATCTTGAAGACCTAATGACTCAGGTTTTAGATTATGATCCTAATGTCAAAGAAAAGTTCATCGATCAATTTATCGAAGAAGCCGGTATTAATACTAAGAAATATCGCAACTTAACTAAGGAGTTCTTATTAAGTATTCCTGATAATAAGACTTTAGTATTGAAGACAATGGAAGGTATTCAAATTAGAGAATTGAATCAACAAAAGTTAGAAACTGAAAAAACTCTAGTTGATTTAACTAGAGATGGTTCTGATTTTATCGCTGATCCAATGCCTAACTTGTATTTTACAAGAGATCCATTTGAAAGTATTGGAATTGGTGTTGGTATAAATAAGATGTATTCAGTTACTCGTAATAGAGAAACCATTTATGCATCATATATATTCAATTATCATCCAGAATATAAGGGTCAAGTTGATAAATATTATGATCGTACTAATCCATATCATATTGAAGGTGGCGATGTATTAAATCTTAATGATCATACACTCGCAATTGGTATTTCACAACGTACTGAACCAGCTGCAATTGATAAATTGGCACAAGGATTATTTGCTGATCCTAATTGTACAATCGATACTATCTTGGCATTTAGTATTCCAGTTAGTAGAGCATTTATGCATTTGGATACAGTATTTACACAAGTTGATTATGATAAGTTTACATTCCATCCAGGAATTATGGGAACACTTCAAGTATTTGAAATTACTGAAGGTGATGTACCTGATACATTTGAAGATTTAAATGTTAAAGAGATACATGATTCACTACAAAATATTTTAAATAAATATGTTGGTCGTCCTGTAACTCTAATTCCATGTGCTGGAGGAGATAAGATTTCTTCTGAACGTGAACAATGGAATGATGGCTCTAATACACTTTGTATCGCTCCAGGAACAGTAATTGTTTATGACCGTAATAATGTTACTAATGATGTTCTACGCAAAGCAGGACTTAAAGTAATAGAAATTCACGGTTCTGAATTAGGACGTGGTCGTGGAGGACCAAGATGTATGAGTATGCCATTAGAAAGAGAAGATATCAATGGTTGATCTACGTGGAAGAAGTTTTTTAAAACTTATTGATTATACTCCCGAAGAGATAAACTATTTACTTGAATTATCAGATAGTTTCAAAGCTAAAAGACATAATCATGAACCTCATAGATATCTAGAAGGTTTAAATGTTGCCTTGCTTTTTGAAAAAGATTCAACTAGAACAAGATGTTCTTTTGAAGTAGCCGCTAATGAATTAGGTATGAGTCCAGTTTACATTGGACCTACTGGTTCACAAATGGGTAAAAAAGAATCTATTCGTGATACAGCTGAAGTACTTGGTAGAATGTTTGATGGTATTGAATTTAGAGGATTCTCTCAACAAGCAGTTGAAGATCTTGCTAAATATTCTGGTGTTCCAGTATGGAATGGTTTAACAGATGATTATCATCCTACACAAATGCTAGCTGATGTTATGACTGCTAAAGAAAATTTTGGTTACCTAAAGGGACTTAATTGGTGCTTTATGGGTGATGGACGTGATAATGTCGCTAATTCATTAATGGTTGTATGTTCTAAGTTGGGTATTAACTATACTTGTTGTACAGCTAAAGAATTAGAACCAAAACAAGAATTAAAAGATATATGTGCTAAGTTTGCACAAGAATCTGGTTCAACAATAACATTTACAGATGATTCAATGGCTGGATCAAAGAATGCAGATGTTATTTATACTGATGTTTGGGTATCAATGGGAGAACCTACTGAAAAGTGGGGAGAAAGAATTAATTACTTGAAGAAATTTCAAGTAACTAAGGATATTATGGCTAATGCTAATCCTAAAGCAATATTCGAACATTGTTTACCATCATTTCATAATCTTGATACCGCAATTGGTAAAGAGGTTTATGAAAAGTATGGTTTATCTGAACTAGAAGTTACTGATGAAGTATTTACATCTAACCAATCTAAAGTTATGGATGAAGCCGAAAACAGACTACATACTATTAAAGCCGTTATGTACGCAACACTTAAAAAATGATTAATAAACGAATCGTTGTAGCTCTTGGTGGTAATGCTTTAGGCAAAACACCAGATGAGCAAAAAAAGTTAGTTAAAGAAACGGCAAAGTATATAGTTGATTTGGTTGAGATTGGTAATAAAGTTATCGTTACCCATGGCAATGGTCCACAAGTGGGTATGATTAATTTAGGAATGGAAGAAGCTCATAAAAACAATGTTGGCCCAGAAATGCCATTTCCCGAATGTGGGGCAATGAGTCAGGGCTATATTGGATATGAACTTCAACAAGCCATTCAAGTAGAACTTAAAGAAAGAGGTATGAAACGTAATTGTGTTACCTTAATCACACAAGTTCAAGTGGACAAAGAAGATCCGGCATTTCAGAATCCTACTAAGCCAATTGGTTCCTTCTATACCAAAGAAGAAGCTGAAAAGATTAGCAAGGAATCTGGTTATGTATTTAAGGAAGATGCAGGACGTGGTTATAGGAGAGTTGTACCTTCACCAAAGCCACAGAAAGTATTGGAATTAAATGTTATAAAAAAATTAGTAGATAGTCGTCACATAGTTATCGCTTGTGGTGGCGGTGGTGTTCCAGTCGTAAAAACCAAAGATGGTTACGAAGGAGTAGATGCTGTCATTGATAAAGATATGACTAGTGCAAGACTTGCTATTGATTTGAAAGCTAATGTCTTATTAATATTAACCGCTATTGATGCTGTTTGTATTGGATATAATACAGATCATGAAAAGAGGTTAAGAAAGATAAGCTTAACTGAATTAAAAGGGTATATGGAAAATGGTGAATTTGCTGCCGGCAGTATGCTTCCAAAAGTACAAGCATGTGAAATGTTTGTATCAAGAAGAAGAAACGGCAAAGCAGTAATTGCATCATTAAGTGATGCTAAAAAAGCTCTAGAAGGTAAGAAAGGTACATTAATTAAAAGATAGGAGAAAGAAATTTATTTATGGAAGAAAAAACAAAAGTCGCTAAACCAAAAAAGAGACTAACCGCTTTTTCATTAATTTTATTTATTACAATTGCTACAGCATTTGTCGCTTGGATTGTTAGTTTTAATTCAGGCACATATGTTACAGCACCAAAGTTCTCAGATGTATTTATGGCTCCTGTTAAAGGATTTGTAGATTCAAGAGAAGTTTGTATATTCATTATCATTCTAGGAGGATTCTTAGCTATTGTTAATAGTACTGGTGCTATTGAAGCTGGTATTCATGCAATGATTAAGAAATTAAAAGGACATGAATTATGGATTATTCCAATTCTTATGTTCTTATTCTCAATTGGTGGTACTACTTATGGTATGCAAGAAGAAACTGTAGGATTCTACTTCTTACTTGCTGCTACAATGTATGCTGCTGGTTATGATTCACTAACAGGTGTTGCTATTGTATTACTAGGTGCCGGAGTTGGTGTCCTAGGTTCAACAGTTAACCCATTCGCTGTAGGTGTTGCCGTTGCTGCTTTACCAGAAGGTATTGCTGCTAATCAAGGTATTATTATTGTCTTAGGCGCTATCTTATGGATTTCATCTTACTTAATTGCCACAGCATATGTTATGAAATATGCTGCTAAAGTTAAGAAAGAAAAAGGATCTACTTTCTTATCACTTCAAGAACAAGAAGCTGAAAAGAAAGAATTCGCTAACGAAAATATTAGTGATGATGCTAAATTAACTAAAAAACAAAAATGGGTTTTAGTACTATTCTTAATTACATTTGTATATATGATTATTTCATTTATACCTTGGGTATCATTTGGAGTAATTTCACAAGAAGTAGCAGATGCCGGAACACATTGGAGTGCTTGGTTAACAGGTAACTGCTTAGGATACTATTACTTCTTAGATGCAGCTACATGGTTCTTATTAATGTCTATCATTATCGGCTTTGTTGCTGGTATTAAAGAACAAGATTGGGTTAATACATTCGTTAAGGGTTCTGGAGACATTATGAGTGTTGTATTAATTCTTGCTTTAGCTCGTGGTATTCGTGTTATCATGGATACAACTGGTTTAGGTAAGTTCATTGTTTACAATGCTGTTAATGTTTTAAAAGGAACACCAGCATATGTATTTGCACCATGTGATTATTTATTACACTTATTCTTATCAATACTAGTACCAAGTTCTTCAGGACTTGCTACTATCTCTACACCAATTGTTGCACCAGTTGCACAAGGTATTGGTTTAAATCCATCAGTTACAATCATGATTTATGTTGCTGCTAACGGATTAATTAACTTAATAACTCCAACATGTGGAACAATTATGGGTGGCTTAGCATTAGCTAAGATTGACTATGATACTTGGTTCAAATTCTCATTTAAACTAATTGTTATATTAGGACTAGTATCAACTGCAATACTAACAATTGCAATGATGATATTATAATTTATCTATATAGAGCTTTTTAGATAAATAGACAAGCATTATGCTTGTCTTTTTGTTTCTTTATGATATTATAAAGATGGTGAAGTGTTATGGCAGAAATTAAACCTTATGAAAAAATATATTTTGGTGTTAAAATTAGTGGCCCAGATGGTTATAATTTTAATTATGAGAATAAAAATTATAATATTAATGTTATCGGAGCTAATAGAGAAAAAGGATTTAATATACCTTATGTTTTGATAACACCTAAAGATATAAAAGAAGGATCTACTATTGCATTAGAATCTAATAATCTTGAAACAATTGATGCTAATAAATTACAATTTAACGCAATTACAACAGCTCTTAATTTAGAACTTTTTTTGAAAGATTATGATGCGCCTGTTGTGGTACCAATTATACCTAGTATGCCTGGTAAGCCATATTATCAACAACTATCTAGAGGATGCTTTGATAATAGAAATCCTAAATCATTAGATTATCGTTATGATTTACAGGTTAAAAAAATTATCTTAGATGCTAAAGAACAAATAAGTAAAAAAGCCAATGTTAATGTCGATGATAGAGTATTCTTAAATGGTTATTCAGCATCAGGAGTATTTGCACAAAGATTTGCTTTATTACATCCAAGATTAGTTAAAGCAGTATGTATTGGTGGTGCGAGTGGATCTATTCCAGTACCATCTAATAATATTGATTATCCTATTGGTATTAAAGATTATGCTAATTTAACACATAAAGATTTTGATTTATCCGCTTATCGTGATATTAAATTTAATTATTATGTCGGTAGTTTAGAAACATATTTTAAATCAGCAACGAGAGAAGATGAAGATGGTAATCTTGCGCCAATGCATGATATGAGTTATTTTGATCGTAGTATGCCAGAAGAAGTTGGTAAAAAGCAAAGAGAATTATTTGGCAAAGATATGTTTATTCGTGCTCAAAATTCTGTTGATTATTTAACTAAGATTGGTGTAGATGTTAGTCATGCTATTATAAAAGACCATGCTCATAATGATGAAGAAGACGAAACGATAACTAAAGAAAAAAATGAAAATGAAAAAGATAAAAATGCTAGCAATGAACAAGAAAAGCAGTTAATTGACATAGAAAAGCAGAATAATAATGAAGATAAAAAAGTTAGCGATGAACAAAGCAAAAAGTTATTTAGCATAGAAAAAGATTTTGTTAATGATACTTATCCAGAAAGCAAAGTGGCTAAATTAAAAAAGTAAATTAATATTTTGATTTACTTTTTTTATGCTATAATGAAATTAGAGTAGAGGATGTATGAAAAAGCGATATATAGTTTTATTATTAATTGTTATGACATTATTTTTATCGGCATGTGGTAAACCAAAAGTAGCACCAGAAAACAAAAAATTAAAGATAGTAACAACATCTGGGTTTGCACCATATGAATATTATGATGAAAACAATAATTTAACTGGTATTGATATTGATATTGCTAATGATATTGCAAAATCAATGGGTAAAGAAGTAGAGATAAAAGATGTACCATTTGATTCTTTATTAACATCAGTTAGTAATGGTGATGCTGATCTTGCAATAGCAGGTCTTAGTATTACTGATGAACGTAAAAAGACAGTTGATTTTAGTATGGTATATGCTATATCAAATCAGGCTGTTATTGTAAAAAAGGGTAGTGGCATTAATTTAACTAATTTAGATGGTAAGAATATATCTGTTGAAATAGATACTACAGCAGATACATATTCTACTAATAACTATAAGAATGCTACTATTGTTAGACAAAAAGATTATGCAGATGTTCTAAGTGATTTATTGAATGGCAAATCAGATTGTATCATTATGGATTTAATACCTGCTAGAGAGCTAATTAAGGGCCATGATGACCTAGAAATAGTCGATGGTGTATTATTTAGTGATACATATGGAATTGCTGTTAGAAAAGGTAATATTGACTTATTACAACAGGTTAATAAAATATTAGGCAAAGAAGTAGCCGATGGTACTATTGAAAAGTACACATTGAAATACTCTAATTAGCTTATGAAGAAAATAATTATATATTTATTATCTTTTACATGTTACTATTTGGTTGTGAAAAAGATAATGGAACACTTGAAATAAGTTTAGATGGTAATCCAACAACCGGTTACGAATGGTCTTATCAAATTGCGGATATGTCAATATTAAGTTGTTTATCTGATCAATATACTGCTGACAATCAAGATACAAATACAGTAGGTACTGGTGGCATATATAAATTCATTTTTGAAGGCCAAAAGGAAGGTACTACTACAATATTATTTAAATATGGTCGTTCATGGGAAGATGAACCGATTGAAGTTAAAAAATATGTAATTAAAGTTGATAGCGATAAAAGAGTCACTATTGTAAGTGAGGATTAAATGAAAAAAGTAAAAATAGTTTTAACAGCACTTGTTTTAACATTTGTTTTAGCAGGATGCTCTAATGTTTCTAGTGATGATTCAACAAAGAAAGCAGCAGAAAGTTATACTGTAATAACTGATACTATAACTGCTGATACACAAGGTCGCAGAATAACTGTAACACAGGCAACAGATAGTATTACTGATACAAAAGTTAGTGGTATAAAAACAGAATATACTTTTGTCGATAATAAAGTTGATTCTGTAACGCAATATATTACATATAAGTCAGTTGATGATGCAAAAGCATTTTGTGATGAAGCACTACAAAATGTTTCATATTCAACACCAACACAAGACGGAAATACTGTTTCATACATTGATTTATCAAGTAGTTTTATTGGTTATAATTTTTATGATTTATATAATACTGTTAATGTTAATGGCAGTACTGTTGTAGCTGAAAAATAATATGTCAACCTTAAAAGGTTGACATATTTTCTTATAGTGGTATAATGATAATGAATTTGAGAAGAAAGGAGTGAGAACATGAGAATAGCTAAAATTCAAAATAAATTTAATAACTGTAATAATGACTGTAGTGGGATTCTTAATGTTTTCACTATACTTTAATCATAAACTTTAAAGAAGAAGTCATTATATAATGGCTTCTTTTTTTCATGCAAAAAGGAGGTGCATTTATGACAAAGAAGAAAAATAACAATTTTAAAATACTATGGCAATATTTAAAAAAAGATTTATTTACATTTATATTTTATATTATTATGGTTGTTATATTTTATATACCTAGTTTAATTAGCCCATATTTTTGGGGTAAGGCTTTAGAAGCATTATCTAGAGTTGATTGGAAGACATTTATAACATTTATTTGCTTAAGCAGTGGTATGGAAATCATTACATATGGTTTTCTATATTTACCAAGAAAAAAGTCTTATAATAAGTTAGAGATGGATTTCTTTAAAAATGTCAGTATTGATTTATACCAGAAGATAATTAATATGCCTACTAAGGCATTTGAAGAAATTGGTGTTGGTGAATTCATTAACAGATTATATAATGATCCAGATAATATTATTCAGTTGATGTCACAACTAATTGATTTAATATGTAGAGGATTAGTATCAGTTGCTATTATATGGATATCATTTGCATCATCATATGTCTTAGGTATTGAAGTTATCATTCTTGGTATTGTTATGGGCACTACAACTTATATATATTTACCAAAGATTGAAGCAACACAAAAAGATATTAAGAAGGCTACAGATGAATATGTTAAAGTTTCAACAGAAAACATCAGTGGTATAAGAGAAATTAAGGCTTTAGGTATAAAGCATAATATTCAAAATAATGTTTTTAAGCAATTGACAGAATTATATAAAAATGAAAAGAAAATTCGAAATTATTCAGTTGATTTCTATTCATGGAATAATGTTGTTTATTTCTTGTTAATGTTTATATTGTTAGCAACAACAGGTTATTTTGTTATTCAAGGTAAAATTGATTATGCAGTATTTTTAATGATTAATTCATATATCAATAGTTTAGATTACTTTGTTGAGGGAATATCTGATTTTGGTGTTAATTATAAGAAGGTATCTGTATCATTAAATCGTATGGATGAAATACTTAATAATAAGTTATATCCAGATGAAGCATTTGGTACAAAGAATCTTGATCATGCTAAGGGACATATTAAGTTTAATAATGTTAAGTTTAGATATCGTGATAATGAAAATAATACTCTTAATGGATTAAATTTAGATATTGAACCAAATAAGAAGATTGCTATTGTAGGTAGATCAGGTAATGGTAAGTCAACAATATTTAATTTATTACTTAGATACTTTGATGCTACTGAAGGTAGTATTACAATAGATGGCATTGATATTAGAGATTTAACAGAAGATTCATTAAGAAAGAATATTTCCGCTATTAAGCAAGAACCATTCTTATTTAATATGTCCATTATTGATAATTTTAAGTTAGTTAAACCAGATGTTACATTGAATGAAATAAGAAAGTATTGTAAAGAAGCTTATATTGATGAATATATTATGAGTTTACCTAAGCAATATGAAACAGTCATTGGCGAAGGTGGAGTTAACTTATCTGGTGGACAAAAACAACGTCTTGCTATCGCTCGTACTTTGCTATTAAATACAAAGGTAATTCTATTTGATGAAGCAACGAGTGCCTTAGATAATGAGTCACAGGAATATATTAAAAAGACAATTGATAAGTTAGTTAAAAATCATACGATAATTATTATCGCTCATCGTTTATCAACAATAGTTGATGCCGATACTATTAATATAATTGAAAAGGGAAAGTTAGTGGATAGTGGCACTCATATCGAGTTGCTGGCTAATTCTAAAATTTATCAAGAATTATATTTAATAGAATCCTCAAGTTCCAATAAGGAGGTCTAATCCTCCTTTTGTGTTATAATGAAATAGGTGATTTTATGGTACATTTTATTGTCGATGAATCCAAAGATGGTTATGACAAAGAAATAGCCGATATTCTTAATCTAAAAGAAAAAGATGTTTTAAGTTTCTTTAATAAATCAAATAAAATTAATTTTAATGTTTTTTTATATAGCGATAAGCAAAGATTAATTGATGGATTAAAAAAAAGAGGATTAGGAGAATTTCCTGATTATATGTGTGCTTGCTCACCTGATGGTGATGATTCTATTAACTTATATGAACCAAGTACAGATGATATTCGCTCAAAATATGATTATGCCAGTATTGTTTATCATGAATCAATACATTATATTCAATATGCTTTATATGGACATCAACCAGAATGGCTCTGTGAAGGTATTGCAAAGTATTTAGATGGTACTTATTCTAAAGGAATTGATTGGCTATTTGATAATTATATTAAAAACTATGAGTTACCTAATGATATTAATTTAGTTAAAGATGATAAGTTTGTTACGGATAAATATGATGGTTATGATTTATCTTATGTAGCAATATCATACTTAATAGATACATTAGGAAAAGGTAATTTTGTTAAGAATTTAGATTCTAATGATAAGATTAATGAAATGTCAGAAGATATAATAAATAAATCTATTAATTATTATCAAAAACAATTTGCTAATAAATGTAATCTATGATAGTATTATGAAGAAGGAAATACCAGATGCAGGTGTTTCCTTCTTTTTTATTTATGATATAATGTTCAAAGAGGTACAATATGGTAAGTGTCATAATTCCTGTATATAATGCAGAAGAATATTTAAGTAGATGTTTAGATAGCATTATTACTCAAGATTATCAAGATCTTGAGATTATTGTCATTGATGATTGCTCTAAGGATAATACTAAAAAAATAATAGATTTATATTTTAAAAAAGATTCACGTGTTAAACCAATCTTTTTAAAAAAGAATAGTGGTGTCAGTGTAGCACGTAATAAAGGCTTAGATCGTTATACTGGAGATTATGTCTTGTTTGTCGATAGTGATGATTATTTATTACCAGGCGCTATTACAAAATTAGTTAACGCAGCAGAACAATACAAATCTGATTATGTTGATTGTGCTAATGTAGCAAAAATCACATTAAATGGAAAAGAAAAAGCATTCACTGAAGGGAAGGTACCCAAAAACGTATTAGTCATGGGTAGTCTTGAAGATAATCCTAAAATAGTTGATATGGGTATCTATGTAAAGGGCAAATTGTTTGATAGTGATTTAATTGGTAATTTAAGATTTGATGATACATTAAGATGCTATGAAGATTCAGAATTTGAAGCTAAATTAAAGGTAAAAGTTAAAAACTATATTTTTTTAAATGACGTAGTTTATGTTTATACACGTGGACAGGAATCACTTAATAATAGTTGTGGTACTAAGCATATGTGCTTCTTGGATGCAGCAATTAGAGTAAAAGACATATATAAAGATTGTAATGAAGAAGTAAGAGCACGAGCTGAAGCTAAAATGGTATCAACTACTTATTACATTACAATTAACAAAGTAATAAGAAATGATCTTAGTGAAAGAGAAAATATTAAGAGTACTTATAATTATCTTAATTTGTTAAAACAGATATTCCCAAATTATAATGACAATAAGTATTTAAATGGATTTTTTAAACACCAATTAAATTGTATGACATTAGATACACTTGAAAGGGACATTAAAATGTTCAAACATATTAATTTTGACAAATTCTATTTTTCTTTTGCATCTATTACAAATAGATATAAAAAAGACTGAATTGACAGCCTTTTTTTCTTATGTTAATATAACTTGCAAGAGGGGTAGTTATGGCCGAGTTTAAAAGAATAAATTACTTTAAAACGCTATTTATGAAGCAATCAGATTTAGAACAGTATTATCGCGATTTAAGAGAATATCAGTATGATAATAATCAGCAATATAAACATATTGAATTAAGAAAGAAATTAAATCCTGTTTTAAAGCAATTGCTCCGTATTGAAAGAAAACTTGATAAACAGCAATTGACAATTATGAAAGATAATCATCAAAAGACTGATAAACCTAAAATATATGCTGTTACACATGTTGGTAGATATGATATTGAAGATGCTTTAGCAAGTATTGATTCATCAGCTTTCTTTTTGATGGGTGATCCTAGAGATACATATAAAAGCATCGATTACTTATTTTTAAAAGCTAATGGCGTTATTATGTTTGATACAGACAATAATATTGATCGACATATTGCTAAAGAAAATTGTGTTAAAGTATTAAAAAGTGGTGGTAATATTTTGATGTTTCCAGAAGGAGCGTGGAATATTACTGAAAATAAACCAGTTATGCAGTTATTTAATGGTGCTGTAGAAATGGCAATTAGATGTAATGCGGAAATTATTCCAATTGCAATTGAAACTTACGATAATAATTATTATGCTAATATTGGGCATAATATTAATTATGAGGATAAATCTCTATTAGATGTAGATTTTCTTAATAAAGAATTAAGAGATAATATGGCATCTTTAAAGTGGGATATATGGGAAAGTATTGGGCAACCTATTAGCCGTGCCAAAATGGATGAGCATGAAGATCAAAAATATATAGATGGTATTATGCGTTTAACAGAGAATGGTTATACTGTAGATGAAATTGAAAGAACAAGATATCATGACAGAGTTCCTGAAAGAGAGAAAGCACAAGAATATTTAGCAGATATCGAATTAAATAAAAATAATAGTTTTTTATATGATGATTTAACTGTGGCAGAGCGTAAAGTATTGACGAAAAACTTGATAAAAAGACATTAAAATGATAATCTAAAATAGAGGTATTGTATGAGTGGAATTTGGTTATTAGGATCAGCATTAACAATAAGTATATTTTTGGTTATTATTTTTTTTACAAAAAGAAATAATATTTCAAAAGAAGTTATACTTTATAAATGGATGATAATAATTAATTTATTATTTTCTTTTAATGCTCTTTTAGTATATGTTGTTGCTAAAAAAATAGGTAATGATGTAGTAATTGCTTTATTACAAAGATTGCACTTATCATTATTATCATTGTTGGCTTTATTCTTTTTACTATATATTATTGAAGTAAATGGATTATCTGACAAGACAAAGAATGTTGTTAACAAAATATTTTATATTATTTCTTTGATTTGTATTTTGCTAACGGCAATTCTTCCTGTTGAAGTTATTAATTACGGAGAAGTATTAGATGTTAATGGGCCAGCATATTACGCAACAATGGTATCTTTAATATCTAGCTTTACTTTTATTATAATTTTTAATATTCGTTATTTTATTAAATCTGGTCACAATATTAAAAAAAATATTCCTTATGTCTTTTTGATTATAATGTTTGGTATTGGATTGCTTTTACGAGCTCGTTATCCAGAAATAATAACTGAAACTTATTGCTCAACTTTTGTTTTATTAGTTATGTATTTTACTATTGAAAATCCTGATATGAAAATGATTGAACAATTAAATATTGCTAAAGATGAGGCAGAACGTGCTAATAAAGCTAAATCAGATTTCTTATCTAGTATGTCACATGAAATTAGGACACCATTAAATGCTATCGTTGGATTGTCTGAAGATATGGAAAACAGGGAAGAATGTCCTCTATCTATGAAAGAAGATTTGCATGATGTCGTATCAGCCTCACAAACATTATTAGAAATTGTTGGAAATATATTAGATATCAACAAAATTGAAAGTGATAAGATGGAAATCGTTTCTGTGCCATACAATTTTAAAGAAGAGGTAGAAACCTTAGCTCGTGTCGATTCTACCCGTATTGGAGATAAACCGATTACATTAAATGTTAATATGGCTGAAGATATACCAAATGAATTAGTTGGTGATAAAGGACATGTTAAAGAAATAGTAAATAATTTACTAACTAATGCCATAAAATACACTGAACAAGGATCTATTATATTAAATGTTAAATGCATTAATAAAGGAAATGTTTGTTTACTATTTATTAGTGTTCAAGATACAGGCAGGGGTATCAAGGCTGAAAACATTAATAAATTATTCACTAAATTTGAAAGACTTGATATTGAAAAAAACACGACAACCGAAGGTACAGGATTAGGCCTAGCTATTACCAAAAAATTAGTTGAAAAAATGGGTGGTACTATTAATGTTCAAAGTCAGTATGGTATGGGGTCAATATTTATGGTTCAATTACCACAAAGAATAGGCAATAATACTATGACAGAAATTAAAATTCGCAAATTAGATGTACCAGCCAATAATGATATTTATATGGGTAAAAAAATATTAATTGTCGATGATAATAAACTTAATATTAAAGTTGCTCATCGTGCGTTAGAAAATTTTGGCTTTATACTAGATGATTGTATGAATGGTGAAGAATGTTTAGAAAAAGCCAAAACAACTACTTATGATATTATATTAATGGATATTATGATGCCAATAATGAGTGGTGAAACAGCATTACAAGAATTAAAGAAAAATCCTGATTTTAAGACTCCAGTTATTGCTCTTACAGCAGATGCTGTTCAGGGATCAGAAGAAAGATATAAGAATGAAGGATTTGCAGATTATATATCCAAGCCTTTTAGTAAAGAACAAATTAAGGTTAAAATAGATAGACTATTAAAGTAGTCTATTTTTTATTGACTTGGAGTTAACTCTAAGTGATACAATGATAATGAAGGTGGAATATGAAAAGTTTAGTTGCTTATTTCTCTCATGCGGGAGAAAATTATGGTGTTAATGAAACTAAAATTGGTAATGGAAAGTATATAGCTGATTTTTTAATGGAGTTAACGAATAGTGATGAGTTTGAAATTAAAACTATAAAAGAGTACCCATTTGGCTATGATGATTGTTGTGATGTTGCTAAATTAGAAAAGAATAATCATGAACGTCCAGAATTATCTAGATATTTAGATAATTTAGATCAATATGCTACTATTTATTTAGTATACCCGATGTGGTGGGGGACATGCCCCATGGCGGTATTTACCTTTTTAGAACATAATTCCTTTAAAGATAAAAAAATATATCTGTTTTCAACTCATGAAGGTAGTGGCTTTGGTGAAAGTATTGTTGATGTTGCAAACACAATACCTAATGCAGTAGTAAAAGAAGGACTTGCTATTTATGGACACGAAGCCAAAGAAAGTAAAAATATGATAGAAAAATGGTTAGATGAACATGAAAATAGGTGAAGTTAGTATTAAATATAATATGTCGGCAGATACTTTACGTTACTATGAAAAAATAGGATTATTTAAACCTGTTAAAAAAGTATCTGGAATTAGAAATTTTGATGAAGATGATTTGAAACAACTTGATTTCATTATTTGTATGAAAAATTCTGGATTTGAATTAACCGATATTGTTAGATATATGAATCTTTATAATAAAGGTGCTAGTACTAAAGAAGAGCGTTTAAAGATGCTTATGAATCAAAAAGATAAATTGAAAGAAGAAATTAATAATAAAAAAGAAACAATGAAGTTTCTTGATTACAAAATTAGTTTATATAAGGAGAGTAAAATATGAAAAAACAAACAGCAGGTCATGATGCATTAGGAGATTTTGCACCAGACTTTGCACACTATAATGATGATGTTTTATTTGGCGAAGTTTGGAATGACACAAAATTAGATTTAAAAACAAGATCAATTATCACTATTTCTACTTTAATTGGCAAAGGTATTCTTGATTCAAGTTTAAAGTATCATTTACAAAATGCTAAAAACAATGGTGTTACTAAAGAAGAAATGGCTGCTATTATTACACATATTGCATTTTATGCTGGATGGCCTAATGCTTGGGCAGCATTTAATATAGCTAAAGAAATATATAAAGATTAGAAATATAAGGAGGTTATATGAAATCTAAAGTATACTTTACACAAAATATTGATGCCGATAGTCTTATTAAAATATATGAGGCTTTAGGAGTAAATCTCAAGGGGAAAGTGGGAGTTAAAATATCAACTGGAGAGGCTGGTGGACACTATTATTTAAATCCTAATTTAATTGAACCACTAGTTACTAAACTACATGGTACAATTATTGAGTGCTGTACTGCTTATCCTGGTAAGAGGAACAATCCTAAAAATCATTGGGAGACAATCAAAGATCATGGATTTGATAAGATTGCTCCTGTCGAAATAATGGATGAAAAAGGGGAATTTGCTATTCCTGTTACAAATGGTTTTCATTTAGATCATGATACTGTTGGTATCGGTCTTAAGAATTATGATTCTATTTTAATGTTATCGCATTTTAAAGGACACGCTATGGGCGGTTTTGGTGGTGCTTTAAAGAATATGTCTATTGGTATAGCATCATCTAATGGTAAGGCTTATATTCATTCGGCCGGAAAGTCTGAAGATCCCAATACTTTATGGAATAATCTTCCAGCTCAAGATGATTTCTTAGAATCAATGGCCGATGCTTGTAAAGGGGTTATCGATTATATTGGCAAAGACAATATTGTCTATATTTCGGTTGCCAATAACTTATCTGTTGATTGTGATTGTGATTCTAATCCACATAAACCAGAAATGGCTGATTTAGGTATTTTTGCTTCTACTGATCCAGTGGCTCTTGATCAAGCTTGTTATGATGCAGTAAAGAATTCTAATGATTCTGGTAAAAATGCTTTGATTGAGAGAATGGATTCTAGACATGCAATACATACTGTAGAGACTGCTAATGAACACGGATTGGGTAGTCGTGAATACGAAATTGTAAACCTATAAAAAATAATTACTATTTTTTACTAGTATGTTATATAATGATATTAGGATAAGTACTTTAAAAAGGGTGGATTTATGAATAGACGAAATTACAATCAGGAAAAGGTTGCAACTTTAAAGATGAGGATCAGTGTTATCTTCATGATGATTTATGTGTTATTCTTTTATATACGAGGATTAATAACTAATGATACAACAGTTGATAGCACTTTAAAATTTGTTTTTGTCATAGTTGGTGCATGGACTATCTTGACATTTAGTTATTTCATTTATCGTATTTTTACATTAGATAAAAGAATTTATTTGAATGTTGATTCTCGTGCTAATGGTAGACTTAATTATGCTGGTATATTAATTACCTTATTTGCTTTTGCTGGTGCTTGTTTATTGTTTTCATTATATGCATTAACACCATTTATGGGTAAGATGACAATTATGAAGCATTTAGTTATATTTAATGTTATATATTTATCAATTGTTTTAATAGGGCAGTTATTTATTAAAAATGGTTTAAGGAAATGCAGACATATATATGATTTTGACAGAGAAAAAGTTAGCCTTTCACAAATTGCTATTATGCATATTATATTTATTGCAGTATGGTGGTTTGTTGCAGTTGTTATTAATCCATTTGGATCTTTAAGTCTTGAAACATATGATCCTGAAAGTATGAAACTGGCTATATCTAACTTTTTGATATTAGCTTCTCCTATGACAGTTTTTGATGGCTATATTAGATTATATCTTGATGAACAAAAATACATGGAAGAGAAAAAGATTAAATTAGAAGACAGACCTACATTTGAAGAAATGAATAAAAAGAAAAAAAAGTCACATAATTAGTGACTTTTTTCTTTACATAAAGGAAATATAAAAACTATCTCGTATATTAATAGTGGGAGGGCTATGATATAATTGTCATAGTAGGAGGGGTTTATGAAGGAACCGATAGTAAAATGTGAACATCTTAATAAGCATTTTGGTAAAAAACAGATATTAAAAGATGTATCGTTTAATATGTACCCAGGAGATATTCTTGGCTTTATTGGACCTAATGGAGCTGGCAAAACAACCACAATTAAACTAATTTTAGGCTTGCAGTCGATTGATTCTGGTCATGTTAGTATAAATGGTTATGATATAAAGAAAGACTTTGAGAAGGCCATTTCTCAAGTTGGAGCTATTGTTGAGTCGCCAGATTTATATATGAATTTAACTGGCTATCAGAATTTAAAACTGATTGCTAATTATTATCATGATGTGACTGATGAAAACTTAATGAAGATAGTTAAAGTAGTAGGATTAGAAAAGCGTATTAATGATAAAGTTAGCAAATACTCTTTGGGTATGAGACAAAGACTAGGTATTGCGCAAGCATTAATTAATTCACCAAGTGTTTTAATCTTGGATGAACCTACCAATGGCTTAGATCCTGAAGGTATTAAAGAATTAAGAACATTATTAGTTCAATTAGCACACGAATATCAAATGGCTATCTTTATATCGAGTCATAATTTATCAGAACTAGAGAGTTTTTGTACTAAAGTAGTTATTATCAGAAGTGGTTCTATTATTGAAACAACGGATATTAAGTCTTTAAAACAAAAACATGAATTACCAACATATGAGTTAGAATTATCGACAAAACGTGGTTTAGAAGATATTCTAGTCTCTTATGATTATGAAGTTAAAGAAGGCAATATTATTCAACTAGATGCAACTAAGAATGATATTAAAAATATTATTCGCATGTTAGTTGAAGGCGGTATTGACATCTATTATTGTAAACAAGTAGAAATGAGTTTAGAAGAAGCATTCTTAAAGAAGACTGGGGGTAATGTCATTGAATAGGTTAATTCATAATGAATTATATAAATTGTTTCACAGAAAAAGTTTCTTAATTACAATGATTATCATGCTAGGTCTTGTTATTTTAATTAACTATATTTCTAGTATGTCTAGTAAGATTTCATACGATAATTATATGTATAGCGATCAAAACATTGAATATCTAAATTCTGAAATTAAAAGTTTAGATTCTACTAAAGCAAGTGATGTTGAAAGATATGTTGAATTACAATCATCATTAGATACTATTAATTTAGTTAAAAAGTATCCTGATGGTGCTTGGCAAAGATATATTATATTAGTTCAAGGTAATATTCTATATCAAGCATATAATACAGCAAAATATGTTTTAAAAGATGATGCCGTTATTGCAAGCACAAAGAAGAAATTAGATGATTTTGTTGCAACATTGGATGCTAATGATTGGAAGGTTTTTGCTAACCAAGAAAAGGCTGGATATGAAAAGACAATTACGGAGACAGAAGCAGCTATAAAGGCTACTGATGATAAGAGTAAATTAATTGATTTAAATCAGACATTGGCCACAACTAAGATTAATTTAGAAGTAATTAATATGCGTTTAGATAAAAATATTCCATATGGCAATTCTTATTTAAATACAGCATTATCATCTTATACTAGTGGCAAGACACAATTATTGTCTTATGATATGAACAATTTATCAGAAGAGCAAAAACAAAGTATTAAAGAAGCAAATAGAACTATTGCTGAAGCTAAATTTGAATTAGATAATAATATTGATATTAATGATACTCAAACAGCTAATATGAAACTTAAGAGTGTTGCAACAACATTCTTATATCTTTATGTTATTATTGGTATTATGGTAGCGTCTTCAATGGTGTCAGAAGAGTTTAATAAAGGTACTATTAAACAATTGCTAATAAGACCATTCACAAGAGGTAAAATTCTCTTTGCAAAGTATTTTACATGTTTAGTTGGATTATTATTTGGAATCTTATGTGTCATAGCGTGCCAATATGTTATGGGTGGTATCTTATATGGTTTTGGTACTTATGGCCAACCGGTTGTGCTATACAATTATGAAACTAGTACTTTAATTCAAATGTCCGTATTAAAATATATTGGTATTACTTTTTTAGGAGCATTACCTGAAATATTATTGTTAATGACATTGTCATTTAGTATTAGTACTGTTATGGCATCAACACCATCGGCTGTTGTTATACCAATCCTAACGTTATTATTTTCGGCTATTATAAATAGTCTTACTATTATGTATCAATTAGAATATATGAAGTTCTTTCCAACAATGTGTTGGGATTTAAATCAATTCTTCTTTGGTAATGAAACATCATATAAATATGATAGTTTAAATCTATCAATTATTATGAGTAGCATTTATTTTATTGGTATGTTAATTATAGATTTTATTTATTTTAAAAAGAAGGATATTAAGAACATATAATGAAAATATTATTTATATCAGATATACATGGTGTAACTAATAATCTTAGTTACATAAAAGAGTTAGATAACAAATCTCATTTTGATAAGATTATTGTTTTAGGTGACCTTTATTATGCTGGTCCTACTTACAATAGAGAATTTGAAATTGATAGTCTAAAAGTAAAAGATTTTCTAATGAGCTATCAAGATCGTATTATTGGGTTAAAAGGTAATTGTGATTCAGATGTTGATATCAAAGCTACTGATTTTCCAATATGCGATAATCTAGCCCTTATTCATACTGATGATTTAGATTTATATTGTACACATGGTGATACATATAGTATGAGTAAGAATAGAAAATTTGTTGGTAAACATGGTGTTCTTATTTATGGTCACGAGCATATTCCATATATTAAGCAAGAAGATGGTATGACTTATGTCTGCGTTGGCTCTATATCTGTACCAAGAATAGGCAAGCCAACATATGCTATATACCAAGATAAAGTAATAACTATTTATACTATTGATAATGAAATAGTAGATAAAATTAAATTAGACTAAGGAAGTATTTATACTTCCTTTTTTATTGAAAGGAAAATAATGCAATATGAGAAGATAATTAGTTTGAGAGAATATGCTAGATTGGCTCATATGATTGATAGTAATTCTACCAAACGGGAGATTGGTATTAATGCTCAAATATTAGGTAATAAGATGTATATTTTTTACTATTATGGGTTTAATGATTATGATATAATTAAGGTAATAAAAATGGGGTGAATATAAATGCAATTTAAAGATAAAATAATAGAAAAATTAAAAGAATATGGCTTTGATTATGATAATTATAGTGGTGTTATCGCTTTACTTAATTTAAGTAAGAATAAAAATGACTCATATACTAAAATGCAAGAATATTTAAAAGATAGACATACAAGAAATGATATCTTTGAATATGCATTTAAGATTAGTGATGTAAAGAAGGAACATTATATAATTGTAAGTGAATAAAATCTTTGAGGAAGTATTTATACTTCCTTTTTTATTGAAAGGAGACGAATGAAGTATGCATTTACAGAAGTTAGTTTAAGAGAATATGCTAGATTAGCTCATCTTATTGATACCAATATTAGCAAATGGAAAGTTGGATTAAACATTCAAATAATAGATAATAAAATATACTATTTTCATTATTATGGATTTAATGATTATGATATAATTATTGTAATGGAGGCTAAAAATGGATGAATTAAAAAATAAAATTGTTAATCGCTTACATGAATTAGATTTTAATAGTGATCATTGTATTGGTACTTTGGCATTATTAGAATTGAGAAATAAAGAAGAAAATTATAAAAAGATGTATGAATTTTTACAAAATGATAAATTAACTGACGATAGCAGATCAGAAATAATTGAGTATGCAATGAAATTAGGCAATGTCAAACCAAGACATTATATAATTGTAAGTGAATAAAATGTTTGAGGAGGTACTTGATGCTTCCTTTTTTGTCGGAATTAAGTAAAAATATCAAAATGCTTTTTTTGATATATTATAAAGTTTTTGTAACTTCATTTTAATTATGGCTAATCTGCCATAATTAAAAGTAGAACTATGAATATCAACTAAATATATTGCTAAATAATCCTCAAAAAGGATAGTAATATGCTATAATACTAAATAGAAAAGGTGATGTTATGCAAATATATAATACTCTTCATCATAAAGTTGAAGAATTTGTACCATATGATGGTAAGAATGTGAAGATGTATACATGTGGACCTACTGTATACAACTATGCTCATATTGGTAATTTAAGAACATATATTTTTGAAGATATCTTAGAAAAAAGTCTAAGATATTTAGGATACAATGTTACTAGATGTATGAATATCACGGATGTAGGTCATATGACATCAGATGCTGATTCTGGTGAAGATAAAATGATTAAAGCGACTGAAAGAGAACATAAGAATGTTAAAGAGATAGCCACATTTTATACGGAAGCATTTAAAGAAGATACTGGTAAGTTAAATATTAAATGGCCAGAGATTGTTTCGCCTGCTACCGCTAATATTGATATGTATATTAAAATAATTACAAAACTACTTGATAATGGTTGTGCTTATATATCTGGAGGTAATGTTTACTTTGATATTACTAAAGCTCATGATTATTATGAATTAAGTGGTAAGAATCCCGAAGATCTTATGGTAGCAGTAAGAGAAGATATCGATGAAGATAATTTAAAACGTAATCCATTTGATTTTGGATTATGGTTTACTAACTCTAAATTTATTAATCCTATCTTACAATGGGATTCACCATGGGGTAGAGGATATCCTGGTTGGCATATTGAATGCTCTGGTATATCAATTAAGAATTTAGGTGAACACTTAGATATCCATTGTGGTGGAGTAGATAATATCTTCCCACATCATTCCAATGAGATAGCCCAGTCTGAAGGATATCTTGGACATAAATGGTGTAATTACTGGGTACATGGTGAACATCTTAATGATGCCTCTGGCAAAATGTCTAAATCTAAGGGAGAATTTTTAACTCTTAGTGTTTTAATTAACAAAGGTTATGATCCAATGGCCTATCGTTATTTCTGTTTACAATCGCATTACCGCAATATATTAGTATTTACATATGATTCACTTGATACGGCGGTAATCGCTTATAATAAGCTTAAAAATAGGGTTTTAGCATTAAATAAAGATGGTGTTGTTGATAAAGATAAAGCGAAAGTTTATCAAGATAAATTTGGTTCTGCTTTAGCCGATAATCTTAATACATCAAATGCCTTAACAGTCCTTTATGACGTCTTAAAAGATAATGATATTAATGATGCAACTAAGTTATTCTTAGTTAATGACTTTGATACTGTTTTATCATTAGATTTAACTAAAGAGACTAAAAAAGAATTAGATGCTGATACTCTTAAATATGCTAATGAAATGATTAATAAGAGAAATGAAGCTAAAAAGAATAAAGATTATGCTTTAGCTGATAAGATAAGAGAGGAACTTGCTAGTAAGGGGATAAAGATTAAGGATACTCGTGAGGGTACGATAATCGAATAATTATGTATTATTATGGATATGATAATCTATTTACTATTATGTTGCTTATTCTAGGCAGTGTTGTTGTTTTAGTAGCACAAGCTAGAATAAACTCAGCATATCGTAAATATCGTATTATTAAAAATAAAAAGAACTTAACGGGAGCTGATGTAGCTCATGAAATATTAAATGCTAATGGACTTAGTGATATCTATGTTGTCGCTACTAATGGAGAATTAACGGATAATTATGATCCTAGTAAAAAGGTTTTACATTTATCACGTGATATCTTTGAAGGTGATTCTATCGCTTCTATGGCTGTTGCGGCTCATGAATGTGGTCATGCGATTCAAGATAAAGTAGGATATACTCCTATGAAGATAAGATCGGCCTTAGTACCTGTTGTTAACTTTGTAACTTATATGGGTTACTTTGTTATCATTATCGCTTTAATAGCGGGATATACTGGTTATATTATTTATGGTTTACTAACTCTTGCAGCCGCATTATTATTTCAATTAGTAACTTTACCAGTTGAATATAATGCTTCTAATAGAGCCAAAGCTGAACTTGTTAAATTAGGTTTAGTTGATAGTGCCGAACAAGAAGATGTCAGTGATATGTTACATGCTGCTGCACTTACTTATGTAGCATCTGTTATATCAACACTACTTAACTTCTTAAGATTAATTATATTATTAGGAGATAGAGATGATCGCAGATAGTGGCATAATACTTGTTAATAAAGAAACTAATATGACTAGTAGAGATGTAGTTAATATTGTCTCTAAATATCTCAATACCAGAAAAGTAGGACATTTAGGAACACTTGATCCACTCGCTACTGGTCTTATGGTATTAACAGTTAATGATGGTACTAAGATTGGTTCTTTACTTGTATCGAATGATAAAGAATATATCGCTGAAGCGACTATTGGTCTTAAGACTGATACATTAGATATAACTGGTAATGTTATTGATAAGAAAGATGTTAGTTTAACTGAAGAACAAGTTATTAATGGCTTAGAACACTTTAAAGGTAATTATGAACAAGAAGTACCTAAGTATTCAGCTGTTAAAATAAATGGTAAGAAACTATATGAATATGCTAGATCTAATCAAGAGATTAATCTTCCTAAAAGAGAAGTTACTATTAAAGAGATTAACTTATTAAACTTTGATAATAATAAATTTACTTTTAAAGTATTAGTATCTAAAGGTACTTATATTAGAAGTTTAATCAATGATATAGGGGATTATCTTAATGTACCTATGATTATGTCTAATTTACAAAGAACTAAGTCAGGATACTTTAATTTAGATAATGCATATACATTAGATGATATTAAAAATGGTAATTATCATTTAATTAATTTAAAATATTCTTTAAAAGAATATAATCAAGTTAATGTAGATGATGATTTATCTAAGAGAATATTAAATGGTCAAATATTAGAAGACATATATGGTAATAAACCAGTAGTCTTTATATACAAAGATAATGTTATTGGTATATATCAAGAATATCAAGATAATAAACTTAAACCATTACATATATTTAATTAAGCATTAAGCCGCTCCTGTGCGGCTTTTTTCTGTTATACTATTATTAGAGAGAGGTATATTTATGAAAAAAAAGATAATTTTTATTTCAATTGTTTTATTTGCTATGGTATGTGTAGGATGTACCAATGCTAAAGTAAGTGACTATCAGTCGACTAGTACATCAGTTAAAAAAGAACCAACATTGGAAGAAACTTATTCTGGATTAAAAGTGGTGTCTGATGATATTATCAGTAGATTAAATCAAACAGGATATTTTAAAGATTTATCATATTCAAAGATGGAAAAAGGTGCCAATGCTAGCCAAATAGATATTATTTATGCATTTAATGTTGATAATGGTACAAAAAGCAATAATATAACAGTATCATTTTTAAAAAACAAATTGTGGGAAGTTGAATATACAAATAATAATGATGACTACAGTGATATTGATCCTAATCAAATATTAGCAATTGTTTATTTAAAAGAATTTGATATAAAAGAGTCTGATTTTAAAAACGATGCTCAGGGTTACAGGTATAGTGATTTTATAAAAATTTGTGCAGGAACATATAGTGAAATTGCGTCTGCAGTTAGAGCAACAGAAAATGGAAAGAATTTAAGTATTTTATCATCAAAAAGTATGTATAATCATGTTTGGATATTTTCTGTTAGCTATTGGGATGAATGATCTAATTTTGTAATAAAATATATGTTTAGATATTAAGCCACTCAGATGTGACTTTTTCTGTTATACTATAATTAGTAATTAATTGGAGTTTATTTATATGAATATTAAAGTTGTTGCGGCATATATAACAAAAGATGATAAAGTTTTAATTGCAAAACGGTCAACAGGAGATCCTAATGTTTTAGGCAAATGGGAATTTCCTGGCGGTAAGGTTGAAAAAGACGAATCAGAATTACATGCTATTGAAAGAGAAATAAAAGAAGAATTCGAACTTTCTATAAAGGCAAAAAAATTTTTGATTAATAATATATGTGAGTATCCAACAAAAACTGTTGATTTAAGATTATATCAATGCGATTATTTATCTGGAGAATTTAATTTACATGATCATTCAGAATATAAATTTGTTGATAAAAGAGATTTGTTGAAATATGAATTATGTCCAGCAGATATTCCACTTGCAAGATATGTAGAGGAGAATAAAATATGAAGGATATGTTTTTAACTAATTATAGTGACAAAAAATTTTTAGACAAAATCAAAGAAAGTCTAAAGAAATGCAAATCTTTTTATTTTTCTGTTAGCTTTATAAAAAAAGCAGGATTAATATTATTTGAAAGGGAAATAGAAGAAGCTTTAGAAAGAGGAGCAACTGGAAGGATTTTAACTTCTACCTATCAAAATTTTACTGATATTGCTTCGCTTAAAACTTTTAATGAATGGCAACAAAAGTATAAGAATTTTGAATGTCATTTAGATTTTAATTGTTTCGATGATAATGGATTTCATTCAAAAGGATACTTATTTGAATATGATGACTCAATTGAAATAATTGTTGGATCTTCTAATATCACAAGATTTGCACTTTTGAAAAATATTGAGTGGGATATATCTTTATTTTCAAAAGATAATTTTGAATCATTTTCGCAAGCTAAAAATGAATTTGAATATTTGTGGGAAAGAACTTTTGAATTAAATGATGAAGTTATTAGTAAATATGCAATAATTTTAGATTATGCAATTGAAAAATGGGATATGGATTACGTTAATCCGTTAACTCAAAATATAGTACCAAATTCTATGCAGAGAAAAGCATTAAAGGAATTAAGAAGATATAGAGACCTAGGAGTTAAGAAGGCATTAATAATTTCTGCCACTGGTTCTGGAAAAACTTATCTTGCTGCCTTTGATGCAAGAAATTTTGGAGCAAAAAGAGTTTTATTTGTTGTTCATAGAGAAACAATATTAAAAGATGCAATGAGAACATTTATGAATGTTTTTGGAGCAGAAAAAACATGTGGCTTGTATACTGGCAATGAGAAAGATTTAGATTGTGATTTTGTTTTTGCTTCTAGCAATATGTTATCAAGACATATAACTGAGTTTGATAAGCATGAATTTGATTATATTTGTTATGATGAAGTTCATCATATTGTAGCAGAATGCGGTAAGAAGATATTTAATTATTTTGAGCCGGAATTTTTATTAGGATTAACAGCAACTCCAGAAAGAATGGATAATCAAGATATATATGAATTGTTTGAACAAAATGTTCCATTTGAATTAAGATTACGTGATGCAATATCTAATGATTTAGTAGTACCATTTCATTATTATGGTATAAGAGATAAATTAGTTGATTACACTTTTGAAGATAAAAACAAAATAGCAAAAATAGTTGCAGATCAAAACAACGTTGATTTTATATCAAAAGAAATAGAAAATCATAGGCCAAAAGAAGAAAAATTAAAAGCACTAGCATTTTGTACTAATAAAGCAAATGCAATTCAAATGGCTAATGAATTTGTATTACAAGGATATAATGCAATAGCATTAACTGATCAAAATAATACTGGTGAAAGAATAAAAGCATTTAAAGATTTGCAGGATGAGACTAAAGATTTAGAAATTATATGCGCAGTAGATATCTTAAATGAAGGTGTTGATATACCAGCAGTTAATATGGTCCTATTTTTAAGACCAACTGAATCATCAACAATATTTTTACAGCAATTAGGTAGAGGTCTTAGAAAATATACAGGTAAGGAATATTTAACTGTATTAGATTTTATTGGAAACAATTATGCAAGATCAGTTCAAATAGCACTTGCTTTAGGAACTTTAGGAAAAACAGTATATACAGAAAAAGTATATTTAAAGAATTTAGTTGAAAGTGATTTTAATAGTTTAGAAGTTCCGGGCGTAGAAGTTCATATTGATGAATTGTCCAAGGAAGAAATTATTGATTATATAAATCAAGAAAATTTTAATAAGTTATCTTTCTTAAAAGCTGATTATGAAAATTTTAAAAAATACTTAAATTCAGAATCTGTTCCAAAACATATGGACTATTTAGAATCTGAAATAGCACCTGATTTAATGAGATTTTTAAAATCTAAAATAGGTGGTAAAAGAGCAATATCATATTATAATTTTTTGAGTTCTATTGGAGAAGAAAATCTTCCGATTTATAGTGATGAAGAAATTGAATTTATTAATAAAATAGAATCATGGTTGCCAATAGTTAGACCGGATGAATATTTAATCATTAAAAACATTTTAAATAATGGCAAACTAGAATTAAATGATTTACTAGGATATAATTCAAGAGTATCAATTACTTCATTAAAAGATGCTGAAAAGCAATTGGAAATAAGAGGCATTATTGTTGCTGGTAAATTCACTTTAGACAATATGACTAATATAAAAGATTATCTTGAAGATTTAATTGAATATGGATTAAGTAGATGTGAAGTTGAATTTGGTGATTTTAAAGGTGAATATAAGCTATATTCAAATTATACAAAAGAGCAATCAATGATTGCTGCCAATATGGAATTTAAAATGAATATTAAGTTAAAAGGTACTTACGTTGATGAACAATCTGGAAAAACTTATATTTATGTTGGATTAAATAAAGATAAGTCTAAGGCAATTAGAACTAATTATAAAGACAAATTTATATCGCCATCTATTTTTCAGTGGGAATCTGAAAACGATACAACTAAAGAAAACAACAAAGGGATTAAATTGCTTAAAACTAAAAAAGTATATTTGTTTGTTAGAAAACTTGATGAAGAAGATAATATTCAATTGCCATTTACTTATTTTGGAACAGGAGTATTTACTAATTTAAGAGAATCAGTTGTTGTATCTCAAGATGATGACAAAAAACATCCGACATTGCTATTTGATATAAGACTAGATAATGTTGTTCCTGAAGAATATAGATTAGATTTTAATATCCCTGATTATATAATTTCCAAATAGAAATAAATATATAATAAAAAGAGAGTAACATACTCTCTTTTATGTTATACTAATGGTAATTGGAGGTGCTTTATGAAGAGTTTAAATATTTCATTAGAAAAGGATACTAAATCAAAAAAGGTGATTATTAAATAATTTAGATATATTTATATAGCGGTTTTTTCTTCGAATGCTTTTTTTAAAATGGTATGTATGAATATTGTGATTTAGTTAAATTTCTAATGGTGATTATTTCTTAAAAGAAAGAGCGTAATGAAATTTAATAATGAGGAGAAAAAATGATTTCAATTAAAGAAAATGTCAATAATGTACAAGAATTCAATTATATATTTGATGCAGTGGGATGGGGACATTTTGAAGAACCTATATCACAAAAGGCATTAGATAATTCACTATATTCAGTTTCAGTTTATGATGACAATAAGATTATTGGTTTTGGTAGACTAGTAGGAGATGGTATATGCTATGTATACTTTCAAGATATTACTGTAATACCAAAATATCAAGGCAAGAACATTGGAACTATGATTATGAATAAACTACTAGAACATATTGATGAAATTAAAAAAGAAAATCCTTTAGTTAGAGTGTATATTGGTGCATCTAAAGGTAAAGAAGGATTTTATACCAAATTTGGTTTTGTTGATAGAGTAGAAGCTGGATTAGGAAGTGGAATGATTCTTAAAAAGTAAGAGAGTAGTGATACTCTCTTTTATGTTTATCTAAGTTTTGTCAAACATAATAAATTGTGATATTATATGCATAACAAAAAGAACTGAGGTTTCTCAATTTTTAATGAGTGATAATAAATTGGTTTATTTGTTAATGTAGATACAATCTGAAGTACATAGTTTATAAATGATTTTACATAGTTTCGTCTCGCAGGCGATTATGCATTTATAATGATGTTTACCTTCAGATTGTTTTTTTCTAAAAAATAAATAAATAGAATTAGATTGATTAGATTTAGCACTTATTTGAATTATTGTTGTTACAATATTAAACAATATTGTTCTTCCAAATTTACATCCATTTTTTGAAATTGGTCCATGATATGCTGATACACCAGATTGAGAGATTACTGAATCTATGCCAATAAATGATATAAATTGATATTTGTCATTAAATCTTGTTATATCACCAACTTCTGCTAAAAATAATGCTGTACTAAATTCACCAAATCCAGGAATAGAATTAATAATTTTAAACAATTGTTTATCTTTCAATCCATTTATTAATTTTTCCTTTATTTTATTTATTTCTAGTTTATTATATTGAATCATTTCTATAATTTGAACTAGGTTTTGAACCTCAAATGAATTCAAAGACACATAACACAATGAATTAGACGCTATAGATTTTATTTTAAAAGCTTTATTCTTAAATCTATATGCTTTTGTACTTCCATTTTTATCATTTAAATAATTCATCAAATAATCAATCCTTCGATTTATAAATAAATCAGGGTGTGGAAAATCATGTATAAAATTTAAGGCTAGATCACTATATAAATCATCAAATATTTGATTAAATTCCGGAAAAACAATTTCAATTAATTGTTTATATCTGTTTTTTAATCTTGTTTGTCCTTCAACTAAAGACCAATATTGACGAGCAAGAGGATTATACATAAAATATTCATCATTCTTTTGATATAAAGTATCGACAGTTCCTAAATAACATCTTGCAATTTTAAAGCAATCTAATTTATCTGTTTTAGATCTGTTTAAAGTATCTCTATATTGCTTAACTAATTTAGGGTTAATAACGATAGTGCTAATTCCTTTCGCTTTAAAATAGTTTTCTACTGGCAGATGATAAATGGACGTAGATTCCATGATTACTTTTAAATTATCATATTTATCAATCAAATTAAGAAGATAGTCAAATTCTTTCTTGTTATGATTAATTTCAGTTGCATCAATAATGGTATTTTTATTGCTATCAACGAAGCAATAAACACTTTTACCTTTTGCAATATCAAAACTTAAAATATGTTCCATTTTTTCTCCTTTCTAAATATTTCGGTTAACACCATATGATACTATTTATATTCCTACACGCTTTTCATCCGAACTCTAAGTTCCATTATCTTCAACCGAATTAGTAAATAATTATATGGCAGACATTCATAAAAACGCACTCGAAGTGCCTGTTATACTCCGTCTTTACCGATTGCTACATATAATAGCAAAAAAATATAAAAATCTAAAATTAAAACAATCTTAAATCTTTATGTTCAATATTATACGTGTTATACT